>Ga0265294_10010542_pt1 | contig 10494 bp, 6 predicted proteins | sample MunlanPumphouse3_FD_192504 | JGI IMG/M metagenome (GOLD analysis project Ga0265294, IMG submission 192504) | Groundwater microbial communities from a municipal landfill in Southern Ontario, Canada - Pumphouse #3 | ecosystem: Environmental > Aquatic > Deep subsurface > Groundwater | place...
ATTTTTTCAATATATTTACTAGAAATAATCAATTTATCACATGAATAATTTTCTTTTAACTCTGCAGGTGTTCCCTTAGCAGCAATAATACCATTATCAATAACAATGACATAATCAGCGTTAGCTGCTTCTTCCATATAATGTGTTGTTAGAAAGATTGTCATTTTAGTCTTCTTTTGTAACGTGCTAATGGTTTCCCATACCATTTTTCTTGTTTGTGGATCAAGACCTGTTGTAGGTTCGTCTAAGAACAAAATTTTTGGCGTGTTGATTAAAGCACGAGCAATATCACAGCGACGTCTTTGCCCACCTGATAAATTTTTGTATTGACGCTTTAATAAATCTTTAATTTCTGTAACCTCAGCAACTTCAACAATCGCTTGTTTTAGTTTACTACCTCTTAAGCCATAAAAGGCTCCTCTTATTTGCAAATTTTCTTCAATTGTTAATAAACCATCCAACAATCCATCTTGAAAAACAGCACCAATAATAGATCGTATCTCATCATCTTTTTCTCCTAGTTTATTCCCATAAACCAAAACTTCGCCTTCATCTTGTTTTAAAAACGTACAGATAATATCAATCGTTGTTGATTTACCTGCTCCGTTAGGGCCAAGAAAAGCAAATACTTTCCCTTTCTCAACATAAAAGTCAATTCCTTTGACAGCATGAATATTGCCATAGAATTTGTGAAGGCCTTTCACTTCAATTACTTTTTCTTCCACACTCGTTCTCCTTGTTTCTTATCAATTTATTCATTTTCCTCTTCACATAAAATCGTATGGCGATATTCCCTCTTCTTCAGGAAGGTTGTCGCATTGTTCAATATTTTCTTGATATTCACCAGAAAATATTTGTTTGATTTTTGTAACTAGTTTGGTTTTACGATGATTTTCAATCCCCTGAATTCCCCGATTAATTGCCTCAACATTTCCTAACATGATTAAATACTTTTTAGCTCTAGTTATCGCTGTATAAATTAACTTTCGCTTCAACATCATATAATATTTAAAGGTAAACGGAACGACTACCAAATCAAACTCACTACCTTGCGCTTTATGAATTGATATGGCATAGGCGTGTGTTAAATCTTCTAGTTCTTCTTTTTTATAACTTACCAAACCATTATCAAACATGACCGATACCCCGGCAATTGATGTTCCCTCGAAATCAAAAGAATAAACCATTCCAATATCACCATTCATCACTTGTTTTTCACTACGATTGACCAATTGAATGACTTTATCATTGATTCTAAATTTTCGAGTTAAGTGTTTTAATTCAACATCTTTAAATGGATTAAAATGCTCTTGCATTTTTTCATTTAAAGCATTAATTCCTAATTCCCCACGATAAATCGGAATCAATACTTGAATATCGCGCACGATATCCATTCCCTTAACGACTGCTTGATCAACAACTTTTATGATGTTATCAATCATATTATCATCATCAAGAGGGACAAAGTTACGATCATGCTGTTTCTCCAATAGGGTTTCGGGAAGATAGCCACTATTTATTGCATGAGCAAAGCTAATAATCGTTGAGTCTTCTGCTTGACGATGAATTTTATCCAAGACAACTGTTGTGATTTCTTTTGCTGAAATTAGATTTTGTAGTACCTCTCCTGGTCCTACAGATGGAAGTTGATCGACATCGCCCACCATTACCACTTTCGTTGCAGGATATAAACTAGAAAGAAGACGCGACATCAGTAAAACGTCAACCATTGATACCTCATCAATGATAACAAGTTTCGCTTCAACGGGATTGTCTGGTCCATAACGAAAAATACCATGTCCTTCGTATCCCAAAAAACGATGAATTGTTTGTGCTGATTCATGTTTCGTAACCTCTTTTAAGCGTTTAGCAGCCCTTCCTGTCGGTGCTAATAGAGCTACTTGATCACGAATTGTTTCATCACCAAATAACTCGACATAGGCTTCAATAATCCCTTTGATAATCGTTGACTTTCCTGTTCCTGGACCCCCAGTAACAATCATGATATTCTCTCTTAGAGCACTTTTTATTGCTTGAAGCTGTCGTTGACCATATGTTATTGTCAATTTGCTTGTTATTTTTTCTAATGCTTGATCAATATTTTTTAAATCATAACCATAATCAAAATCTTCTTGTAACAAACCAACAATCTTTTGTGCTAGTAGTCCTTCTGCTTGATAAATACTAGCATCATAAATGTTTTTCTCTTCATCGATATATACTTTTTTCTCTGTCTTTAACCTTTGTATCGCTTCAGAAAAATTAGTTGGTGTTAGTACATCCTCTTCTTTATTTAATTCATTAATACATTTTGTATAAAGGTCATCATATTCAACATAGGTATCCCCATTGCTATAGGTAATTGCCTTAAGCAAATATCTAATTAAAGCGCCAATACGAAGAATGTCATTCTTCTTTATTCCATATGCAAGGGCTATCTTATCACATTTTAGAAATCCATACCCTTCAATCAAATCCATCAAACGATATGGATTTTCTTTGATGATGGCTAACACATTGTCACCCAATGTTTTGATTAATTTTAGACTCATTTGCATGGAAATCCCGAGGTTTAATAATCCAATTGTGATTTTTTTCTTATTTCTATTTTCAATCAGCGAATCATAAATGATTGTTTTTTGAGTACTATTTAGCCCAACAACATTATCCAAAACTTTTTTATCTTTTTCGATTTGATCAAGACAATCACTACCCAAAGTCTCAAAAACCTTTGTTGCTGTGATTTTCCCAATTTTTGGAAAGAAGTCACTCGACAAATACGTAACCACACCAGCAAGCGTATCTTCTCCACGACGAGAAAACTCCTTTGCTTTAAATTGAATTCCATATGTTGTTGTGATAAATTCACCATTAAAATCATATTCTTCATTGATTAATGGTTTTCGGTCAAAATTACATGTAACCGTTAAAATATTAGAAAACAATTTGGCTCGATATTTTGCTATCTTATTGTCTTGATAATTAAGTTTAATTTTAATGATACCATACCCATTTTCTTCATTAAAATATGTTATTTTATTGACACTACCATAAATGTTTTCTTGCATGATTTACCCCTAGTATTTTCTTTTTTCTTGATCCATAAATACTTCATCAATGGTTCCACCGCCTAATAAGCGTTCCCCATCATAAAAGACTGCTGCTTGGCCTGGTGTTACAGCTTTCGCTTTCGCTAAATAGATAACTTCAAACTTGTCTTCGTCAAGTTTTCTAATCGTAACGTTGTGATCAACACCTCGATACCGGAATTTAGCTGTGCAATTGAACTCACCACCAATTTCTGGACCTATCCAGTTGATTTTATAAACGATCGCCCGATTAGAATACAAATATTCTTGGTTTTCTCCACGTCCAACAAGCAGCACATTGCGTTTAGGGTCTTTGCCAATGACAAACCATGCTTCACCAGCACCACCCAATCCCAAACCTTTTCGTTGACCAATTGTATGATACATGATTCCATCATGTTGACCGACAACCTCACCTTCAAGAGTCTCAATATTACCAGGTGTGGCGGGAAGATAATTTTTCAAGAAAAGTTTAAAATTGCGTTCTCCAATAAAGCAAACTCCTGTTGAATCCTTTTTACTAGCAATATCAAGATTATATTTTTGCGCTAGTTTTCTAACTTCTGGTTTTGTCATTTCTCCAATCGGAAATAACGACTTTGCAATTTGTGCTTTTGTTAGTTGACAAAGAAAATAGCTTTGGTCTTTATTGCGATCAATTCCCCGTAATAACTCCACTTCAGGAGCATGCACAGAGCGCGCATAGTGACCCATAGCAATATAATCAAATCCCATCGCCATTGCTTTTTCCAAAAAAGCTTTAAACTTAATTTCTTTATTGCATAAAATATCGGGATTTGGAGTTCTATTTGCTTTATATTCCTCTAAAAAATAGGAAAATACTTTTTGCCAGTATTCATCAACAAAATCAACACGATGCAATTTAACATTGAGTTTTTCAGCGGTCTTTACAGCATCAAGATAATCCACCTCTTGAGGGCAAACATCATCAAACGTATGAGGATTTCCTAGAATATCATTGTTCAAAGAAGAATCCCAATTACGCATAAACATCGCTTCTACTTCATAACCCAATTCTTGCAGTTTAATAATACTTACCGCGGAATCAACACCACCGCTTAAGCCAACGACAACTCTTTTCTTTTTTTGGTTCATAAATCACCTAAAGGCTAGCTTTTAATTCGAATATAATATCGCGTAGCGACATTGCTTGTTCAAAGTCGAGCTTTTTCGCAGCCTCTTTCATTTCTATTTCTAATCTCTTAATTAATTTCTTCTTTTCTAAATTGCTTAAGTTTTCTAGCTTATTCATGTCAACAATTCCTGCTTCATCAATAAGTTCTTTGGTAATAATAATACTATCTGCAATTTCTTTGTAAATCGTTGTTGGTTCAATCTGATAATCTACATTATGTTTATTTTGAATTTCCCGACGACGATACGTTTCCGTAATTGCCTTGTTCATAGAATCTGTCATCTTATCAGCATACATAATGACCTTACCATTAACATTACGCGCTGCTCGACCAATTGTTTGAATCAATGAAGTTCCACTACGTAAAAATCCTTCTTTATCTGCATCTAGAATGGTAATAAGCGATACTTCGGGAATGTCTAACCCTTCGCGCAGTAGATTAATACCCACTAAAACATCATAAGTACCTTGCCTTAGCGATCTAATAATCTCTAAGCGTTCTAGTGACTTCACTTCCGAATGTAAATAAGTTACTTTTATTCCCAATTCTTTTAGATACTTAGTTAAATCTTCGCTCATTTTAATCGTTAGTGTAACTACTAGCGTTCGTTCTTGATGCGCAATTCTTTTGTTTATTTCTCTTACCAAATCATCTATTTGATTTAGTGTTGGTCGTACTTCAATCACTGGGTCCAATAAGCCTGTGGGGCGAATAATTTGCTCTACCACTTCACTACTACGTGATACTTCGTAATCACTCGGCGTTGCACTAACATAGATAATTTGATGCAGCTTTTGATTAAATTCTTCGAATGTTAATGGTCTATTGTCTAGTGCCGATGGAAGCCGAAAGCCATTGTCAACCAAACTCATTTTACGCGAGCGGTCACCATTATACATTCCCCTCACCTGAGGTAATGTAACATGTGATTCATCAACAACAAGTAAAAAGTCTTTTCCAAAGAAATCAATCAGTGTATAGGGAGTTTCTCCTTCCGCGCGTAAACTCATGTGACGCGAATAATTTTCTATTCCGCTACAAATACCGATTTCTTCTAACATTTCCAAATCATAATTTGTTCTGCTTTCAATTCGCTGTGCTTCTAAAAGCTGCCCATTGGCTTTAAAATAGGCAATTCTTGTTTCCAATTCTGCTCTAATTCGTTTAATTGCTTCTATTTTCTTTTCTTCGCTTATCGCAAAAAGCGTTGCTGGAAAAAAAGTAATTGTTGTTTTTGTGCTACTTGCTTTCCCCGTCACAACATCAACTATTTTAATCTTTTCAATTTCATTATCAAAAAATTCCAAACGAATCGCGTCGCTTTTTTCATAAGTAGGAATAACATCAATGGTATCCCCCTTCACTCTAAACGTTCCTCGTTTGATATCATAATCATTGCGCGCATATTGCATACCGATCAATTTTTCTAATATTTCTTCCCGATCAATGATTTGACCTTGTTTAACAGTAAACATATTGCCTCGATAATCTTCTGGGTCACCAATACCATAGATACAAGAAACGCTGGCAACAACAATCACATCATCACTACTTAGTAATGAACTTACCGCACTATGGCGCATCTGATCAATATCATCATTGATACTAGAATCTTTCTCAATATATAAATCTTTACTAGCTACATATGCTTCTGGTTGATAATAATCATAATAAGAAATAAAATACTCTACTTTGTTTTCTGGGAAAAAACTTTTCAACTCACTATATAGTTGTCCTGCTAAAGTCTTATTGTGAGCCAAAATAAGTGTTTTCTTCCCTGTGTTTTTAATCACATTAGCAATTGTAAATGTCTTACCCGTTCCCGTAGCTCCAAGTAGTGTTTGTTCTTTCACATGATGATCGATATTTTCTGTCAAGCGGCGAATTGCCAATGGCTGATCACCGGTTGGTTGGTATTGACTATGAAGTTTAAACATCCTTTTTCTCCTTGGAATCCTTGTATTTCTTGAATAATTGTGCATATAAATTTCAATTAATTTTATCACTTATCACAGCAAAAAACAAGAAATTCATATAAGACAAAGTATCACGCTTCAACATATCATAAAATGATAAAAGACTAGCCTATGCTAGTCGTACCTTTTTTATCCTCTTTTTTCTAAAAAACATGCCCTACTTATGATATTTTTGATGATTGATGATTGATAGACTTCGATAAATTTGCTCCAAAAACAACATTCTCATTAATTGATGTGGAAATGTCATTTTAGAAAAGGATAGTTGATAGTCACTTCTTTCTTTCACATCAACATCAATCCCATCTGATGAACCAATCACAAAAGTTAATACACGAGGACTATATAAATAATGATTTTGAATCAAATGCGCCAAGCCTACACTATCTAGACTAGTTCCTGAAATTTCTAATGTGATCACATAATCTTCTTTTTTAATATTGCCTAGGATTAATCTCGATTCCTCTTTTAGATTTTTGAATACATCAGTCGTTGTCATTTCTTTTATTTCTATGATTTGTAAATTACAAAATGGCTTGATTCTCTTTAAATATTCTTCTATTCCTGCTTGTAAATAGTTCTCTTTTATTTTACCAACAACAATTACATTGATATCCATTAGATTTCAAAAATCTTAATTGCTTCTTTTTGGCGAGCAATTAAAATTTCTCCTTTAAAATTGGGAGTTAACTTAGAAATCACTTCCATATAAATTGCTTCATCAGAATTACAGTCCTCACTAACATGCGCTAAAATAATACATTTATGAATGCTAGGACTTACAACATCAAGTAGTTCATAACAATCTTGATTCGATAAATGACCACGCTCTGACAAAATTCTTTGCTTTAATACCCAATGACGATTGCTACCAATTAAAGTTTCTACGGAATGATTTGCTTCGATGATTAATGCATCAATATTGCTAATTGTCTCAATATACTGCTGAGGAAAAAAACCCGTATCCGTAACATAAGCCAAACTTGAATCATTACTTGTAAATATGTATCCTAAATTAGAAGCAGCATCATGTGATAATCCTAATGTTAGTACCTCAAAATCTTTAAATTGATAATGCCCATTTTCCTCAATAAAAAACGTATTATAGTTTTTCAATTCAGCTCTTACTTCCAAAGGAAGCCTAATAAAGGCTTTTTTATGCAAATAGATATTTGCCCTTGTTTTCTTGGCTACTGTACGTAAATAGCGAGTATGGTCATGATGCTCGTGCGTAATAAAAATGTCTGTTATTTGTGAAAAGTCTATTTCTGGTAATCTCAATTTCGCTTCACTCAGTGTGATTCCAGCATCGATTAGAATTTTAGCTTCTTTTGTTTCAATATAAGTCATATTACCTTTAGAACCACTAGCAACCACACAAAATTTCATACTTTACCTCATTTAATATAGATATATTATATATTTTTTACCCTTTTTTTACAAGGCTTTTGCAATAAAAAAAGTGCAGCTTCTAAATCATAGAATAGCTGCACAATTGTTTTAAATTATTTTATATATGTTAAATTCTCATCTTGATACTTTTCAATCGTCATATCAATGGCTTTCAAGAACGATTCACGTGTATAGTTAGATTTACTGAATGTAATATCCATTTCTTTAATTGATTCATATTGCTTAATGGCAGCATAATATCCATCTGTTGCTAATTCTTTAAAGATTGGTGCATAGTATGTTTCAATTGCATCTACCATTTCATCCGTTAAATCTTCATCAGCAGCATCTTCAATATACAATTTGATGATTTCAAGGGATGGTAATATATGCGTGTTGCCATCTGTGTCTTCCCACGTTGCTAATGGTGTTGTCGTTAGGTTAGCGTAAACATGGAAGCCATATATAGTTTGAATATAATCATTATAAATAACCATAGAATCAGAATCAGGGTTAGCAAGCCAAATTGATCTAACAGCCGCTTCAAATTCTTCCACCATTTCGCCATTTGTAATCTCGGCTAAATCTTCAAACTTCACTGTTAAACCAGCAGATTTAAATTTTGCAACTTCAATGCCTTCAAACACATAACTTGCACCTTCAACGATAGGTTGCGCTGCGACTGTTTGTTCTAAGTCAGCAATAAATCTTGGTGAAGCTTTAAAGGCAGTCACCACTGCTTCAAGCTTTTCTTTAATTGTTCCTTCAGAACCAGCAATGTAAGTTCTAACTTGATCTGTTAATTCTTTTGCACATGCAACTTGATATTCAGACCAATCTTTTGGATCTAACATACTACTAGAAGCAGTAACTGCTCCCATTGGATCTTGATAAGCAGAAATTAATAGATGAACTCCAGTTGCAGTAAAGATTTCATCTTTGATTAATGCCATTTTCTCCAAGTAGAATTGCCACAATGGTGATGCTTCATCTGCTTCGCTTAAATCACCTAGTGATTTCTTAAAGTCGGCAATAATATCACTCTTTAAAAAGTACATACGCAATTCTTGTTCATCACTGACACCATAGATGCTTTGTAAGAACTCTTCCCATGTCATTGTGCTTGGACCATAGCCATAGCTTTCATAAGCACCAGCAGAGAAATTTAGTTTTTCATTGCTTACTTCTGTCGTCAATTCTTGATATTTTTCTTGATCTAACCATTTGTCTTTTTCTTTATTTGCAGTACTAGCATTATCATAGTATGTGTTGAAATCTGTGTTAACTAAGAATCTTTCTTCGTTAATTAATGTGATTGCTAAAGAGATACCATAAATTTTATCCATTGCATCATATAATTGATCGGTAGTATAATCATGCCCTTCAACGCTAGCAACTAAGTTTTCACTTGCTTTCTTTGTAGTTTCATGCGTAACACTATATGATTTTGCACTTGACACATATTGCTTTTCCAAGAATGTATCATAAATGACTAATCCTTTTTCTTGACGCAATTCGGCCATCTTAGTTTCAACAAAGGTACTTGTCAGTGTATTTTCAACCAATTTTTCATATATTTCTTCATTTACTGTACTTTGTTCAGGAGCAGCAACTTCTGCTAACTTCATAATAAAGCAATGTATTGAACCACTACTATAGCTTTGTGGAGTTGGTGTAAACCATTTTTGCGTATATGTTACTTCGCTACTTGTTGTATAAGATACCATGGTATTCTTTAAATAATTTTGAATACTTGATTGATATGCATAAATTTCATCATATGTATAATGAAGAACATTTAATGATTCATCTTCTTCAGAAACAGTTGTTTTAAATTGATATAATCCTTCTTCATTAATTGTGAATTGTTTTCCTTCTGTTAATACCAGACGATTTACAGGATAACTTTCTGTTTGAAAGGCACGAGTTGTATTGTACATCCTTACCATTGCAGCTACGATTTCACTTGTTGTTAATGTAACTTCTTCACCATCAACAGTTTTAACCCATCTAGTAAAGTCATCACTTGTATTGGCAGTGCTTGTTTTAATCGTAATTCCAAGTTGTGCTAATGCATTCTTTGCTTGTGCTTCTGTTGAGAAAGGTACAATCATTGCCCAATATTCTGCTTTGTAATTTGATGTATAGTATGAAGAATAATCAGATTGAGTAAAATATTTTTCACTATCTGTTTTCGCTTCAGCATTTGTTTCAGCAATTTCTTCATCTAATTGATCAGCAGCATATAATTCTTTTGCAAGAATCAAACGATAATGATCTTCAATTTCAGTCATGGTCACTAAACCATAAGATGAGAACATAGTATCTAAGAACTCTGCTTCTGCTTCAGTAATTTCTTCAGCAGTTAATTCATCCTTACCATCAGGAAAAGTAGCTGTTTCGATTTCTTCATCAATAGCTTCTTGCGTTACTTTATCCCAATAACTAGTGCCATCTTTTTTTAGATCCTTTAGTAAATCCTTGTTAATCATATTTACTAATGAACTAACACCAACATTTTCTTTTAATTCATCATATAATCTACTATTCGTAAGTTTATATGTAAACTCTCCTTCTTTAGCAGTTAAATAAACGCCATCAGGATCTGATATCACTGGATTGTCTTTCTCTTTCGATAAAAGTGTACATGTCACAGCTGTTCCGATAATAATTAGTAAAATAATTATTAACGGTAATGTTTTTTTAATTACAGTTGAACCATTCATAAATTTCGCTCCTCATTTAAATTAATTTTTCTTTTTGATATAAAAAATGTGTAATCCCTTTTTATAATGCAACATAAATATTATACTACTTTTTTAAAAAAAGTAAATATCTTTTTGCATAATCTAAGTTTTATAAACTCATCCTAGTAAAAAG
>Ga0265294_10010543_pt1 | contig 10494 bp, 10 predicted proteins | sample MunlanPumphouse3_FD_192504 | JGI IMG/M metagenome (GOLD analysis project Ga0265294, IMG submission 192504) | Groundwater microbial communities from a municipal landfill in Southern Ontario, Canada - Pumphouse #3 | ecosystem: Environmental > Aquatic > Deep subsurface > Groundwater | place...
GATGCCGTTCCGGTCTCCGAACAGACCGTTCAGGAGACTGAGCAGGACCATGCTGTCCTTGCCACCGGAGACCGCCACTGCCAGCGTATCACCGGTATGCAGAACGACCTCTTTCCGGACTTCTTTGCTCACCCGCCGGCGGACAAATTCCGCGAAATGCTGGGCGCAGAGGTGGGCCCCGCTGTAACGCAGGAAAGTAACGGCCTCAGCACCGCACCGGTCGCATTTCATGAGAACTCGCGCTCTTCCGCGACCGCTCCGTCCCGGTCGATGATATATTCGAGTTTTTTGGCCAGTTCCCGGGGCGGGATGTTCGGGATGCCGATGTAGGTGCTCCGGCCGCCGTCCTGCTCGCTGCGGACCTCGGTACTCACAAACCCGTTCCGCTCAAGCCCCTGCACGTAGGTCCAGAACTGGGTGTGCTTGCGGGCTGGCACCCCGTACTCTTCACAGACAACCGCGTAGGTCTTCTCTGCCGCGGTGATGCTGATGCTGGCCCTGTCCTTGATGGCCCTGGCGATGGCCAGCAGCGCCAGCCGGCGGTTGTCATCCAGGTCGTCCAGTTTGGCCTCGGAGACGTCGCTGTAGACCGAGGAACCGGCGGTGCGGATGTCGTCCGGACAGATATTTCCCTCCGGCTCGGTCTCGGCCACCGAGGCCGCCCGTTCGAGGATCTCGATGGCGAACCGGGCGTCACCGTACTCCGCTGCCTGTTTGGCAATCATCGCCGCCTCAGGCGGCAGCAGGGTATCGGGTTCCAGAGCCTCGGCGGCCCGGGCATTGATGATCTGAAGCAGTTCGTCCTCGGTGTAACGGTTGAAGCGCACCGCGTTCGCCCGCTTGAATGTAGACATCGACGCCTCATCGAGCATCTCCGCCACGGAGAACTGGGAAATCATGATGAGTGACAGAGTGCTTGGATTCGGCAGGTCTTCTGAGAACCGGGAGAGCTGATAGACCAGGTTGCGGCTGTTGTTGCGCAGCAGGTTGTCTACTTCGTCAAGGACGATCACGGCCGGCCGCCGGTTGAGCTCCAGATGTTTCTTCAGCGAGTCGAGCATTTCGTCGGTAGCGAACCCGCGGTCCGGGAAGCCCCTGTCGAAGTAGCGCAGAATCTCCAGGATGACGCCGTACTCCGTATTCCGGATGCGGCAGTTCACAAAGATGACGTCCAGCAGACGGTTGTGCTGCTGGCAGTAGCGGGCCAGGTCGGCGCAGAACCGTTTGGCCGTAACCGTCTTGCCGGTGCCGACCCCGCCGGTCAGGAAGGCCGAGCACGGCCGCCCGTCAGCCGCCAGCGGCCGGAAGAGGGTCTCGAGCGTCCGCTGCTGCTCTGCCCGACAGACAATGGTCGCCGGGACATAGTCGAACGAGAGCTTGTTCCCGTCCCGGATGATAGTTGAGGCACGCTCGAACATATGATAAGGGCACCATAAGCGGGGCACCTAATAAACGGTTCTGACCCGCGGGCCCCGCCAAACGGACCGCGGCGACGAACATTTAACATACTTCGCGACTATGGCAGAGACAGTTCCCATGAACGAGATTTGGACTGAGAAATACCGGCCGAAAACGCTCGACGAGGTCGTGGGGCAGAAACATGTGACCGAACGGCTGAAAGCCTACGTGGCCGCCCGCAACATGTCCCACCTGATGTTTACCGGCCCGGCTGGCACCGGCAAGACCACCTGCGCCCTGGCGGTCGCCCGCGGCATGTTCGGCGACAACTGGCGGGGCAACTTCATCGAACTCAATGCCTCGGATGAACGCGGTATCGATGTCGTTCGCGGCAAGATCAAGGAGTTCGCCCGCACCGCACCTCTGGAAGGTGCAGAGTTCAAGATCATCTTTATGGATGAGGCTGACGCGCTCACCAACGACGCTCAGGCCGCCCTGCGGCGGACGATGGAGAAATACTCCCGCATCTGCCGGTTCATCTTCTCCTGCAACTACGCCTCGAAGATCATCGACCCGATCCAGTCCCGGTGTGCGGTCTTCCGGTTCCAGCCGCTGTCTAAGGAGGACGTGACCGCCTTCCTGCAGAAGATCGTCGCTGCCGAGCACGTCAAGATCGAAGACGACGCCCTGGAGGGCCTGGTCCACGTAGCCCGGGGTGACATGCGTCGGGCCGTCAACGGCCTGCAGGTGGCCGCCTCGACCGGCGAGACGGTGACCCTGGACACGGTCTATCAGACCACTGGTATGGCCAACCCCGAAGCAGTGCGCGCCATGCTCGAGACCGCTCTCGGCGGCGACTTCGTCGGCGCCCGGAACAAACTGGACGAAATCATGATCACCTTCGGCCTTTCCGGTCAGGACATCATCCGCCAGGTCCATTCCGCGTATTACAGTCTCAGTATCACCGATTCCGAGAAGGTGCGGCTGATGGACAAGACCGGCGAGATTGAGTTCCGTATCGTCGAAGGCAGCAACGAGCGCATCCAGCTGGAAGCCCTGCTCGCCTACCTGGTCATGGTCGGCGGGAACAAACGGTAAACCGCCAGACGTAAATGCGCGACTGCAGGTAAGATAATCAGAGGACGAGCACATGGTCAAGACCCCGAAGGACATCAAGAAGTGGCAGAAGGAACAGCAGAAAGGTTCGCACGTAGAAGGCAAGGACAAAAAGAAAAAAGATACCTTCAGCACGACGAACATGTCAGAAAGTCAGTACAATCAGATGTATTTCCAGAACAAGCACTGAGCCCTCCGGACCGGTTCCCTTTTCGGTTTTGAGATTACCGCCGGCGGGAGTTTCCCCGCCGGCAGGGCTTTTCAGTAACGGTTGTCGAAAATGCGATTGGTCTTCTTTTCGCTGCGGGGCAGGTCCCCGACCTTGACTGCCTTGGGCCTGATGGTCGGACCGACCACGGCCCTGAACTTATCCACGACCTGCTGCTCGATGACCGGCCATTTCTCCGGCGGAGCCTTGGTCTCGAAGAAGAGGGTCAGGACATCTTTGCCCTCGAGGTGGTCGATCATGACCTGGTATTCGCTGCTGGCATCTGGTACGGCGGCCAGCACCTCGTCGAACTGGGCGGGGAACATGTTGACGCCCTTGACCTTGACCATGTCATCGGTACGGCCGGCGATAATGTCGATCCGGGGGAACCGGGAGCCGCAGGGGCATTCGCCGGTCATGATCCTGGTCAGGTCGTGGGTCCGGTAACGGATCAGCGGCGCGCCCTCCTTGCAGAGCGTGGTGATGACCAGTTCACCGACCTCACCGTCAGGCAGGACCTTCAGCGTCTTGGGGTCGATGATCTCGAAATAGACGTAGTCATCCCACATGTGGATGCCGTTTTTGTAACTGCAGCTGATACCGATGCCCGGGCCGTAAATCTCGGTCAGTCCGTAGATGTCGTAGAGCTCGACGCCGAGCTCTTCGGCGATCCGCTCCCGCATCTTGTCGCCCCAGCGCTCGGAGCCGATAACACCTTTTTTCAGACAGATCTTGTCCCGCACCCCGCGTTTGGCAATCTCCTCGGACAGCAGCAGCGCATAGGAAGAGGTAGCGCACAGAACGGTGCTATGCAGGTCGATCATCATACGGATCTGCTTCTCGGTGTTGCCAGGCCCCATAGGAATGGCCATGGCACCGAGCCGCTCAACGCCGGCCTGGAAGCCGATACCGGCGGTCCAGAGACCGTAGCCGGGCGTGATCTGCACCCTGTCCATCGGGGTCAGGCCGGCCATTTTGAAGCACCGTTCGAACATAATGGCCCAATCCTCGACATCCTTCGCCGTGTACGGAATGACGACCGGCGTACCGGTAGTGCCCGAGGACGAGTGAATCCGGACGATGTCCGCCTCCGGTACGGCCATCAGGCCGAGCGGATATGCTTCCCGCAGGTCGCCCTTGTCGGTGAACGGCAGAGTGTCGAAGTCTTCCTGCGTCTTGATCCTGGTCAGGTCGATGCCCTCGAACTTCTTCCGGTAGAACGGGCTCCGTTCTTTTATGGTCGCCAGTTCGCGGAAGATCTGCTGCTGCTGATAATTGTTCATCCTCATGAGGAGTCATCCCGTCATGGCAAAGGAAGAGACACGTTTATAATCACTTTTCGCCAGGCCCAACCGTAGAAAAGAGCCATACACAAAAAAAAAATCACATCCTCATAAATGTTAAATATAGTTAATATCTTAGGGTTGCCTAAGACCGAAATGCAGTGCAAGCTGCATCGATCGGAGTAAGAATATGACTGTGAAAAGAATTGTATACGCAGATAACGCGGCGACGACTCCGCTACGCCCGGGCGCGCTCGGCGCCATGATGCCCTACCTCACCGGGGAATTCGGGAACCCCTCCAGTATGTATTCCTATGCTAAGACGGCAAAGGAGGCCCTTGATAAGGCCAGGCATCAGATTGCCGCCGCTTTGAATGCTCCCCGCGACCGTGACGTTTACTTTACCAGCGGCGGTTCGGAGGGCGATAACTGGGTCTTCAAGGGCACGGCTGACGTACTGGCCAAGAAAGGCAAGCACATCATCACCACCGCCATTGAGCATCATGCCATCCTCAACATCTGCCACTGGCTGAGTGAGCATGGGTATGAGGTGACGTATCTGCCGGTGGACAAGATGGGCCGTGTGGACCCGGCTACGGTGGAGAAGGCTATCCGGCCCGACACTATCCTGATCAGCGTGATGCTGGCAAACAACGAGATCGGCACCATCGAACCGGTCAAAGAAATTGCAAAGATCGCCCATGCCCATGGAATCTGGATGCACACCGATGCCGTCCAGGCGGTCGGTCACATCCCCGTCGATGTCCAAGACCTCGACGTCGATTTCTTGACCCTCGCCGGCCACAAGTTCGGCGGTCCCAAAGGCATCGGCGCCGTATACATGAAGAAGGGAACCCGGCTTACACCGCTTATCCACGGCGGAGGCCAGGAACGGGGATCCCGGGGCGGCACCGAGAACGTGGCCGGGGCTGTTGGCATGGGCGCGGCTCTTACAGAAGCGGTCAATACCATGCCTGCTGAAGAAAAGCGGCTTCGGGTACTTGAAAAGAAACTGCGCCAGGCGATCTTGGAAAAAATTCCCTATTGCTACCTTTGGGGCGACCCCGAGAACCGGATGCCTGGCACCAATCTGTTCACCTTCAGTGGCATCGAGGGGGAGTCGATCATCCTTGCACTGGATAACGCCGGAATTTGTGCCTCTTCGGGGTCGGCCTGCTCTTCGGCCTCTCTTGAACCGTCCCATGTGCTGAGCGCCATCGGCCTGCCGCGGGAGACCTCCCACGGCTCCGTCCGGCTTACCCTGGGCTATCAGAACACCGAGGAGGATGTGGACTACATCATCGCCACTTTGCCCGGCATCGTGGCGAGACTTCGCGACATGTCACCTATCTGGGATGACTTCGTCAAAAGTGAAGAGACAAAGAAAATCAAGGAGGTTGCTTGAATGCTTGATTATTCGGAAAAGGTCATCGATCACTACACACATCCCCGCAATGTCGGTGAGCTCAAGGATGCCAACGCTGTTGGCCAGGTGGGGAACATCGTCTGCGGCGACATCATGAGAATTTACATGAAAATCAACGACGATACTGGGATCATTGAGGACGTTTCCTTCAAAACCTTCGGTTGCGGAGCGGCCGTGGCCACCTCCTCCATGGCGACCGAGATGGTCAAGGGCCATACCGTCCAGGAGGCCCTCGCCTTATCCAATAAGGCAGTCATGGAAGCCCTGGACGGACTTCCTCCCGTCAAGGTCCACTGCTCGGTGCTGGCGGAGGAGGCCATCCGCGCCTGTCTGAGCGACTATTACACCCGCAGGGGCATCGACCCGGTTCCCATCGTCGGAAAGATCGACGAAGATAACGTCCGGTGCAGCGAGGCACCGATTCTGCCCCAGTGAGACCGGCAGCCCTGCCGGGGTCTGGGACGGGGACCCGCCACATGCAAGAACGGGACGGGACCGTCTCAGACCAGTCATGCGCTGAGTCACCGGTGAAGGGACTCCTCAGTCAGAGAATCGAGCAGTGTTCCGGCCTCCTTGTTTCCCCGGGCCGCGGCCTTGGACAGCCACTGTTGGGCGTTGCGCTTGCTCTTGACCATGCCTTCGCCGCTCAGGGACATCTTGCCCAGCCAGAGCATGGCTTCGGCGTTGTTGTTTTTTGCCGCGGTCGTCAGATGCTTTACTGCCATACCGAGGTTGCGCTGAACACCCCGGCCCTCGACGTACAGGAGAGCCAGCCGGACGGCGGCCTTGTCATAGCCGACCTTCGCGCAACGCTGATAAAGCTCGGCTGCGCCGGCAGGGTCCGGCGGACCGGCCTTGCCTGTCTCCCGGATGACTCCCAGCCGGTAGCAGGCCGGGACGCTCCCTCCTTTCATGGCCTGCTCATACCAACCGGCGGCCTGAATCCAGTCCTGCTCGACGCCCAGCCCGTCCGAGTACATGTGCCCGAGATTGAACTGGGCCTGGACCCAGCCCTTGGCGGCTGCGTCCCGATACATGGCCAGCGCCTCCTCCAGGTTGGCATTAGTGCCTTCGGCGTGCACCAGCATGTAGGCGGCGTTGCATTCACCCTCGGGGTCGCCGGCCTCCGCCGCCATGTTGAACCAGATAAAGGCCCGGTTCAGGTCTTTCGGCGTCCCGTCGCCGCGGTAATAGATGTACCCCAGCGCCGTCTGGGCGTGGGGGTCCCCATTCGCCGCCCGGTCCATGACCTCTTTGAAGCCCGTCCGCTCACCTCACGATCGTCTGCGTGTTGCGGACATAGATCTCCGGATGCTGCATATGCAGACTGAGCTCATAATAGCCGACCAGATTACCGGCCGCCGCTGCCATCGCGTAGCATTTGATGGCCTCTTCTTCGTCCTTCTTGGAGCCGCGGCCCGTCTCGTGGATAGAACCCAGGGCCAGCTGTGCGTCTGAAGAACCGTTCAACGCCGCCTTTTTCAGATATTCCAGTCCCATCCGGTCGTTCCGTTTGACAACATCGCCTTCGTGGTACATGATGGCCAGCATGTACATGGCGTCGGCATTGCCCAGACCGCCCGCCCGCTGGTAGTCGCGGAAGGCCTCCTCGTCGTGACCGACGGACATCTCTTCGTCTGCATCGGCCAGGGCTGTGTCCCGAACCCGCTCTTCGACCGCCGAGGGGGTCTGCTCCAGCAGATTCAGCCGCTCCTGGGGCGTATCCTGCCGGCCGCCGTCCAGAACCTTCATGACCTGCTTCATACTGAAGAAACAGCGGTCATGACCCATGTCCGCACCGATCTTATACCACCGCGCCGCCTCGTACAGGTCCTTGACCAGGCCTTCATAGCCGTACTCGAAGTCGGTGCCGATCCGCAGGAACAGGTTGCCGTCCCCGGTCGCAGCGGTCTTCATATACCAGTGCTCGGCCTCGCCGGGATCGACGTCCACGCCCTGCCCGTGCTGGTAGGCATAGCCGAGCCAGAACGTGGCAAAAATGTCCTTCTGGTTCGCGGCCGCCCGCAGCCAGGAGACCGCGATGGCCGGGTTTTGCGGCAGCAGATCACCGGACAGATAATGCAGCGCCAGCTCGACCCGCGCCTCGGGAATGCCGGCATCTGCCGCCTGACGCAGATATTTCAGATAATTGACCGGGTCCGGCTTCCGCAACTCACCCTCCCGGTAGATCTTACACAGTTCCCACTTCGCCCGGGAGCATCCGCGCTGGGCCGAACGCCCGTACCAGTCCAGTGCCTGATCGGCATCGGGCTCGATGCCTTTCCCGGTCTGATACATGTAGGCCATGGCAAGCATCGCGTAGATGTTGCCCTCTTCCGCCGCCCGCTGTATCGTCTGTCTCATTTTATCCATCTCTCCTGCTGGTTTCAGTGCGCACAGCGCTGTTTGATCTCGTCCAGCAGGGCCTGGGCATCCTGATCGCCCGATTTGGCGCCCATGGCCAGGTACTTGCGTGCCTTCGGCAGATCCTTGTTCACATATACACCATCATAGTACAGTTTACCCAGATAGTACTGTGCCTGCGGCTCGCCGGCCGCAGCAGCGTCGGTAACCAGTTTCAGCCCTTCGGCGATATTCTGGTCTACCGCTTTGCCGGTGATCCTGAACATTCCCAGAAACGCCATGGCGCCCGGATGGCCCTGGTCGGCGGCCTCCTGAAACCAGGAGGCGGCCTTCTTGTAGTCCTGCGGGATTCCCCGCCCTTCGTAACAGTAGCAGCCGAGAGCATACTGCGAGTTCGGCTCGCCGCCCTCAGCGGCCTCCTCGAACCAGCGGGCCGATTCTTTCGGGTCCCGTTTGTAAAAGTAGCCGTTGCCGTACATGCAGCCGAGCGCGTACTGAGCGATCCCGCTGCAGGAGTCGGCAGCGGCATGAAACCACTTGCCGGCGGTCTCCAGGTCCCGGTCCACCAGCTGGCCCTCGAAACACATGTTGGCATAGTCGACCTGCGCCTGCTGGTTGCCGCCCTCGCAGGCTGCGGTCAGATAGCGGACGGCCTTGACCTTGTTCCGCCGGAGCCCGTTGGCCCCGTACGCATACATCAGCCCGAGCTGGTGCTCTGACTCGTGGTGACCTGCGTCGGCCGCCTTCGCCAGGTACTTCACGGCCCGTGCGGCGTTGAAGTACTTGCTGTCCTCCATCAGCAGGACCCCGGCCAGCGAATACTCCGCTTCCGGGAAACCCAGGTCGGCGGACCGCTGATACCACGTCACGGCTTTGTCCAGGTCTACGGCGGTGCCGCATTCGCCGAGGTCATACATCTGCGCCAGCCGGAAAGCGGCCTGGGCATGGCCGTGGTCGAAGGCCTCCTTCAGCCATTTCACGGCCCTGTCCCGGTCCTTGTCCACGCCTTTGCCCATGAGGTACATGAAGCCGACAGTATATTGGGCATCCGAGTCCCCGTCCTCCGCGCAGACCGTATACCAGCGGACCGCCGCGGCGTGGTTCTTCTTGGCCGGCCCGGGTTTGCCGTCCGGCCCTTTGCCGGTGTCGTAGAGCGCGAAGAGCTCCCGGCAGGCCGCCGTATCCCGCTGCTCTCCGCGGAAACGCAAGGCCAGGAGTTTGTCCATGACCTCGGGGCTGTTGCGTCCGAGCTCAGCGTTCACCGCCGCAGCCTCGGCATTGCCGGCCGCGGCCGCCAGCTGGAAACACTCCGCCGCGGCCGTCCGGTCCTGCGGGACCCCTGCGCCGTTGTACAGGAACAGGCCGTAGAGGTAGCGGGCCTCCGGACAGCTCTCGGCCCGTTCCTCTGCCAGAGACAGAGCCTGGACCAGGCTGCGGCCGGCAGCCGCCACATCCATCAGCTCGCGGATCGGCGCCGCACAGTCGGTCGGCGCCTCGTTCTCACCATTCATCGTTCTGCTTATCCGGCCCTCTTTCTTAAACGTTACCCGAGGAGTTAATAAAAACCGAAGGAACAAGCATATTAAGCCGCAGCGGGATTGTCAGGCATGGCCTTCGGCGGCAGTGCGTTGGACCCCCTGGAGTGGGCGAAGTACGTTATCCGCAGCCGTGCGGAGGACGATTACCCGGCCGCACTTACCGTTTTGGCCAACCGTGCCGGCAAGGGCGACGCGGGCGCAGAACTCTACCTGGGCCTGGTCTATGCCCGCGGCCAAGGCATCACCAGGGACTTCCGGCTGGCCCGCGAATGGCTGCAGCGGGCCGTCGACCAGGGCAACCCGGACGCGGCCTATTTCCTCGGCAAGATATACGTCCGGGGCTACGGCGTCCCGCCCGACCGGAAGAAGGCCGCCGAACTGTTCGACGGCCCCGCCCGTCTGGGCAACCCGCGGGCGCAGTACGAGCTCGGCCTGCTTTATCTGGACGGGACCGGCGTGGGCCGGGACCTGAAGAGGGCGGCCAAATGGATCGGAGAATCGGCAGTCCGGGGCAACCTGGAGGCCGAGTTCATCTTCGGTCAGCTCTACCGCGCCGGCGCCGGTGTGGAAAGAGACAACCGGGAGGCCGTCCGCTGGCTGGCAATCGCCGGGATCAACGGCCACCGCGGCGCCCAGCTTCTGCTGGGAAATATGTATGCGGACGGGGACGGGGTCAACAAGGACCCCGCCGAGGCCAACCGCTGGTACGACCTGGCGGACGGAAAGAAGTTCACTTCAGTCCGACGATGCGGCCGTCATCCAGCAGGTCCATCCGCAGGGCCGCTGGTTCCCGCGAGAGGCCCGGCATGAGCATGACCGATCCGCATATGGGCACGACGAACCCGGCGCCGGCCGAAAGCCCGACCTCCCGGACACTCAGGTACCAGCCCTTCGGCGCTCCCTTCAGTTCAGGTTTATCGGAGAGGGAGTACTGCGTCTTGGCGATACAGACCGGCAGCCGACCGTAGCCGCGCTTCTCCAGATCTGCCAGCTGTTTTTCGGCCTGCGGCGTGTACTCGACGCCGTCGGCACCGTAGATCTCCCGGGCCACCGCGGCAATCTTCTCCTTCAGGGTCAGGCTGTCTGGGTATAACCCGTGATAGTGGGCCGGCGTACTCTTCAGGACCTCGACCACCTTCGTCGCCAGTTCCCGGGCGCCTT
>Ga0265294_10010544_pt1 | contig 10494 bp, 7 predicted proteins | sample MunlanPumphouse3_FD_192504 | JGI IMG/M metagenome (GOLD analysis project Ga0265294, IMG submission 192504) | Groundwater microbial communities from a municipal landfill in Southern Ontario, Canada - Pumphouse #3 | ecosystem: Environmental > Aquatic > Deep subsurface > Groundwater | place...
AATACTTGCCGGTCCTTTTTCATTTACTGCAATTCTTAGGATGGTAAAACAGGCATACACAAATTTCCGCTATCAAGAAAACTTGCATCAAATAATTAGCCAGATTCAAACTTTTGATAAAGAATACCAAAAATTCTCTGAATCACTTGATGCTTTGGGCGAAAGGATAAAATCAGTCGATCGCCAATTTGATACCGTTTCGACAACCAGAGATAAGCAACTGACAAAAATTGTTGATAAAATAAAAGATCAAAATATCGAAGAAATTACTATGGCTGAATCCCCAAACGAAATCAAAATCATAAAAGACTAAAAAAGATGATCGGTCTAAATAATAACTTAATGTGATGAAGCGGGGGAATAGAAGAAAAAAAATTTTCATTTTTGTAATAATTTTAGTATTAATTGCTCTTTTTTCTTTTTTTTACTTTAATTACAACAAAGAAAAAATTACCGCTGATGTTGTTACTAAATCCGATATCAAGACCGTAGACTTAACAAATCCTGACCCTGACACAAGAGAGGAAGTTAAAATACCGATAATCATGTATCATCACATCCGTTCATATGATAGAGAAGACGACCCAATCGGCACAAATCTCTCAATTTCCGAAGAAATATTTACAGAACACCTAGACCACCTAAAAACCAATGGGTATACTACAATAACTTTTGATAGCTTGAATAAATTCCCCAACAGTGCGCTACCACAAAAACCGATAATTCTTACTTTCGATGATGGATATGATGATAATTATCAAGCATACAAGTTGTTGAAAAAAAATGGCATGGTGGGGACATTTTATATCATCAGCAATTATATTGACCGTGCTGGTCATTTAACCCTTGAGCAAATTACTAAAATGTCTGAATCTGGAATGGAGATCGGTTCGCATACTATGAACCACCTTGATCTGGCTAATATATCTGAGGAAAAACTAGCTTCAGAACTAAGAGAAAGCAAGGTGAGACTTGAAGAGGTAACTAAAAAACCAGTAGAGGGCTTTTGTTATCCAGCCGGTAAATATAATCAGCATGTCGTCAAAATGGTTGAAAATGCTGGCTACAAAACCGCCACAACAACTAAAACCGGTATCGCTTCGACTAAAGACCCGAGATTTGAGCTTAAGAGATTACGGGTTAGTCACAACGATGGACTAAAAAGTTTTATTAATAAATTAAACGATTAACAATGCAACAGATTATTATATCTGAAAAAGAATCTAATCAAAGGCTTGATCAAATTCTTCATCACAGATTTAAAAAATTTAGTCGCAATGAAATTCAGAAAAAAATTGAGACAGGCGATTTCGTAAAAGTAAATGGCAAGAATAAAAAATCTTCTTATAAAACTTCCGTCGGAGATATTATCGAAATAAACATTGATAATTTGATTAAAAACAAAAAAGAGGCAAAGGCTGAAGAAATTCCAATCGAAGTTCTATACGAAAATAACGATTTAGCAGTCATCAATAAACCGGCAGGAATTGTCGTTCATCCAGGAGTTAAAAATGAAAAACACACACTAGTTAATGCGCTTCTGTCAAAATATCCAGAAATATCATCGGCAAGACATGATAATACAGAAATTTCAAAGCTACGCCCGGGTATTGTTCATCGCCTGGATAAAGATACGAGCGGTGTAATAATAGTGGCAAAAAACAAGAAAACACTCGAATATTTAGTAGGACAAATTAAACAACGCAAAGTGGGAAAGAAATATCAGGCGGTTGTTTTCGGCTGGACTCCAGAATCAGGCAATTTAGTGAGTAGAATTTCACGCGATAAAAAAAATCGGACAAAAATGGCAGAGGGGATATCGGGCAAAACTGCAATCACACATTACTCAGCTGAAAAATATTTCTGTTTACCAAAGACCAAAGAAAAAATTACCCTTCTTAATTTAGAGATAAAAACTGGCAGAACTCATCAAATTAGACTGCAACTCAAAAACTTGGGGCACCCCGTATTAGGTGATAAAGTTTACAAAATAAAAGAAAGTTATTTATTATCAAGGAATTGTAAAGTTAAAAGACAGCTTTTACATGCTAAATCAATTGAATTTAAATCCCCTGATGAAAAAGTCATTAAAGTACTATCCAGTATGCCGAAAGATTTCATAGCCCTAATTAGCTCTCTTGATGAAATTAAGCAGTTGTAATACAAATTCATACTCTATTTGACAGCAGTTCAAAGTATATGCTAATTTTGTATTACTACTTATGAAAAGAGAGCGAATTACAATTTCAATTAGAGAAGATCTATTGCAAAAAATCGATCAAAGAATCGATGGTGTAAAAATGCGTAATCGATCTCACGCAATAGAGCTTTTAGTTTCAGAGTCATTGGGGCTGAGTCAAATAAGTTTTGCAATAATAATGGCTGGAGGCAAAGGGGCAATGAAACTTCTCCCTTCAATTGAAGAAGCAATTAGAGGGTTAAAAAGGTTTGGTTTTGACGAAGTAGTTATTGCTGTTGGCTTTTTAGGTGACAAAATTAAAAATGTTTTAGGCGATGGCAAAAAATTTGGTATAAAAATTAATTATATTGAGGGCGGGGAGGGAACAGCTGGTGCACTACTGCCAATAAAAGAAAAAATTAAAAAAACTTTTGTCGTGATAAATATAGATGAAACAATGAATATCAATGTTAAAAATTTAGTTGATTTTCATCGACAACATTTATCAGTTATAACTGTAGCTACTAAAGATATGGCCAAACTAAAAGGATACTACATTCTAGAACCCGAAGTTTTCAATTATATAGGTCAGGGCTTCTCAATGCTGGAAGAGGATGTGTTTCCCAAACTCGCCAGCGAAAATAAATTAGTTTTTTACCCACTGATATAAATTTTAGGTTGACTAAATAGCTAATCTCGCATAAAATATCCATATAGATATATGAAAAACACTTGGATAACACTATCAATTATCGTTGTTTTGTTGGCGCTATCAATAATTATTGATATTCCAAAAGGACCTGATATTTTTGGTCGTGAAATAAAAACACGTCTCGGCTTGGATTTACAGGGGGGAACAGAAATCATATATCAAGCCGACCTCTCAAAATCAGAAGATAAATCAAAAGATTTAAATAATTTAATTAATGTTTTTCGTCAAAGAATTGACCGTCTTGGTGTTGCCGAACCAACTATCCAAGAACAGGGGAGCGATCAAATTTTAATACAGCTTCCTGGGGTCAACGATATCGAAGAAGCGATCTCTGTTATCGGCCAAACATATGAACTAGTTTTTATGACTGAAGCAGCTGATGCTACTAGCGGTGTTCAGCTCAACGATTATTACGAAGATTCTTACACCCTGCCGGGATATTGGCAACCAACGGAATTAACAGGGAAGGATCTGATAAAGGCGGATGTTACTTACGAAAACCAGGATCAGAGTATGGGGCAAAGTCAGCCAGTAGTTTCTTTGAGCTTCAACAACGCTGGCAAAGAAAAATTTGCAAAATTGACAAAAGAAAATCTTCAAAAACAAATCGCCATCGTGCTCGATAATCGAATAGTTTCAGCCCCCACAGTCCAATCAGAGATTACTGATGGTAAGGCGATTATAACTGGGCAAAAAGATATCAAAGAAGCAAAAATGTTAGCTGATAGATTAAACGAAGGTGTACTACCAATACCGGCAAAAATTATCGGCCAACAAAACGTTGGCGCAAGTCTTGGCGCACAATCAGTAAAAATGAGCCTGATTGCCGGAATAATCGGTCTATTTTTGGTAGGTCTCTTTATGGTCGTTCATTATAAAATTCCTGGAGTAATTTCGGTAGTAGCTTTAATAATTTATTCACTTTTGACTTTAGCGCTATTCAAAACAATACCGGTCACCATGACTCTTGCTGGAATCGCTGGCTTTATTCTTTCTATCGGCATGGCAGTTGACGCCAATATCTTAATATTTGAAAGAACAAGGGAAGAATTGCGCTCTGGGAAAGATGTTATCGGTTCGATTGAAGAGGGATTCAGAAGGGCTTGGAGCTCAATCCGCGACTCGAATATATCAACTATTATCACTTGTATAATATTATTTTATTTCGGCACAGGAATTATAAAAGGTTTTGCCCTGACTCTTTCAATCGGTGTACTAGTTTCAATGTTTACCGCAATCACCGTCAGCAGAAACTTTTTGGTAATTATTTCAAAAACCCGTTTTAGGAGATTGTTAAATGTTTAATGTCGTAAAAAATCGAAATTATTTTTTTGGCTTTTCACTTCTTTTAACTATTCTGAGTATAATATCAATATTCACCTGGAAACTGAATTTGAGTATTGATTTTCGTGGTGGATCAAACATCGAGATATCACTTCCTAACGCTGAGGAAAATTTAAATAAAATCCGCGAAATCGGCAGAGAAAGCGGATTAAAAATCGACTCCGTTAGAACTTCTGACAACAATAAAGTCATCATTAGAACAGATGACCTTTCAACAAATGAACACAGTCTGTTTATCGAGAATTTAAAATCTGAATTTTCTGACAAAGTTGCAGAAGAAAACTACCAAACAGTCGGCCCGGTAGTTAGTCGAGATTTAACCAATAAAACTATTTGGTCGGTTGTCATTGCTTCGATTGCAATCATTCTCTACATCGCATACGCTTTTCGCCGGACACCAAAACCGGCTAGCTCTTGGCGCTTCGGCTTAGCCGCCGTAGCTGCTCTGATTCATGACTTAATCATCACTACTGGCTTTGTATCCATTGTTGGACATTTTTACAGCTGGATGCAGGTTGACGCTTTATTTATAACAGCGCTACTAACTATTATGGGTTTTTCTGTCCATGACACCATCGTTGTTTTTGACCGACTCAGGGAAAACTTAATTCGTAAGCCAGAAAGTGATATTGAAACCTTGGCAAATGACAGTATAATTCAAACTCTATCAAGATCAATAAACACGTCCCTAACAACAATCTTGGTTTTAACAGCGCTATTCCTTATCGGCGGGGAATCAATTAGACATTTTGTATTAATTCTAATAGCAGGCATCACTTTCGGAACTTATTCATCAATTTTCATTGCATCAATTATTCTCGTTGTTTGGAGTAAAAATGGTAATGACCTTTCTCACAGGTAGGGGAGTCTAACGGAGAAAAATCACTTTTTTATTTTTGCCTACAATAATCTCACGATTACGGCAAATTATCCTATAAAATAAAATGCAAAATATAATTGCATTTTTTTGATGTCTAATTAATATTGATTTTTTTAACCGCTAATATAAGTCGTATCGTCAGTTTGAAATTTTCTTCAACAATGATCAGATTGGGCCATAAACTAAGGCAGAGGAAAATACATTGTAGTCTTTGATAAGCCACCGAGATATATGACACTGAAGTAAGATGGTACAAGATATTAAGTCTGGGGAGTACAAATAGTAGCAAGTAGATTAAAAATTAATTCTGGGGCATTCTGGGGCCTTTTTGCTTTGAATGTAGGTGATTTAAGCCATTATTTGAGCTCAAAATTGTATACTGTCGCATAATGTATCTTATGCGACAGTATTAAATAAATCGATAAACTATCTGTTATTTGACATGAGCTAATGAATATTAACTCAGTAAAATTGGCTCAAATAAAGGGTACAAAAAAATACAAATTTATCTTCCCTTTTATTTTTCAGAATATTTTAAAAATTTTTGTAAACATTTTGGCAAAATATATTCAAAAATATAAAATGCAAAATTTCTGCTCTCCCCTACCATATAAACAAAAAACGCCGTTTTTTTGGCGTCTAAAAAATAATTAATAAATTCTAACTTAAATCAACAGCAACACCCTCAGACAAAAGCTTTCCATTGTCTCCAGAACTCTTATTTACCGCTGCGGCGTCCTGACTATTTGATGATGCTGGCGATCCGGCTGGTTTGTCATTCTCACGTTCCTTTTTACTATCTTTGGCTTCTCCGTCTCCTTTGTCACCACTATCTGGTTTTTTGTCATCACTATTGCGATCTTTTTTAATTGCTGGCTTGTCTGCGTGTGGATAAATTTTGTCCATAACTTCGATCATTTCCCTACCTTTTTCATCAATAACAATTCCCTGTTCTTGAAGAGTTTCTTCATCGATTTTATCACCAACAAACCACTTAATCCCGCCGCGAGCGGTTTGCTCTTTATATATTTTATCCCCTATGATATTTTGCCATCTCAAAAATCTTGGCTTTTTTTCCTTTTCATTATCTGTCTTTGGGCTATCTGACTCTGCTACTCTGCCTTGATTCTGAACTTCTGGTTTTTTTTCTTTGATAGAATTAAAGGAACGCACTTCCTCCCCGCTCGACTTACCTGCACGATCACTATTTTCGCCTTGCGCTGCAGCTACTGCCCCATAGCTCACAACCGAATCGTTCTTTCTGTCATCTTTATCAGCATTAAAAAATGACTGAGATTCAGCGCGCAGCTCTTCTTCAAGCTCACGGGATTTTTCTATAATCATATTCTCGACCGTTGAGCGATCTTGAGAATACTTCTTTCTTGAATGCTCGATAATTCTATCTCTGTTGCCGGTTATTTTTTGTACCGGTGGTAAAGTCCTTGCAGAAAATGCTGGTTTTGTAATGCCATCGATTAGAAGCTTGGTATATATTTGATACCGGTCAAGATTTACCAAGTCATTTGCTTCGAAAACTGGTTCAAACTCTTTAACTAAGAAATCAGCATCGGTGCCACCAACACGAAAAGCAATTATTGTTCCAGCGTTACCAAAAACAGCATCACGAACGATCTCCGGCATCTGGGTGATATACTGATTGGCAATTGTCAGATTCAAATTATATTTTCTGGCTTCAGATAAAATAACCGAAAAAGATTCAGTGGCGAAATTTTGAAACTCATCGACATAAAGATAGCAATCTGGCCGCTGGTCAACTGTTACATCAGCACGACTCATAGCCGAAAGCTGTATTTTGGTAATCATCATCGCACCTAAAAGCGCCGAGTTATCCTCCCCGATCTTACCTCGAGAAAGATTGATGATCAGAATCTTCTCTGTGTCCATTATCTCCCTAATGTCGATCCTGGAATGCGGCTGACCGACAATATTTCTGATTGTTGCTGTAGATAAAAATTGTCCAACTTTGTTCAAAATTGGCGAAACTGCTTCCGTGCGAAATTTCGTATCATATTGTGCGAACTCATTAATCCAGAAGTCTCGAATCACTGGATCAACGACTACTGAAACAACCTTTTCTCTAAAATGCCTTTCGGTAAGCATTCTGGGGATATCCAGCATCGTAGATTCCGGATAATCTAGAAGTGCCAAGACTGTGTTTCTCAGGATATGCTCAAGTCTTGGACCCCATGAATCACCAAATATTTTCTTGAAGATGCCAACAAAACCTGAAGCCACCATGCCTTTAAAATCATCATCAACTTTATCCAAGAGGTTAAAAGCGATTGGATAAGAGCGATCAGCCGGGTCAAAGACAATCACATCATCAATTCGATCGTCAGGGACACAAAGCAATATTTTATCTGCCAAATCGCCATGAGGATCAACGATAATTACTCCCCGCCCTTCGACGACGTCGTCAATCGCCATATTTTCAATCAAAGTGGATTTACCAGTTCCTGATTTCCCGACAATGTAGCTATGTCGTCTCCTGTCCTCCATTTTAATTCCAAATTTGCGGTAAACATTTCTAAAGTTTGTTTCACCAAGTACAGTAATCTGCTTTGCATCAACATTTTCGGCTAACGGCAAATTTGCTGGTGGCTCCCCTTTCTTGCTTCCTGCCCAAACTATATGTGGAGTCTCAACTGTTTGATGTGGCAGATGGAAAATCGAGGCTAGTTCGGAGATATTAAGAATATAGCCATCATCAGAAAAATCTCTCGAGATGTATGAATCAATAAAACTTTTATCGTTTATTGATATCTCACTATTTTTGAAACCATTGGCGTTTGTGGTATTAAATTGTTTAAAAGCTGCCGCCAGACCCTGTACTTTTGTTCTGGCACCTACTGGATCACTGGCAACAGAAATAATTCTAATTTTTGTTTGGAAACCAAGCTTCATGATCTTAAATTCAATGCTTTTCAAGGCATCTTCAACCGGACCGGAAAGCTTTATTTCTCCGCCATCACCAGCGCCCATCAGCTCGACTTCCTTGCCAGCATCAACCAAAACTTTAAGGAAATTACCGCCAAACTCAACAAATTTTGTCGCAATAACTTGTGGAAAATTGGAGATGGAAATTTTCTTTTCACTATGACCCTTTTTCGTGTTGCTGATATGCTTAATGCCCTTTTCCTGCCATTCATCACCAACCGGGCGAATCATTATTTGCAACCAAATATCTTCTCCGGGATTTATCTTTGACATTACCGATGTTATTCCCGATAAGGGGTCAACCTCAAAGTCTGAAAACATTTTTATCGGGTAAACTTCGTTTCTGGTAGTTTTAAGCTCACAGCCTGCGACAAACCTACCATCAAGCCTAGTAGCTTTTGCATAGTCCTTTACTCGATTGATTTCCACCGTTGGATATTGCGCGTAGATCTGCCCCTCGACAAAATCAACCAAATGTTTCGGCACATGAACGTAAAACTGAACAAATTTGTCAATTGAAATAATTTCAAAACTGATGTGATATTGATATTGAGAGGAATCATTGTATATCCCGTGCAAACTGGCAAACATCTGCTCTGCTGCAAGTGGAGCTTTTTCGTTATTCCTTGGTACTTCAATTAATATCGTCTCGTATTCAAGCGAAGCTAGCCACTCTTCCCTACGCTTGTTCTCGGCGATTTTAAACCACAAAAAAATCAAATAGATCGGGCCAACGATCAGTATTGCGTAAATTAAATAAAGCAAAAAAACCATAAAAAATCCCTCACTAACATTATACTACAAGCGATACTTTTTTGTCTTTATTTTAGAGTTTCTCGACGACGTAACCACCCTCAACTTTTTTAAAGATCTTATTAGTTTGCAAGTTGATCAAAATTGTATTTTTCTTAACTTTTCTAGATTTATTAACTAGAGAAATAATTTCACCAAGGGATACCGGACGCTTGCTATTCGAAAGAATATTTTTAATCACATCATATACAGTACCATCACTATAACCCCATTCCCTAAGAGCGTAAATTCCGCGACCAATAAGGACAAAACGCTTGTCAGCAATCAGTTCATTGTGAACAGTAGCCTGGACAACTTTTTTATTATCAAATTTAAGCTTGGCGATTTCCTCAGTAATATCTTTAAAATGCATCGGCTTGCCGCCAGTTTTTAGAACATAATAGATTTTATCTCTAACATTTCTCGGGTTAACCGATGGCCAGCTTTTGAGACCAATCATACCGTTCTTCGCTTCAACAATTTTTGCCGAAAGCATAATTGCCGATTTCACCAATTCCTTAGGCTCTTTTTCTATACCAACAACTTCCGCTCTCAAGGCAGAAAAATCTTTAGGCAGGTCAATGTCTTTCAAATATTCAATAACCTTTTTGTTTATTGAAATTATTTTTTCCTTCAACACCTTATCAATTCTCCAGCCAGAAAGCAGATCGCTACTCTCATCAATAGATTCGATTTCGCTGATAATTGAAAAAGCCAGTCTTAAATAGTTCTTTGCAAATTTATAATTACCGGCAAGTTTAATAAAATCTTCTCCGATATTGTCATCAACAACAATTCCGCCGTTCTTTTCAAAAAGATTTATGATCTCATCAATTTTATTTTTGTAGTTCTTATTAAAATCCAAACGCAATTTTCTTAGCGAGTTTTTTTCAATCTGTCTGATTCTTTCTCTCGAAAGACCTAAATCCTTGCCGATTAATGACAGGGTTTCTTTTCTTCCTGTAAGCCCAAAGCGACCAGTAATTGATCTCTTCTCTTTTTCATTCAATTTCAAAACTAAACCATCGATAATATCGATTAGACTATTTTTCTCAGTTTTTCGCTTTTCTGCCATATTTACCTCTTAAAATTTAATCTTCCAGAATTACGTTTTCAACCGCCGCCCAATCACTTTTCCCGTCCTTTGGAATCAAAGCGACAATTTTGTCCCCAATGTCTGCTTTAAAATAAGTAATTGACGCAGTTAAAACATTATAAAGTTTGTCATTGACATTGATTCGGAAACCTTCACCAGACTCTTCCAAAATTCCAATAACCTTTTCCCTGTCAACTGGACTAATCTGCTTATAAACAAAGCTACCATCGGGAAGAATCGTTAATTTCAACATGTCACCGGTCACAAGTTTTGATTTACTGGCATAATTTGCCGGAACTTGAAATTTTTTACCGTCGGGAGCGACAAACTGCTCGCCATCGAATATTCCTTCAATCACATTGTCCGAATCTTGGTAATCTTCAGCAATCTGCTTCGCCATATCCTCAATTTCGGTAGAAAAAATAAGGGATTTCGCCCTTCTAATTTGGTTTTCGGCGCTATCGAGAAGTTGCTTGATAGTAGCCAGGTCCTCACCTTCTAAAGTTTGGTTTTTTTTGTCTTTTTTTGTCATC
>Ga0265294_10010545_pt1 | contig 10494 bp, 8 predicted proteins | sample MunlanPumphouse3_FD_192504 | JGI IMG/M metagenome (GOLD analysis project Ga0265294, IMG submission 192504) | Groundwater microbial communities from a municipal landfill in Southern Ontario, Canada - Pumphouse #3 | ecosystem: Environmental > Aquatic > Deep subsurface > Groundwater | place...
ATATAGTTTGCTGTGGCAATAGTCAAGCTAAAGGATTAAATATTGGATTTTCTCCTGCTCAAACAAAGGCTGCGCATATTAAATCTTATAAGCTGCCATGCGACCCCTATGATGTTATTATTTATACAGGAGCTGATTATGCTGGCAGGGATATTATTATGACAAAAGCAGCTGAGGCAATGATTATAGTTTCTGGAAGGACTGGAACAATGCATGAGTTTTTAACAGCTTTTGAAACAGGAAAGATTATTGGAGTTTTAGAGGGAACAGGTGGAGCAGCTGATCAAATTAAAGGATTTTTAAAAGGTATTAATAAGAGAGTTAATACGCCAATTATATATCACACTGACCCTAAGGAACTTGTAAAATTGGTTGTTTTAGAGCTTGAAAAAAATGAAAAATTAAATTAATGAAATTGATTGCAGATTTTCATATTCATTCTAAGTATTCAAGAGCAGTGAGCCCACGAATGAATTTGGAAGAAATAAATAGAAAGGGGAGAATAAAAGGAATAGATATTATAGGAACAGGGGACTTTACTCATCCTTTGTGGTTTTCAGAATTAAAAGAAAAACTAGTCTTAGATGCATCTAGTTTTTATACTTTAAAAGGGGTGCAATCAATAAAGTTTGTGATTACAGGAGAGGTTAGTTTAATTTATTCTAAATTTAGTAAAACAAGAAAAGTACATTTAGTTTTGATTTGCCCTAATTTAAAAATTGCAGAAAAAATAAATAGGGAGTTGTCTTTAAAACATAACTTAAAGTCTGATGGAAGACCAATACTTTTACTTGATGCAAAAGAATTTCTTAAAATTATTTTAAACATTTCAAAAGAAGTTTTAGTTGTTCCTGCTCATATTATGACACCTTGGTTTTCTTTGTATGGTTCTCGTTCAGGTTTTGATTCAATAGAGGATTGCTTTGAAGAGCTTTCAGAATATATTTATGCATATGAAACAGGACTGTCGGCAGATCCTTCAATGCTTTTGAAAATGAAGGAATGTAGAGAAAGAACGCTTTTGTCGAATTCTGATGCACATTCTCCTCAAAAACTAGGAAGAGAAGCAAACGTCTTTGATTGTGATTTTAATTATGAAGCGATTGTAGAGAAGATTAAAAAAAATGAGCTTGTAGAAACAATTGAATTTTATCCAGAGGAAGGAAAGTATTTTAATGATGGACATAGAAAATGTAATATTAATTTTTCTTTTGAGGAGACGGAAAAGTATAATGGGATTTGTCCTGTTTGTTCTAAGCCACTTGTTTTGGGAGTTTCAAATAGAGTGAATGCACTGAGTGACTTAAAAGAAGTAGAGGCTAAGTTTAAGAGTTTGGTTCCTTTAAGAGATATTTTAGCAGAGATTTTTGATGTGGGAGCATTAACAAAAACAGTTACTAAAGAGTATTTAAAATTAATAGATGAGTTTAAATCTGAATTCAATATTTTACTTTATGAAGATATTTTAAATATTAAAAGAGTAAATGAAGAAGTTGCATGTGCAATTAAAAAGGTGAGAGAGGGAGACATTCAAATTATACCTGGATTTGATGGGGAATTTGGGAAAGTTAAAATATTTGGAAAGGAAGAAAAGAAAAAAGAATATTTACAACAAACATTATTATGAAACCTTTAGGAGATTATTTAAGACCAAAAAATTTAGAGGATTTTATTGGGCAAGAAAAGATTTTAGGTAAAAATAGTTTGCTTAAAAAAGCGATTGAAGAAGATAATATTCCTTCTTTGATTTTTTATGGACCTCCTGGAGTAGGAAAAACAACATTAGCAAAGATTATTGCAAAAAAAACAAAAGCTTTTTTTGAAGAGTTAAGTGCGACAAGTTCTGGTGTAAAGGATTTTAGAACGATTGTTGAAAGGGCTGAATTAAATAAAAGATTAAAAGAGAAAACAATTCTTTTTATTGATGAGATTCATAGATGGAATAAAAAACAACAAGATGCGCTTTTACCTTATATAGAAAATGGGACAATTATTTTAATAGGAGCAACAACTGAAAACCCCTTTTTTGAAATCAATGCTGCGCTTTTATCAAGATGCAGAGTTTTTGCCTTTGAGAAATTAAAAGAAAAAGAGATAGAAAAAATAATTAAAAGAGCGGTTCTTGCACAAGGAATAAGAATAGAAGAGGATGCGATTAAAATTTTGAGCAAGGCAAGTAATGGTGATGCAAGAGTTTCTTTAAATGTTTTAGATTATGTTTCTTCTTTAAATAAAGAGATTAAAGCAAAAGAAATAAAAGAAGCTTTTCAAAAACAGAATGTTTCTTACAATAGGTCTTTATCAATGTCTTCTTTAATTAAATCAATGAGAGCAGGGAAGGAAGAGACTGCTATAGATTGTCTTGTTTTAATGCTTGAATTAGGAGAGGATCCTTTATACATAGCAAGAAGGTTAATCGTTTTTGCATCAGAAGATGTTGGCCTTCAAAATTCTTTAGCATTAAATCAGGCAATTAATGTTTTTAATGCATGTCATATTGTTGGTATGCCCGAGTGCAGATTTAATTTAGTACAGGGTGTTGTTTATATGTGCAGGAATAAAAAGTCTAAGGATCTTTTTAATGCATATGAAAAAGCGAAAGAAAAAAGAGAATTATCTTAAGTAAAGATTTTTGTTTCTTACATGCTCTTCAAAGTTTTCACTGAAAAAAGTGGTTCCGTCTTTTGCTGAGAGATAATAGAAATAGTTGTTAGGGATTGGGTTTAAAGCAGCGTCAATACTTTCTTTTCCTGGATTACAAATAGGGGTAATGGGAAGGCCTTTGTATTTGTATGTGTTAAAAGGTGAATCTATATTTGGATTGAATCCTTTTCCTTTGGTTGCATAAAGAACGGATGCATCAATTTGAAGAAGCATATCAATTTCGAGTCTATTTGAAATTACAGAAGAGACTAATTTTTTATCTTCATTTTTATAGACTTCTTTTTCAATGAGAGATGCTGTTTTTAGAATATTATAAAGATTGTTTTTATCTTCTATTTTATCCCAAACTTTTTTTTCAAAATTAGAAAGCATTTTCTTTATAATAATTTCTGGGGTGTCATTATGGCTTATATAATACGTGTCAGGAAAGAGGAATCCTTCTAAGCTTAATTCTTTGGGTTTATTTTTTAGAAATTCAAATTCATTTGAAAAATCTTTTGAGGGGCAACCTATTTCTGATTTTCCTGCAATAGCAAAAAAGTCTTCTTGATTAAATAATCCTTTTTTCTCTAAATAAAGAGCAATGTCATTGATGGTAAAGCCTTCGTTTATAGTTATTTTTTCTTTGATAGAATCTCCTTCAATAATCTTTTTAACAATTTCTGAATTTTTCATGGAAGAGTTTAAGCTATATGAACCTGCCTTAATATCTTTTGGATTATGACTGATGTATAGTTTGATATAAAAGGGGAGGTAGTTTTGAATAAAACCTTCTTCTTTTAGATTTTGAGAAATTGTTTTTAGAGTTTCTCCTTCCTTAATTAGAAATATGCCTTCTTTATATGGGTGGATATTAGCAAAAATATGTGATAGAATTAAAAGTAAAATAAGGCAAAAAAATAAAATTCTTTTTTTGATAGACATATATTAAAAATATATGAAAATAAGATAATTGTAAAGACAAAAAATATGAATAAAAAAATCCTTTTAATTTGTTTAATTTTAAGTTTAAATTTTAATAGTGTGCAAGCGTGTAGTTTAACCGATCTAGGCTCTTGTACTTTTTCTGATTTAAAAGATTTTGTTTTAAGTCTTTTGAGTCCTTCTAAAAAGTCAAAATGTGAAAATGTTTATATTCCTGTATGTTCAAAGTCTCAGAAAACATATGATAATATCTGTCTTTTAAAGGAAGATAAAGAAAAATTAGATTATTATGGTAGATGTTTAGAGTATCCTCATAATTTATCAGCAAATGAGTGTGTTTTAGAAAGGCTTAATTGGAATGGGTATAAGTGTTCAGAAAAAGAGGAAAGTGAAGTTTATTATAAAAACGAGGAGTTTGGATTTAGTTTGTCTTTGCCGTCTAATTCTATAATTCAGAATGATTTTATAGAGCTTCCAAAAGAAAGAAATAATACAAATTTAATTTTTAAGAAGTTAGAGTTTGTTTCTAAAAATTATATTTTAGATGTTTTTTCTTATATGAAAGTTAAAGGGGAAAAAGAAACTTCTCAATTTAAGGTTTATACTTTTGAAAATAGTTTAGATTATGGAAATGAAGTTTTAGCGAATATTGATTATGTGTATTATGTTTTTGAGGATGATTTAGGATTTTTATTTTCTTTATATTCATTTGAATCTTCAAGAGATAAATATGATAAATTTATAGAAACTTCAAATTTTGATAAAATTATGGAAACACTTTTATTTGTTGAGAAGAGTGAGGATTTGAAAATTCCTTGTGAAGATTATGGAGACCTTAATTTTGATGGAGTGATAAATAAAGAGGATTTAGATTGTTTTAGATTTGGTTCAGTTTTAGATAATATACAGAAAAAGGGAGATTTGAATAATGATGGGGTTGTTGATGAAAAAGATGAAGCAATTCTTTTAAGCTTTATAAATAGGAATATTGATAGTTTTCCTATCTGCTCTTTTGAAAAGGAATTGAAAAAAGGAACTACTCCTAAAATTGTGTTTAATAAGAATTTTAATGTAATTCAGAATACTTTAAAAACAGAAACAAGTGTCATTATAAATTTTGATATATTGGCTGAAAAAGGAGATGTTTATGTTGACGTAGACGGATTTGATTTTGAGTTTTTAAATAATGAAAATGTTTTTGTAGGGGAGATGGTTTTAAATTCGGGAGGAGAAATTAAAGAAGACGGATATATTTTTATAGGAAAAGGAGATAAAGCTTTTGTTTCTGTGGAAATAAAATTAAGAGCTAAAGAAAAGCCTATTTATACTAAAGTCTCATTAAACAAGATTAGTTATTTAGATGAGTTTTCAAAAGAAAAATCGATGTCTGCTTTAATTGAAACAAATAAATTTTATTTGAATTATTCAGGAAGTAATTTAATATGCGGAAATTATGGAGATGTTAATAATGATGGCGTGATAGATGAAAAAGATATTTTATTAATACTTGAGAATAAAGAATTAACAGAGGATGAAAAAGTGAGAGCGGATGTTTCAGGGAATGGTGAGGTGAATGTAATTGACGCGATTGAGATTAAGAAATATGTTTTGTCAGGGGAACTTTTTTCTATTTGTAAGAAGACTTTTTTGCCAAAAGTGTATGATAATGCTTTGATTGGGGTTCAAAAAAATTCAGATAAAACAAATCATGTGACAATGACTTTTTACATTGATTCTAGTATGGGAGATGCACTTATTCCTAGCAAGGTTTCTTTTAATGAAGACGATGACACAGCAGGTATGTATTTTGCACTTGAAAAAGATGGAAATATTGTGATTCAAAATCTTAAAGTTTGGACGAGTGCGGATTTAACAGAAAGAGGTTTTTTAAGAATTAAAAAAGATGTTCCTAATTGGGTTAGGATTGAATTTGATGTGCAGGCTATAAAAGATACAGGGCTTGTGAATTTTGAATTAAATAAAATAGCTTACTTGTCTGATAATGAAAGAGATTATATTTATCCTTTAAACATCAAAACAGGAGATATGTTTTTAAAGTATGATAAGAAAGAGCTTTTGTCTCCTTGTGATGGTTTGGGAGACCTTAATTTTGATGGAAAAATAGATTATTTAGATTACGATATCTTGAAAAACAATTTGAATTTCTTATTAACTGACCCAGATAAATTTATTTATGCTGATTTAAATAAGGATGGAGTTTTAGATGAAAAGGATCTTAAGGAACTAGATGATTATTTAAGTCAGAGAATTTCTGAGTTTACAGGGTGCAAAAAACAAGTAAATTTATTGATAGAGCCTGTTTATACGAAAGACGGATATATATATGCAAACGATTCTTTTTTAAAGGATTTGAAAAAAGAGGTTAAATGCTACATTAATAAAGATTGTTTGTTATGATAGATGGTATTTTAGTAGGTGTTGTAGTTTTAATTATATATTCTTTTTGGTGGTTTGATTTTTGTTTTTTAAATAGAAATATTTCTAAGTTTAAAAAAGCTTTTGAGAAAGCAGAAGAGAAAAGCGATATTATTATAATAATAAATACAGGGGGGTGGGGAACTATTGATTACAAGAAGGCTTTTGATTTAAATCCATTTCTTTATTTTATTGAGGATTATTTAAAGCAAAAAGGTTTAAAGGTTTCCATTGTTCAATATTTTAGAACAGAAGATCATTTAATTGGAAGGATTGGCTATATTAAAGATTATCTTTTTTTGTTTGAAAAGCAAGGAAGACATATTTTTTCTATGATTAAAAATACGAATAAAAAAATATTGTTTTTGGGACTTTCTAATGGTGCGCTTATAGCTGATGAGATTATGGAAAAGGCAAAAGACATTCCAAATATTTTTAGTATTGAACTTGGTAAGCCCTTTTTTGGTGTAAAAAGTGATAATAAAAATATTCTTTTAATTGAAAATTATGAAGATGAGTTATCAAATGGCAATGTTTTAGAGCTTTTTAAAACAGCATTTATTTATTCTTGGATAAGATGGATTAAAAATTTTATTATTGGAGAGGGGGTTTCATTGAATGCTTCTTTTGAGATCAAGGGTCATAATTACCCTTTTCAAAAATACAAGAATCAAATTATTGAATTTATTAATGAAAAAGTAATATGATTAAAATTTTATTATTATTTTTACTATCTATTATTTTTGGGGGAATATTATTTTTTTATGTGGGGAATATTATAGGTTTTGATTTTATACTAAATAGTTTTAAAGTTTTTTTAAGTTTAGAGGGACTTATAATAATTGCTTTGTCTTTTTTGATTGCTTATTTAGGAGCGTTAAGATGGAAGAAAATCCTTGGAAATGAAAAAGTTTCAAATAAAGAAATTTTTAAAATATATATAGGAGGTTTTTCTTTAATGTATTTTTTTCCAATGGCTTTACTTGGAAGTGAATTTTTTAGAGCATCTCTTTTAAAGCATAAAGGAGTTAAGTGGGAGAATGCTTTGGCATCTGTTTTCATAGAAAGAGTAGTAGAGTGGACAGTAAATATTATAGTTATACTGATTGGTGTTTTGTATTTCTTTTATGCCATTCAAATTCCTTCTCAAAAATTTGCAATGCTTTTTGCAGGTTTAATTTTATTTGCACTCCTTATTCTTTCTTTTATTTATTTTTATGTTTTTAAAAAGAAAAGTTTTTTAAGAAAAGTTTTGCACAAAGAAGAAAGTCTTGTTTTAAAGGTTGAAAAAATAGTTTTTAATTTTTTTAGACTTTCGAATATTGATTTATGGAGAAGCTATTTTTATTCAATTTTAAAAGTTTTAGCAATGCTTTTAAGAGTGTGGCTCATTATACTTTTCTTAGGGAAAATTCTTTTGCTTAATGAAAGTTTCTCCATATTAAGTTTTTCTTTTTTAAGCACATTAATTCCTGTTCCTGCAGCTTTGGGTGTTCAGGAGCTTTTACAAGTATTTGTATTTGAGAATTTAAACATTTCACTAATGATGTCTTCTATGTTTTCAATGCTTTTAAGAGCAGGAGATGTCATTGTTTCTGTTTTAGGATTTGTATTATTTTTTAAGGTGATCTATGATTTTTTAAAAAGAAAATTTTGTAAAAATGAAAAATGAAGAATTAGCAAAAATATTATTTGAGATTGGAGAATATTTAGATTTAGAGAATGTACCTTTTAAGCCAAAAGCATATCAAACGGCTGCACTTTCGATTGATAATTTAAAAGAAAATGTAAAAGATATTTATCGTGAAAAGGGTTTAAAGGGAGTTTTGGAGATTCCTTTTGTTGGTAAAAGTATTGCCTTAAAAATAGAAGAATATTTAGAAACAGGAAAAATTAATTATTATGATGAGCTTAAAAAGAAAAAGGCGCTTGACCTTAAAAATTTATTAAAAATAGAAGGACTTGGTTATAAGAGAATAAGATTTTTAAATAAAGAACTTGGGATTACAAACATTGCAGAGTTGAAAGATGCAATAGAAAAGAATAAACTAAAAGATTTAAAAGGTTTTGGAGAAAAGAGCCAGAAAAATATTTTAGAGTCAATTGATTTTGTTAAATTAAGTGGATTAAGATATTTAATTTCAGAAGTTTCTGTTGATGTTTCAGAGATAGTTTCAGAGCTTAAAAAATTAAAGGAAGTGAAGAGAATAAAAGTAGCGGGTTCTTTTAGAAGAAGAAAAGAAACAATAGGGGATATTGATATATTAGTAGCGTCTTCTTTTCCTTTAAAAGTTATGAATGAATTTGTTTCGTTTAAGGATGTTATTAAAATTTGGGCAAGAGGAGAAACAAAGTCTTCGGTTAAAGTAAGGAAAGGTTATAATGTTGACTTAAGAATTGTTCCTGAAAAATCATTTGGTTCTGCGCTTCAATATTTTACTGGGTCAAAGGAACACAATGTAGCCTTAAGAAGACTTGCGATTTCTAAAGGCTATAAATTAAATGAATATGGATTATTTAAAAATGATGTATTTAAGGCAGGAGAAAAGGAAAAAGACATTTATACTAAACTAGGGTTACAATATATTCCCCCTGAACTTAGAGAAAACAAGGGAGAGATTGAATCTGCTTTAAGATTTGAACTTCCTAAATTAATAGAATTAAAAGATATTAAAGGAGATTTTCATCTGCATTCTAGTTTTGCAGGAACTTTGATTTCAATGGAAGAAATTGTTTTAAGAGCAATAGAGAAAAAATATGAATATATTGGAATATCGGATCACACAAAAGAATTAAAAATAGAAAGAGGATTAGATGAAAAGCAGTTAAGAGAGCAGGCAAGGGAAATAAAGAAGCTCAATAAAAAATATAAAATACAAATATTTCATGGGGCTGAAGTTAATATTTTGAAAGATGGGTCACTTGATATTAAAAATAGTGCATTGAAAGAACTTGATTATGTAAATATTGGAGTGCATACTAATTTTAAAATGAAGAAAAAGGAGATGACAGAAAGAGTTTTAAAGGCAATGTCTAATCCATATGTTACTTGCCTTGTTCACCCCACAGGAAGAGTTGTTAATAGAAGAGAAGCTTTTGAGATTGACCTTGAAAAAATATTTGAATTTGCTAAGACTAAGAAGATACTGCTTGAGGTTAATTCTTCTTTAAGATTAGATTTGAGTGATGATAATATAAAAAAAGCAAAAGAGAAAGGATGTAAGTTTTTTATAAACACAGATACGCATAAAATAAATCAAATGGATAGAATGAAGTATGGGGTTTATCAAGCAAGAAGGGGATGGCTTACAAAAAAGGACGTTATAAATACATTATCAGTTAATAAAATTAAAGAGTTTTTATGGAAAAATCAGCGGGTTTAATAATTTTTAGAAGAGAGAAGGAGAAAATTTATTATCTTTTACTTCGTTATCAATCTTTATCTAAGAAAGGGATTGATTATTGGGGTTTTCCCAAGGGACATATTGAGGGAGAAGAAACTGAAAGGGAAACGGCTGCGAGAGAAGCAGTAGAAGAGACAGGGATTAAGGATTTAAGATTTATAGATGATTTTAAATATTTAATTGATTATTCTTTCAAGAAATCAGGAAAAATAGTTTTTAAAACAGTGACATTTTTTATTGCTGAAACAACGACAAAAAAAGTGAGAGTTTCTTTTGAGCATATTGGGTATCAGTGGGTAAAGTATGAACCTGCGCTCTCCTCTTTAAGTTTTTCAAATGATATTGATATGCTTAAAAAAGCGCATAGGTTTATTAAAAGGAAATGACAAAGGCACTCCTTCTATATTCAAAAGGATTAGATTCTATTTTAGTTCAAAAGATTTTAGAAAAACAGGGGATTCAAGTTTTTAAATTAAACCTTGGATCTTGTTTTTTTGAGGGAGAGGTGGATTTGGGAGAAGAGCATTTAGAAATTGTTAAAAAACCAAAATATGGAAGAGGGCAAGGAATGAATCCTTGTATGGATTGTCATCTTTTAATGTATAAAAAAGCAAAAGAGGTGATGCTTAAAGAAGGTTATGATTTTATTGCAACAGGAGAGGTTGTTTCTCAACGTCCATTTTCTCAAAGCAAGGAAAAGCTTCTTTTTTTAGAAAAACAAGCAGGTTTAGAGGGTTTAATTTTAAGGCCTTTGTCAGCAAAATTACTTCCTTTAACAATTCCTGAAAAAAAAGGATTAGTAAAAAGAGATGAGTTTTATGAGATATCAGGCAAGAGTAGGAAAAAACAATTAGAGCTTGCTTTAAAGTTTGGTGTTTTAGAGATACCAATGCCTGCTGGTGGATGTATTTTAACAGATAAAGAATATTCAAAAAAGTTAAAAAAACTCTTAAAGATTAATCCTAAGTTTGATGCTAATGATGCAAAAGTTTTAACAAAGGGACGAGTATTTTTTGAAGGAAGGGGGATGTATATTGTTACAAGAAATAAAAAAGAGGGAGAGGAG
>Ga0265294_10010547_pt1 | contig 10493 bp, 10 predicted proteins | sample MunlanPumphouse3_FD_192504 | JGI IMG/M metagenome (GOLD analysis project Ga0265294, IMG submission 192504) | Groundwater microbial communities from a municipal landfill in Southern Ontario, Canada - Pumphouse #3 | ecosystem: Environmental > Aquatic > Deep subsurface > Groundwater | place...
TCAGTGAACAGATTTCTACCGCTGGTAAAGAAGCTAGTGGTACATCCAACATGAAGTTCATGATGAATGGAGCGATTACTCTTGGGACGATGGATGGTGCCAATATTGAAATTGTTGAAAAAGCCGGTATCGATAACGCAGTGATATTTGGGCATCTAGCTGATGAAGTAGAAGAGATTTACGCTCAAGGAAAATACAATCCTTGGGATATGTATAATAGCGATGCGCGAATCAAAGCTGTCATCGATTCTCTCAGCTATGCTGAATGGGCGAAATTTAAACCTAATCGCTATCGCTTAATTTTTGATGAAATTATGAATCGTGGCGATCAATATCTTGTCTTAGAAGATTTTGATGCTTATGTCAAAGCCCAAGAAAAGATTTGCTCTTTATATAAGGACCGCAAAGGATGGGGCAAGATGTGCTTAAAGAATATCGCCAATAGTGGTTTCTTCTCTTCTGACCGAACCATCGAACAATACGCTAACGAGATTTGGCATCTCAAGAAAGTGAAATAGTCGCTATGAGCAAAATGATACTCACCGACTTGTTTTTAGCGCAGCAAAAGCTCGATGAAGAAATCGCCACCAAACATGGTGTTTCTTACGAGACAACGAGAAGTAAAAGAACCCTCGCTCTTTTAGTTGAAATCGGTGAATTAGCTAACGCAACCAGATGCTTTAAATACTGGTCGACCAAAAACGGCGAATCGCGAGATCGCGTGTTGGATGAATATGCTGACGGACTTCATTTTTTCCTCTCCTTAGGAATTGATATCAAGAGCAAAAAAGATTGTTATAATCTCACTAAACACTCTAAAGACTTATCGGAACAATTTTTGATTATCTATTCAAATATTGCTCGTTTTATGAAACGAAAAGATGATTTAAGTTATCAAAAAGCGTTCCAAAGTTTTCTCAACCTCATACCTTTATTAGGATTCCGCTATTCAAGTATCGAAAGAGCATATTTTAAAAAGCTTGGCGAGAATTACCAACGCCAAGCCCATAATTATTAATTTTTAATTTATCTAGTTTCTTTTAAAAAGGCTTCAATGTCATTTTCTGAAATGACGCGGATGCCTTTTCTTTTTAATAGTTCAGTGGTCATACCCGAACCAGCAATTAAGCGATTAGAGAATGTTCCATCATAAACCTGATTCACTCCACAGGAAGGGCTGTTTTCTTTCAAAATTGCGATGTGAATGCCCAGGTATTGACAAATATTTAAAGCGAGCTCCGCGCCTTTTTGAAAGTTTCTTGTCACATTCTTTTTATCTTTGGTGAGGACGAGATCTTTTTTTCTCTCGCTAGGATCTCTTGGGATAGGTAAACCGCCTTCCACTTCAGGGCAAAAGGGGACTAATTCGTATTTCTCCAATAGTTCTTTAACTAATGGGGTGTAATTATTTTTGCCGTCATAACGGCAGCGTTCTCCCGCGATGCAGGCTGATATAAGTATTTTTTCCATAATTCCTTCATAATTCTATATTTCTTAGTCAGTATATTCAAGGTATAATATCGCCATGACTAAACAATTCGTTTATAACTATAAAGGGAATGATTATCTCGTCAATATTGAATATAAACATAACCACTATATTTCTTACCATTTTCGTAGTGGTGGCTTCCTCATTTACTGCCCCTTATTTACTTCTACTAATCGAATCATTCAAGGGCTCGACAAATTCGCTCCAAAACTAATTGATGAAAATCCTCATCTTCTTGGTCGTGGGGATGATTACATCTATATTCTTGGCAATAAAGTGAACCTCAAAAGTAGTGGTGAAATCTTGTTTGGAGATGGGACAATTATATCCTACAAAGACAAAAAACAACTAGATAAAAATCTTCACCTTTGGTTCCTTAAATTATTGACTAAAAGAACTCGTTTTTATGAGGCTCAAATGGGTATTAATCAGAACACTGTTCGACTGAGAAAAATGTCCACTCGTTATGGATCTAATTCAATTGGCAAACACTCGATTACCTATTCAAGCGTCCTTATTCATTATTCGATTGATGTAATCGATGCCATTATTATTCATGAACTAGCCCATTGCTTAGTGTCTGGACACGGCCCTCAATTCTATGAATTAGTCTATCGTTTCTGCCCAAATTATAAATACCTCCATAAGAGGCTGAGAAAGGGGTCTTTCCATGATTAAAGCAATCACATCTCGCGAGAATGCTCTGGTAAAGAACGCTTACTATTTAAAAAGCAGTAAAGGCCGAAAAGAAAAAGGTCAGTTTTTAGCTGAGGGAAAGAAGTGTTTGGAATTAGCGTTAAAATCCCACCTAGTGACTGATGTTTTCACCCTAGAAGAACTCAAAAATATACCCGAAACAGTAAACCAGTATCTCGTCACTCCTGAAATCATCGATAAAATAGCGTTTTCCGCCCATCCTGAAGGCATCGTCTTCATTTCCAACTTTTTACCCATGACAAAACCCGCCACTATTGAGAGAGCGGTTTATTTGGATAATATCGCAGACCCTGGGAACATGGGTACGCTCATACGTACAGCGCTTGCGCTCGGATACGATGCTGTCATACTGTCGAGTGAATGTGTAAGTATCTATAACGAGAAAGTCGTTTCGGCAAGCAAAGGAGCCATCTTTTTGCTCCCCATATATGAAGATGATTTGAGCTCTTATAAGGACTCACATAAAATCATCGCCAGCGTTCTATCTATTGATTCCCGTCCTCTTCATGAAGTAGAAATTAAAGAACCATTCGTTTTAGTTTTAGGAAATGAGGCTCACGGAATAAGCCAAAAGGTTAATAAACTAGCAGATATCAAAGTCACAATTCCAATGAGAGATATTGACTCTTTAAACGTCTCAGTGGCGGCCGGAATCTTGATGTATCATCTCAAAAAATAGGTCGAGCGCCTATATACGTGTGTACGCGCAGTTTTATTTATAGAGTAGTAAAAATTTGAAAAATAACGTTTTTTTAGACTTTTTTAGCATTAAATAAAATAGTGATTAAAAAATATATGCAAAACGATTGACTTCTTTTCTTTTTATGGTAAAATATGCCCCCGAACGGTAAAAAAGTTCGCTAAAAAGGTTAAAGGAGGAAAGCCCATGAATAAGAATACGAAAACAGCCGGCGTCGCTATTACAACTCTCGGACTTTTATTTTCCCTTTATATGGCTTTTTCAATTGGCAAAGACCCATTAGTTTTTAGCAATGATTCAGATAATCAATACGTCCTAAATTTAGGAAACGAGAAGAACCGATCCAACATCGCTAAAGCTATTTCTAAATCGCCAAACATTGATGGCGCGCCAGCGGATAACCAGACAGGCTTTTTTGACGCTGTTACTCAAGAAGGTAACGTTGTTAAATTTGGCTACAGCAATATTAATTTTTCACCTGATTATAATCCGAGTGCAAATATGCGGAGCTGGGGTACTTTTAGACCAAATTCCACTCTTTATAATGTGACGCCAATTAACGGAATGAGTTCTGTTGAAATCTCTTTTAGTGACACCAATAGTTTAAGCTTAGCCTATGGGTGGATTGATGATGTTTCAGGAGAAATAACTTATGAAGTTGACGCAATCGCTCTTACCCCCGATAATTCTACGTTCAATTTTTATCAGGACGGCCCAGAGGTTTTAAAAATATACAATACCTCCGCTAATCCTGTTGCACTAGCCGACATTGTGATCAACTATTCTTGCTATAATACCATCAATCCATATTGTGTCCCCACAGATGGTGATTTCACATACGACTTTGTTCCAACAAACGAGGAATATGTCATTACTGGTTATGAAGGAAACGACGTTGATGTAGTTCTCCCCTCCAAAATTTATGACGGAGTCAATTCTGCCTATGTTAGAGAAATAGCCGATGAAGCTTTTAAAAATTATTATCTTGAGAGCGTCACGATGCCTAATACAATAACTACTATTGGCGATGATGCTTTCAATAATTGCTCTTCTTTGGAAACAATTAATTTTTCGAGCAACTTAACTGAAATCGGAGAGAATGCTTTTTACGCTTGTGGTCAACTGACTACAGTGAATATTCCGAACAGCGTTTCTTATATTGGAGAAGGAGCTTTTTCTTCCTGTTATTTATTAACCTCAATTTCACTTCCTAATAATTTGCAAAATATCGCCGATGAAACTTTTAAAAACTGCCAATCACTAACGAACATCTCTATTCCCGATAATGTGAGTTCTTTGGGTTCAAATGCATTTCAAAATTGCTACAACCTCACTTCCATTGAGCTATCTGATAATCTTGAAACAATTGGCGACAGCACTTTTGAAAATTGCCAGAACCTCAGCTCTATCGCATTGCCAAATAGCGTGACAACTATTGGCGATGGCGCTTTCAGATATTGCTACAATCTTTCCTCAGCCACCTTATCAAATAATCTTATTTCCATTGGCAACAGTGCCTTTCAGAGCTGCCAAAATCTCAGCTCTATCGTATTGCCAAATAGTTTAACAAGCATTGGCGATAACGCATTTAGAGGATGTGGAGCTTTAACAAAAATTGATATTCCAAACAATGTTGTTTCAATTGGCAAAAATGCTTTTGACAATTGTTGGAATCTCTCAACTGTTATTATTCCCACGTCTCTTCAAACAGTTAGTTCAAACAGCTTCAATAATATCGTTTGGAACGCAAAGTTGTTCTATGAAGGTAGTTCACTACCAAATTCAATCAAAAATTCATTTAATAGTATAATTTCAAAGGTGTACTTTTATAGCGCAACCGCCAACAACGATGGTCGTCACTGGCGTTATGTATCTGGCGAACCAGTTATCTGGTAGAAAAATCATCCCAAGAAAGAATAGCCTTTGGCTATTTTTTTTATTTCCAAAATAATGGATAGATAAATCTTTGGAGTTTTTATAGTCTTTTCATACTAAGAAATACATTTCTTGTATGTCTTGTGATATACTAAATCATATTATTTGGCCCAATTAATAGGAGCAATCAAATTATGAAAAACGAAAAATTAAATGAGATTTTAAAGCAAGCCATCGCGGACATCGAAACCGCTAATACGCTCGATGAAATCAGCGTTGTCCGCAACCGTTATTTTGCTAAGAAAAGTGAACTAGCTTCTCTCGGCTCAATCATCGCCACTTTACCAGAAGAAGAAAAGAAAGATTTTGGCCGCGAGATGTATGAAGTGAAGACACAAATATCTACTGAACTAGAAAAGAAGAATCAATCCATTGCTTCTCTTGAACTAGACAAGAAACTGCAGAGCGAAGCAATTGATATTACGCTTCCCGGAAGAGGCACATCAGTGGGAGCGAGAAACCCTTTCCATGTCATCATTGATGAAATCACAGATATTTTTCTTGGCATGGGATACACCATTGGAGATGGCCCTGAAATCGAAAGCGATGTGAACAATTTTGAATTGTTAAATATTCCGCGCGATCATCCTTCTCGCGACATGCAGGATACTTTTTATATTGATGATAATACTTTGCTGAGGACCCACACCTCTCCAGTGCAAGCTCGAGAGATGCAGAAATCCAAAGGACAACCCATCCGTATTATTTGCCCAGGAAAAACATACCGCCGCGATGATGACGATGCGACTCATTCTCATCAATTCGCTCAAATCGAAGGCTTAGTTATTGATCGAAATATCAATATTGGAAATCTTAAATCCACTCTTGAGTTGTTCTTAAAGAAGATGTTCGGTGAGAATCGTGAGATTCGTCTTCGTTCTTCCTTCTTCCCCTTTACTGAACCCAGTGTTGAAATCGACATCACTTGCGCAAATTGTGGTGGTAAAGGGTGCTCGATGTGTAAAGACACCGGCTATATCGAAATTCTTGGTGGGGGAATGGTTAATCCCCGTGTCCTAGAATTAAATGGCTATAATCCCAAAGAATGGTCCGGATTTGCCTTTGGCATTGGCATTGAAAGAGTAGCGATTCTTCGCTACGGAATTGATGATATTCGCAAATTCTATCAAAATGATGTGCGTTTTCTCCATCAATTCAAAAAGAGATAATCCAAAGAGGTAAATAACCATGTTAGTAAGTATAAAAAATCTAAAACAATTCGTCTCGTTAGATGGATTATCCCCTAAAGACATCGCGGATAAATTAACATTTTCGGGTGTTGAAGTAGAAGAAGTTGTGGCATTGGCTAGCGGCACCGATCTCGTCATTGGCGAAGTCAAAGAATGCGTCGCCCATCCCGATAGCGATCATCTTCATATTTTAAAAGTGGACCTCGGTCCTAAATATGGCATCAGTCAAATCGTATGTGGTGCGCCTAACGCTCGCCAAGGTTTAAAAGTAATCGTCGCTCGAATGGGAGCTAAACTTCCCCAATTAGTTATTAAAGAAGCAAAAATTCGAGGAGTGGCGTCTTCGGGAATGTGTTGCTCTTTACTCGAACTAGGTGTTGATAGCAAATATTTAAATAAAGCTCAGCAAGAAGGTATTGAAGAATTACCTGTTGATGCTCCTGTGGGAGAAGAAAAAGTCTTGGAATATATCGGGTATGACGATGTCATTCTCAATTTAAAAGTATTAGCTAATCGTCCGGACTTATTATCAGTCTTCAATATCGCTCGCGAAATTGGAGCCATATATTCTCGTCCGGTCACAATTCCCGAAATCGAACCCATTGTTGATTTCAAAACATCATTAAGAGTTGGTTCAGACACTAAGTCATGTACCCAATTTGCCGGAAAAGAAGTCCGTGGTATTGTCACCAAGGAATCACCTTCTTGGCTCGTTCAGCAATTAGCTGGTATGGGAGTCAGAAGTATCAATAATATCGTTGATATCGGTAACTATGTCATGCTCATGACCGGTCAGCCTCTTCATATGTATGATGCCGAGAAACTATCTAAAAAAGAACTCATCGCTCGCGATGATTATCAAGGCCAATTAGTCGCCCTTGATGAAAAGACTTATGATATCATTCCTGGCGATATCGTTATTACTTGTAATAAAGAGCCAAAATGCTTAGGTGGAGTGATGGGGGCTTTAGAATGCGCTGTAGACGATAAGACCCGTAACATTTATATCGAGGCCGCTTCCTTTAAGAGTGCCGCGGTTCGTCATACCTCCAATCGCCTCGGCTTAGCTAGCGAATCTTCGACCCGCTTTATTAAAGGCACCAACCATTTCCAAGCAGAATACGTTTTGGAATATGCCTCTAAATTGCTCAAAGATCTCGGAGAAGCTCAGAAGTTCAGCAATGTTGTCGAATATCAAAGCGAAGAAGAAAAAGAAAAACGTATCACTTCTGATGTAAAATACATCAATAATCGTCTGGGCACCAGTTTTACTGGTAAAGAAATCAAAGAAGTCTTAGAGAGATTGCATTTCCAAGTCATGCTAAATGTGACGGGATATTTTGTCGTTACTGTTCCTTCTTGGCGATTAGATATTGCTTCCGAAGCCGATCTTAGTGAAGAAGTCATCCGCCTATTAGGATACGATAAGGTTCCTTCCTTGCTTCCGAAGTTGGATGCTAAGGTCGGAATGCTTACTACTTCTCAGCAGCGAGAAAGGCAAGTTCGTTACTTCTTATTAGATCAGGGACTTGACGAATGTTTAACTTATTCACTGATTAGCAAAAAAGAACAATATTCCTTTAATTTATTAAATAATGAAGAACATTATGCCATTATGAATCCTTTAACGGATGAACACGAAGTGATGAGGACTCATGTTCTTCACAGTCTACTAGAGGTCGCTTCTTTCAATGTCGCTCGTCAAAATAAAAATCTTTCCCTCTTTGAAACTTCCTATGTCGAAAGCAAAGCTTCGCGTAGTCAGCATCTCGCTATTGTCTTATTAGGATTTGATGAGAGACAAAACTTATTGGAGAGAGTCCCTTATGATTTCTTCCATGTCAAAGGCTTACTCGATAATTTAATGTCAATTTTAGGAGTGGACACTTCTAGATATCAATATCAAAAGCTGACTGCTCACCTCGATGAATTACATCCCGGAAAATCAGCTTCGATTGTCTTCCAAAATCAAATCATTGGTGTTCTGGGTGAACTTCATCCCAACAAGATTGATGAATACGGATTTGGAAAACTTAACGCTGTTGTCCTAGAACTTAATCTATCCCTCTTATTGGATATCAAAGTCAATGGATTGAAGATGGCTCAATTCTCAAAGTACCCATCGATTGAAAGAGACATCGCCTTTGTGCTTGATGAGCATGTCCAAGCTCGAGACATTATCAAGACCATTAAAGTCATCGGAAAAGGTCTCGTCAGCGACGCCCTCATCTTTGATGTCTATATCGGAAAAGGGATTCCTGAAGGTCAAAAATCTATCGCCGTGAAAGTCATTTTCAGAAGTGATGATCACACTTTAACTGATAAAGAAGTCAATGAAGCCCTTCATCAAATCAAAGGTGAATTAACTAGAGCCTACCACGCTGAATTAAGGAGCTAAGATGAGGATTAATCGCCAATTAATTCCACTCAATAAAGAGGTTTCTTTTGCTGAAGAAATCGATTTTAGTCAAACTAAATTTGATTCCGTCTTTATTCGGAAGATTACTTCTTGCCAAGTAAAGGCTAAAGCTTTTCAAAGCGATAAAATTCTTCGAATCGTCGTTGATGTCAAATCTGAAATCGTGGCCATCAGTGGATATTCATTACAAGATGTACCGCTTTCAATTAAAGCCCATGATGAACTGATTTTTTCTGATGACCCTCAAGATGAAAACGCGATTTATGAACCTAAAAACATCTTTGATATCGATAATCATATTCTCAGTATCATTCTCGCTCACATTCCGAATCGAGTGGTGGGAAAAGGCGAGAAACTTCCCGAAAGTGGGAAAGGCTATCGGATATTAACCGAAGAAGAATACCTCAAAGAAAAAGAAACAAAAACCGATTCACGTTGGGAAAAACTAGACAGTGTCAAAATAGAATAAGCTCTATATTAACATTATAAATGTTAAAAAAAATGAACTTCGCCGAGGGGCGGAGTTTTTTGTTTATCGTTAATCTTAATTAAGAAAAAATGATTGCTCAATTTTGCTCTATTTGTCTATAATGGTGGTGCAGTGGAAGAAAGTGGGAAATAGTGGGAAATATGTTCTTTGGTAGTTTTGCTCACAACCTTGATGACAAAGGCCGCTTAGTTATTCCTCGTAAAATGAGAGAAGAAACTGGCGTCAAAGTTTTCGTCATGAAAGGTTTTGATGGAGCCCTATCAATTTATAAAGCCAGCGAGTTCGAAAAACTCGTCCACGATTTCAATACTCTACCTTTTAACAAAAAAAGCGCTCGCGATTATCTTCGTGTTCAATTAGCTTCTGTCAGCGAACTTGAAATTGATAAATCGGGACGCGTTCAAATACCTTCTCTCCTTTTGGACAAATTCCAAATTGGCAAAGAAGTCGTCGTCATCGGCATGGGAGATCATATCGAAGTATGGAACCGCAAGGCCTACGAAGAATATGAAAAGAAAGCCATCACTGGCTTTGAAAACACCGCCGAAAGTCTTGGCGAAGAGAATTAATCATTATGGGCAAGCATATACCTGTCTTGCTAAAGGAAACGATCGAGGGTTTAAAAATTAAACCAGATGGAATCTATCTTGATTTAACTATCGGTCGAGCGGGGCACAGCTCTGTCATCCTCAAAAAATTAACCACAGGTTATCTCATCGGCTTCGATCAAGACGAAGAAGCCATTCGTGAATCACAAGCTAGACTATCTAAAATTAGCCCTCGATTCACTCTCATTCATTCAAACTTCAAAAACATGGGTGAAATGTTAAAACAACACAATATCACTTATGTCGATGGCATCCTCATGGATCTCGGTGTCTCCTCTCCTCAATTCGATGAAGGAGATCGCGGCTTCTCTTACCGCCTCGATGCACCTCTAGACATGAGAATGGATCAATCTCAAACATTGACTGCGTATCAAATCATCAACACCTTCTCTCTATCTGAACTCGAAAGAATCATGAGAGACTATGGCGAAGAACGCTATGCGTTAAGCATCGCTAGAAACATCATCAAGCAAAGAGAAATCGCCCCTATTCAAACAACCTTTGAATTAGTGGACATCATCAAGAAGAGCAAACCGAGCAAAGAACTTAAGAAAGTGGGACATCCTGCTAAGCAAGTCTTTCAAGCCATTCGCATCGCTGTGAATGACGAAATCAACGCTCTCATAGCTGGACTCGATGAAGCCATTCCTCTCCTCAGACCTCATGGAGGTCGACTCGCCATCATCACCTTCCATTCCGGAGAAGATCGCATCGTTAAATCATTCTTCAAGAAGATTTCAACGACAACTGGTAATCGCATCGATGGACCAGTGGTGGAAGAAGAAAAAGAATTTCAACTCGTATCTAGCAAACCGATTGTTGCCACGGAAGAAGAAATATCCAGCAACCCTCGTAGCCAAAGCGCCAAACTTAGAATTATTGAAAGGAAGTAAAACTATGAAAGACAAATTAGTAAAAAACGGGCATAAAGGGATTTACTATTTT
>Ga0265294_10010548_pt1 | contig 10493 bp, 6 predicted proteins | sample MunlanPumphouse3_FD_192504 | JGI IMG/M metagenome (GOLD analysis project Ga0265294, IMG submission 192504) | Groundwater microbial communities from a municipal landfill in Southern Ontario, Canada - Pumphouse #3 | ecosystem: Environmental > Aquatic > Deep subsurface > Groundwater | place...
TTGCGCAACCAACCAACCAACCAACCAACCAACCAACCAACCAAGGCATAGCAATAAAGCCGTTTAGGTATGCATCAAGTTGGCGTAAATGCAAAATGCGCCCATAGTTGCCGGAGAACGACGCAAGTTAAGCAAGTGCGGCTTGCGAGCGCAAGCATCACAGCGCAAATCGTGACTGAAAATTGAGGCATTTTGAACGTAGTAAGAATTGATGAAAAACGATGAAAATGAACGATTTAACGCGCGCGTACGCATAATGCGCTTGCGCGCGCAAAATAATTTTTGCTCTGTGACGCAATTTAAGACGATTTGCGTATCCAAACGTCAGAGGATAAAATTAAATACGCAAGCATTGCGCGCCGCGTGCGCTTCTCCCGAGATTTATTTTTTTGTTGGGGTACAGTACAGAATATGATCACAAATTTAAGCACATAACAAAAAATTTTAGTCGATTTTATTAAAAACGAATTTCTGCTACCTCCATTGTAAAGCCGCAATCTTTTAACTTACTTTTTTGAAACAACCCGTAATTATTCCCTATTTTCAAAAAATTATTCAGATAACGTCGTAAAAATAGCGCAATTTTGTTGAAAACAGCTAATATTTTTATCGATTATCAAAATCACCAAAAAATTTAATCATAAAAGGTAGTTATTTAGTGTAAAATCTGCAATACTTTCGAGCGGCAACAGGCTTATTATTCTGTATTGCATAATAGAGCGGGCAACTTTTGATGCGTGGAGACGGGGTTATATAGTTTAAAGATAATTTTGTATTGTAAAATATTGTATTAGCGTACAAAATAAGTTATTGTTAAGTTAAATGAACGAGAAAATGCACAAAAATTGCGCAATAGATGGACAAAAATTCATCTGTTTCACGTGAAACTGCGTAATATCCATACAAAAGTTGAGTTATTTGCAAATATTTTAATATTATTCGTCACATCGTTTACTTTTTGTTTGAATTGCCGATAAGTGCATTAAGGTTTTAGCCATTACTAACATTTTTGCCATACAAGCAACGCGAAGCGGTAGGCACAACGCATAATGTGTTTTTTTGTCCCCGCCCTTTTGCCTATGTGTGCGATGTTGTTAGTACGGGTTCCAAGGCTTTAATGGCTGCAATTGTTTTAAAATCGGCAATGACAAGAGAACATTATTCTCCTACAACCAGTGCGTGAAACGTTGTGAAACATGGCGAACTCTCACACTTCGGACAAGTTTCACGTGAAACCGAAGCGGTGATATTTCTTCCAACAAAACTGGAAAAATATGCCAACTACTTGACGGTTTTTGCATATAGTCGGCGTAACGCAAAGCGTTGTGTCGGGCAGTTGGCGACGATGCAAAAAGCGATTTTTTAATACCTTTTCACACGACATATAGACGGGCGCTTCTGACGGACTTACTGTTTCCATAAGGGCGTATTTTGCAAAAAAACAAACATATGTTCGTTGATTTAATCAAATTATGTTCAAGTCGTAATATTAACGGTTCACGCTCGGAAGTTAAACCTCACAAAGTTTATCTGCTCATTAAATAATTGTAGAATTAAAACATTTGCGTATGCAGCGCGAACCAACTAAAAATTCCTCGTAGGTCTATTACATAAAACAGACTAGGCGAAACTTACATTATCACTAGTGATTAAAAAGGTGAAATCGGCGATACCGTTTCAAATATGATCTCATAGTTTATAAAATACAATAGCCTATACGTAAAATACAATTGCCATACGCAATGTGTAATTTTAATCTATCTCATACAAAGTTGATAAATTAAAATGGCAACAGCCTTTTGTTGCAAGATTTTGCCGCATGCAAGGCAAATCGGCGATGTTGTATTGTAGTTTTTATAATTACAAGTTGTCACTCAAAATTACTGCCGAGCTACAACCGCTGTATGCTGACACAAATTGATTACGAACAAGACGGCATAATGCCGCGAGATTTTTATAATTACAAGTTGTCACTCAAAACTACTGCCGAGCCGCAACGGCGGTATGCTGACAAAAACTGATTACGAACAAGACGGCATAATTTCTCGAGATTTTTGCAGTTATTTGTTTTCACTCAAAATTACTGCCGAGTTGCAACCGTTGTATACTGACAAAAATTGATTACGAACAGGACGGCATAATGCCGCGCTTGGCTTGACGTAATTGTGGAAATGTTGTAATATACTACATGGGATAAAGGGATGCGGAACGATGTTTCGCAAAGGAGTTCCCGTGTCCATTATTGATATAATCGTTTTAGTCATAATCGGCGTATTCGTTGCAGTTGGCATCTTTAAGGGCTTTGTAAAGAGCTTGTTTGATTTGCTTAATTACGTTTTTGCGCTTGTTGTGGCTATTTTACTTTATAAACTCTTTGCACGTTTTGTTTGCGACATTTTCTTGATTGACGGGATTGCTTTGGATAAGCATTTTATCAATCAACTTCAGACTTCGCTTGAGGCAAAGGGCGGAATTTTTGTTGCCGCGCCCGGCGGTTACACGTCTGAAAACGTTGCTATCGCGTTGTCTGACGCGGGCGTACCGGTGTTTTTTGCGACAATTTTAAACCCCATACTTGTATCCGTATTGTCAGGCGTTACGGTTGGTCTTGCGGAAGCGCTTGCCACTTTTATTGTTGATACGGCAATTTACATAATTGCTTTTATTGTGTTGTACATAATTGCGACAATTGTACTGCATTTTATTTCGGGTGCGATTTGTAAGCTTTTTCAAAGCAGCAGCTTTGCAGTTGGCGTCGATAAGTCCTTGGGTGCAGTTTTCGGCTTGCTTCAGGGTGTAATCATAATATGGTTAATTCTTGCGCTTGTCGGGCTTATTAGCGGAATTTTACCTAGCATCCAAAACCTTATTGAGAGTTCTGTTATTGCTAAGTTTTTGCAGAGCAACAATTTACTCGTTTCAATTATTACGAGCAACTTTGACATTGGCTCTTTCTTTGGTACACAGAGCGCGTGAAATTCTTAACGGTAACTGCAAGCTATCGGTAAATTTAGAAAAACGAAATTGTACTAAGTTTAAGGCAATCGCGACGCTGTTTTGGCGCGTTTTAAAACACAGGAATATTTCGCTTGGAACTCTGCGGTAAAGAAGTTTTTAAATTTAGCAATATCAATTAAATGCCTTTAAAAAAAGGTAAGAATACAAGGTAAAAGTAAATAGAAAAAAGGAGGTTTGCTTAAAATTTAGAATTTTGGGCATACTGGCTTGTGTATCCTTATCATAAAATTATCAGACGGAGAATAGAGCGCGGAGAGCTTGTCAATGCCGCGTTTGACATCGACTACAAGGGCGACGGCGAAAGACTGTTGCTCTTTTTTGAAACTGCGCCGTACATCAGACCTATTCGCCCGCACGCATATTACCGCTACACGGACATCTTGGAAAAGTATAAATTGCTTTAAAATAAAAAAAGATTTTCGTCACAGCTTGATTGTATTGAGCTGTGTGCAGGAAGGTTGTTTTGCCGGCAATAAATATTTGTTAATCAACTATTGTTGCGGCACGGAGCGGACTTATATTCCCTTTAATACTTAACGGCTGAAAGCCGTGGCACTACATTTAGCTTTGTATTTTTTAGCGCGGGCGGTTACGAAAAATAAGTCAGGTCGCCATAGCAATTAGGGCATATGTGCGCGGTTTTTGCACACTCGCTGCACAAAAGCGCGCCGCAATCGGAGCATGCAGTCACCTGATTGTCTGTTATTTGTCTACCGCAATTATTGCATTTTAACATTTTAATTCTCCTTTCTTATTCTATTATCGGCAAGTTGACGTAACTTAATACAAGGGCTGCAAACAGCTTAGCGACACGGGCGAAACAAAGGCAAAAAGTTGCGAAAGAGATAAAAGGAGCAATATTGTCTTGGATATAATTAACTGGGCGGTCAATGAAAAAATTAAAATCAGGCAGAGCGTGCCTCTTGCAAGCTACACGACTGCAAGGACGGGCGGCATTGCGGATATAGTGCTGTATCCAAAAAGCGCAGAGCAGATTAAGCGGATATACAAGCTTGAGGGGCTCGCGCCGAGCAAAACGCTTTTGGGCAGGGGAAGCAACGTGCTTGCCGCCGATTGCGGCGTACCCTTAGTGGTGTCGACGCTTCTGTGCAACAAGATTTGCCTTGATCAAAATGTTATAGTAGCCGATTGCGGCGCACTCCTTTATAATATCGCAAAGGCGGCGCAAGGCGCAGGGCTGTCGGGGCTTGAAAACCTATCCGGAATACCCGGCACGCTCGGCGGGGCAATTGTCATAAACGCAGGCGCATATGGCACGGAAATTGGCGAGCTTGTCGACAGCGTAACGGTGCTTGACGGCGGTGTGATAAAAACGCTTAGGAAAGACGAACTGCAATTAAGGTATAGGGACAGCGCGCTTAAGGGCAGTGATATTGCAGTGCTGTCCGCAAGACTTGTATTAAAAAAGGGCGACAGCCGAGCGATAGCGGAAAAAATGCAGGCAGTGTTTGAAAAACGGCGCAAAACGCAGCCGACGGAGCCCAGTGCGGGAAGCGTTTTTAAAAAGACTGCGGACGGCACGCCTGCGGCAATACTCATAGAAAAAGTCGGCATTAAAGGTTTGATTGTGGGCGGCGCGCAAATTAGCTGCAAGCATTGCAATTTTATTGTCAATTATGCGCGCGCGAGTACAAAAGATTTTGTCAATATAATTGATATTGTAAAGCGAAAAGTGTATAATGATTACAGCGAGGTTCTAGAGGCCGAAATTGTGCCTTTCGGAGAGATTAATGAGGATAATCGGCGATTACCACACACATACGACTTATAGTCACGGCAAGGGCGCGGTTGTTGATAACGCGATTGCCGCATACTCCAAAGGCCTTGCGGAAATTGCCATAACCGACCATGGTTTTTCGCATTACATGTACGGGCTTAGCCGTAAGGACGCAGTCAAAGCCAGAGAAGAGATTGATAAATTAAATTCGACAAAATACGTCAAAACCTATTTTGGCATTGAAGCCAATATCAACGGACTGGACGGCACGCTCGACTTAAGGCGCGGCGAGGAGAACAAGTTTGACATTTTGCTTGCCGGCTTTCATAAAGCCGTTTGGGCAAACAAGGTCAGCGACGTTTTTAAACTTTTCGGCGCGACTGCGCTGTCGGGCATTTTCGGTCCGACCAAGTCTATGCTTGCACGCAATACAAAGGCGGTCATTAAGGTTATCGAAAAGTATCCTGTAGACATTTTGACGCACCTCAATCTTGGCATGAAGGTTGACATTAAAGAAATTGCCAAGGCGGCGGCTGATTACGGCACTCTTATTGAGTTAAACGGCAAGCGCAATACGCTAAACGAGGCGGACATTGAAGCTGTTCTTGCAAGCAAGGCAGACTTTATCGTCAACTCGGACGCGCATGAACCGGACAGAGTGGGCAACTTTGAGAGACCGCTTACGCTTATTGAAAAATATAGTATTCCGACAGAGCGCATAGCCAATGCGGACAAGCTGCCGATTTTTAAAAGGATAACAAGGTGAGTTTTAACAGCAGCGTAAAAACGGAAACCGTATCTAAGCTTGAATTAAACGACAGGGAGTGCAAAGCATTTTTGTCGGCGGTTGTGCGCGCGGGCAGTTTGGGCGTTGTAAAGGGGCGGCTCAATGCGGAGATTTCACTTGACACACCGTCTGTCGCGCCCTTCATCGAATCGTGCTTTAGGCGCATTAACCGCAGTGCGGAGATAAACATAAGGAGCTTAGAGCATGCGATTGAGGTCACCGTTGTCGTAGAAAATGCAAGCGACCTGTTAAACGAGTTAAACATTTTGGGCTCTGACGGTAAAAAAATATTAAAGCTGTTTGCCGGCATACCGCCCCTTGGTACCGAGGGTGAAAAACGGGCGTACGTCATTGGATATTTTCTTGTTGCCGGCGTTGCAGCAATTCCCAGTACGGAACTTACGAGCAACAAAAACGGTTACCGTGTGGAAATCAACGTTGTTTCGGCGAGCGTAGCGGAACAGTTGGCGGACATCGTCCATGACCTCGGCATAGACATCAAAATCGGCGAAAGGCGCAACCTTCCTTACGTCTATCTGCGTGACGGGCAGCAGATTGCGGATTTTCTTGCGCTGTTAGGCGCAAGCGACGCCATATTTGAGCTGCAAAACGTGTCTATACTCAAAAATACCAAAAACGAGCTAAACCGCGTAAACAACTGCGCGGTTGCCAATATGAACAAAACGGCGGGGGCGTCCGCGCTTCAGCGCGATGCAATCAACAAAATCTTAGAGCAAAAAGGTTGGGGATATTTTTCGCCGGCACTTGCCGCGATTGCAAGGCTTAGGTTGGATAACCCCTTTTCGACGCTTGACGAGCTTGCCGAACTGACTTCTCCGCCTGTTACAAAGAGCGGAGTCAAGCACAGGCTCGGAAAAATTGTGGAACTGGCAGATCAGCTGCCCGATAAATAATTATTTCAATGGGGGAAAACTATGATAGTCAAAAAATTGAAATTGAATCTCGAACGCATCGGCAGTGCCGAAGCAAGCGCGTTTGTTGTTGCCGCCAATCGCTATGAGTGCGACGTTTTGCTTATCAACGGCAACAAAAAAGCAAACGGGAAAAGCATTATGGGTATGTTGTCTCTTACGCTCAAGCAAGGGGACGCCTTCATAATTTCGATTGACGGCAAAGACGAAAAAGAAGCCTGTAGGGAGTTGACCGCATTACTTTAATGAAATCTTTTGTTCACCTTCATCTTCATACCGAATACAGTCTACTTGACGGTGCGGCGCGTATAAAAAAGCTCTTTAAGGAGTGTCAAGCCAACGATATGCCCGCGGTTGCAATCACCGACCACGGCGTGATGTACGGCGTGGGCGAATTTTTGGCATACGCTAAAAAAATTCAAACGCCGGTCAAGCCCATCGTCGGCTGTGAGTTTTATATAACGGACGACAGGTTTAAGCGCGAGGGCAAGATGGGCGACAGCAATCACCTTATTTTACTTGCAAAGGATTTAAAGGGTTACAAAAATCTCGTCAAGCTGGATACGTTCGCCTTTACGGAAGGATTTTACTACAAGCCGCGAATAGACTTTGACCTCCTTAAGCAATATCGTGAAGGGCTGGTGTGCTTATCGGCTTGCCTTGCGGGAGAAGTTCCGCGCTTTTTGCTTGCCGGCAACTATGCGGGGGCACGGGAGTGCGCCAAAAGATACAAAGAACTTTTCGGCGAGGACTATTATATAGAGATTCAGGACCACAATTTAAGAGAAGAAAAGGCAATCTTGCCCTCCCTTATTAAGCTTGCAAGCGAACTTAGTATTGAGCTTGTGGCAACCAACGACGTGCATTATATAAAGAAGGAAGACAGTGAAATGCAACGCGTTTTAAACTGCGTTTCCACTGCTAAAAAAATTGACGAGCCCAACGAAATGCAGCTTGAGACGGACGAGTTTTATCTAAAAAATTACGATGAAATGGATATGCTCTTTCCCACTCTCACGCGCGCACTAGAAAACACGCTTGTCATTGCAAACAAATGCAATCTTGTTATGCCGCCAAAGCCAAGATTAATTCCGGAATACAAAGCGGACGGCATGACGGCAGTTGAGTTTTTGCGTAAGCTCATGGAAGAAGGGCTGGCAAGACGTTACAAGGAGATAACGCCCGAGATACGGGCGCGCGCCGAATACGAGTTCGGTGTCATTGAAAAAATGCAGTTTATCGAGTACTACCTCATTGTTTGGGACTTTATAAACTATGCAAAACAGCACGATATTCCGGTAGGTCCGGGGCGAGGCAGCGGCGTTGGAAGTATTGTCGCCTACGCTGTCGGCATTACGGACGTTGAACCGCTTAAATACGGCTTGATTTTTGAACGGTTTCTTAATATTGAGCGAAACACTATGCCTGACTTCGACATTGACTTTTGCTACGAGCGGCGCGGCGAGGTCATTGATTACGTTGTCGAAAAATACGGCAAGGACAAGGTTTCGCAAATTATAACCTTTGGCACAATGGCCGCCAAAAACGCCGTCCGCGACGTCGGGCGCGTATTCAACATATCTTACGGCGAGGTTGACTCCATTGCAAAGCTTATGCCCAAGGGCGCGGCGGCAAGTAAGTTTACGATAGAACAAATGCTCGGCAAAGCAGTACTAAAGGATGACGACGGCAATGTCGTGCCCACTGCGCAAAAAGAGCTTATTGAACGCTATGAAAACAACGATACGGCAAAGCGTATTCTCGATATGGCAATCAAGGTTGAGGGCGCGCCGCGAAACCCGGGGAAGCACGCCGCGGGAGTTGTCATTTGTAAAGACCCCATAAGCGACCACGTTCCCCTTCAAAAAAACAGCGACGGCGATATTACCACGCAGTACAATATGATACAGGTTGAAGATTTGGGCTTGCTGAAAATGGACTTTCTCGGACTCATGACCTTGACCGATATAAAAAAGGCGGTTACGTACATTAAAGAGGACTTTAACAAGGATATTGACTTTGAAGCTTTGGGATACGAGGATCCCGAGGTATACAAGTTTATCTCAAGCGGCAACACGGAGGGAGTGTTTCAGCTTGAGTCGGGCGGCATGAAAAAGTTTATGATGGAGCTAAAGCCTGTCAATATGGAAGAAATTATTGCCGGCATATCGCTTTACCGCCCCGGTCCTATGGGCTATATTCCCGCATACATGAAAGGAAGGGCGGACGCGTCGTCTATTGTCTACGATATTCCGCAGTTAAAAAATATTCTTGACGTAACCTACGGCTGTATTGTCTATCAGGAGCAGGTTATGGAGATTGTCAAACAGCTTGCCGGTTACACGATGGGGCGCGCGGACTATGTCCGTAAAATCATGTCAAAAAAGAAAAAGGAAGACATGGCTGCGGAAAAGAACGTTTTCTTTACGGGTGTTGACAAAAAGGGCAAGCAGGTAGCGTGCGGCGTCCTTGCCAACGGTATCGACAAGGAAAAGGCGGAAAACCTTTACAGACAGATGTCGGAGTTTGCCAAATACGCCTTTAACAAGTCGCATGCGGCGGCATACTCCGTTTTGTCCTATCAGACTGCGTACCTTAAGTGTTATTATCCGCTCCAGTATATGACTGCGGTCATCAATGACCGAATAGGCAAGCCGGACGACCTTATGAAATATCTTATCCACATCAAAGACTTAGGTTACAGCGTGTTGCCTCCCAATATCAACAAGAGTGTGGCGAAGTTTAAAACCGAGGGCAAGGCAATGCGCTTCGGTATGGCGGGCATTAAAAACGTCGGCGAGGGAGCGGTCAACGCAATAGTTGCCGAGCGAAATCAAAACGGTAAGTTTAAAAGCTTTGAGGACTTTGTGTCGCGTTGCGGAGGCTCGGTCATCAATAAGCGCATGCTGGAGAGTATGATAAAGGGCGGCGTTTTTGATTGCTTTAACAAGCCGAGAGCTTGTCTTATGGCCGTTATGGAAGAGACAATGGAGCGCTCCGCGCAGGAAAACAAGCGCAAGCTGTCAGGACAGTTTAGTATGTTTGACGATATGCTTGCAGACCAGGTTATGACGGTTAAGTACCCAAACGTTAAGGAGTACGACGATAAGGTAAAGTTTGCTTACGAAAAGGAGATGTTGGGCGTATACGTCACAGGTCATCCGCTAAAAAATTTTGAAGAGCAGTTATCCGCATTTAAGATAAATTCCGCTATGTTGAACGCGGCATCGGCAGAGGGCGAGGAGGAAAACGGCGAGGTTGAAGATGTTGCGGAGGAAACTCCTGAATTTTTTGACCGACAGCGGGTTAAGCTTGCCGGCATACTCTGCAACATTGAGCGAAAAACGACCAAAAACAATAACGTTATGGGCTATGCTACTCTTGAGGACTTATACGGCGGCGTTGACCTGATATTCTTCCCCAAGGACTTCCAAAATCTTAAGGATAAGCTTATTGAAGACAGTATCGTTACGGTTTCGGGCGAGCTGCAGGTTAGAGAAAACGAAAAAATTAAGTTGTCTGTCAACAAGATAGATAAGCTCGAGCTTGAGGTTAAGAAAACAGAGGAAACACCGCCTAAAAAGCTGTACGTAAAGCTTGAAAGCAAGGCGGAGCACGCGGGACTTATGGAGATACTCAAGCGGTATCCCGGGCGGGACAAGGTATTCTTCCAAATCGAAAAGACGCTTTATGAAGCACAAGCGGCGGTTGCGGCGTCCGAAATGCTCGTTTGGGAGCTGGTCGGCAAGTATGGCGAAAAGTGCGTAAAAATAGGCTGACGCATAGAAAAACGGCGGAACGCCTCGGTGAAAAGTGTGACAAATACGCCGATTATGCGTCCAAACAGTAGCTTTTATGAACTTTTTGTTGCTATAATAATACAAATAATTTTCGAGGACAAACTATGAAAAAAATTGCGATATTGACAAGCGGCGGAGACGCCCCGGGTATGAACGCCTGCATTAGGGCAATCGTCCGATATTCTATCTATAACGAACTGACGGTGTACGGAGTCGAG
>Ga0265294_10010550_pt1 | contig 10492 bp, 7 predicted proteins | sample MunlanPumphouse3_FD_192504 | JGI IMG/M metagenome (GOLD analysis project Ga0265294, IMG submission 192504) | Groundwater microbial communities from a municipal landfill in Southern Ontario, Canada - Pumphouse #3 | ecosystem: Environmental > Aquatic > Deep subsurface > Groundwater | place...
CTTTTTTAGGTATCTTCCAGACATACCGGTCTTTAAAGACTTTGTCATGAGTAGAATCAACTTTCTCTAAGGTGACAGTGCCATTATCTTCTTCATTCTTTTCATCAAGGAAATGGAAGATTCTTTCAGCGCCGGCTAGGCCTGAAAGAATACTATTGATATGCATAGTTAAGTAGTTGAAAGGCTGACAGGCAGTTCTTACGAAGACTAGATATGAAGATAGTCCACCGATTCCGCTAGTCAGTAATCCTTGAGTCAAGAAGATACAGCCAACGACTGAGGAAATAGCAAAGTTGAAGTAGCTAAGTGAGACATTGAAAGGAATGGATAGTTGGGTATGGTAGAAGGCATTTTCACTAGCTATTTGCCACTTCTTGTTGGAATCTAAGAAGCTATCTAAACTAGCCTTTTCATGATTGAAGGCTTTTTCGACTTTGATACCTGAGATATCTTCCTCAATTTTAGAGTTAAGCTCTGCAAGAGCATCCTGCTGTTGAACAAAGTATTTTCTTGCTGCCTTGGAATTAAAGAACATAAAGAGGAACATGATGACTAAGAAGAAGATGACAATTAAAGACAGATAGACGTTGATTAAGAAGAGACAGACAATGGTTCCTACTAATTTGGTTAATGAGAGGAAGATATTTGCTAAGGAATCGTTCATCATGATGATTAAGGTATCCACATCGTTAGTGAAGTAAGTCATTATTGAGCCATGAGTATGAGTATCGAAATAAGAGATAGGCAGGGATTCCATTTTATCGATTAAGTCTTCTCTAATCTCAAAGAGTACTTTTTGAGTAAGTCGTACCATGCTTTGAGCATAGATGACATTTGCTACTACTCCAACAACATAGATAGTTAAGACAATCAGACAGTATTTAATTAAGTTACTGCCATTGTTGTAAGCTAAGTCATTGATGACATCCTTGGTATAGAAGTTTCCTAATACTGATGATAGACCACAGATGACTACTAAAAGAATAATGAAAGCAAATAAAATTCTTCTTCCTTTGAAGTAGGAATAGAGTCTTTTAATGGTGGGACCTAATTGCTGCGGCTTACTATGTGATAGGGTTCTCATGCTTTTAAGCCTTCAGTTTGAATCTTATAGATGGATTGATAGATAGGATCCTTATTCAGTAGCTCTTCACTGGTTCCGATATTATTCAGTTTTCCTTCATTAAGGACAATAATCTTATCGGCATCTTCAATCGTAGAGACCTTCTGAGAAATGACAATCTTAGTCATATGAGGTAAGTCATACTTTAAGTTATGTTTTACCTCAGCTTCAGTGATTCTATCTAAAGCCGAGAAAGAATCATCTAGGATAAGTATCTTTGGTTTCTTTAAAATAGCTCGTGCTAAACAGATTCTCTGCCTTTGACCACCTGAGACATTAGAGCCAGTCTGTCCCATCTTAGTCTTAAAGCCATCAGGGAATTTTCCCATGATGAAATCATAGCAGCCAGCTATCTTGCAGGCTTTAATGATTTCTTCTTCAGTGGCTGAGGGATTTCCCCATCTAAGATTATCTTCAATGGTTCCACTAAAGAGAGTGGGATTTTGGAAAGAAATGGCGATATTCTTCCTTAGTTCTTCTAAGGAGTAGTCTTTGATGTTGTTTCCAGATACTAAGATACTTCCACTAGTGACATCATAGAAACGGTCAAGAAGATAGACTAAGGTAGTTTTAGAACTACCAGTCTGTCCTAAGATTCCGACAAAATCACCATCATTGATCTTAAAAGAAATATCCGATAAGACCTTTTCTTTTGCTGAATCATTATATTTAAAAGAGACATCGTTAAAAACAACTGAACCATCAGTAATCTTTAATTTCGAGTCTTTCTTATCGACTATTTCATTTGTAGAACTAAAAACCTGAGCAATACGGTAAGTGCTAGCTTCTGATCTAGTAAAGGTCATGAAGACATTAGAAAGCATATTTAAAGATGCTAAGACCTGCATAACATAACTTAAGAAGGAAGAAATATTGTTAATCATTCTACCTGTTGAATCAGCTAAAGATAGTTTTCCACCGACAAAGAGAATTCCTAAGATACAGGCATAGGTCATGAATTCCATAATGGCCATATTCCAGGCACCTACTGAGAAGGACTTTGTTCCGATATCCTTTACTTCATTGTTTACTTTAGTGAATTTAGAGATTTCATAGTCTTTCTTGGAATTAGCTCTCACTAGCTTCATAGCCACTAAGCTTTCTTGAGTGGTTCTATTGATTTCATCTAAGGCTCCTTGGACTTTAACAAAAAGAGGCTTAGATATTAAAAGAACAACTGTCAAAAGCAAAGCCAAAAGAGGAACAATGATACCAAAGACTATTGATAACTGCTTTGACATGATGATAGCAAAGACAAAAGAAAAGACTAGCTGAAGAGGGGCTCTCAATAATGGTCTTAAGACCTGGCAAAAGGTATCAGAGATTATTTGAACATCATTAGTCATTCGGGTGACTAAAGAATTGATTCTGAATTCATCTAATTCCTTAAAGGAAAAGTCCTGAATCTTCTTGAATTCTTCTTTTCTTAATTCATAGCCAAAGCCTCTTCCGGCTTTGGCAGTGAATTTAGCAGTGATGATACCTAATCCAAAGGCAACGATAGCAAAACCAACCATGATTCCGCCCATTCCTAAGGTATATTGAAGATTCAAAGTATAGGAAGTTATGTTTCCACTCTCATCGAAAGAGGGAGTCATACCATTATCTAAAAGCTGATTCATCAAGAAAGGAATACTGATTTCCAGTCCGCATTCGATAATGATTGCGATGACTGCCAAGATGAAGTATTTACGGTAAGGTTTGAGGAATCTTAGAAATAGGGCTTTATTCTTTTTCATGCTAGTTAATCTATATATATTTATTCTACTAACTAAAAATGAAAAGTCTATTTTTAAGTCACCATTTATGCCTTATATACCTTGAGCGTCTTATTTGAAATAGAAATGAGAATTGCTATACTTATGCTAGGGAGTAAAATCAAATGAAAGATTTAAAAGGTACTCAGACTGAGAAGAATCTACAAGCTGCTTTTGCTGGTGAGAGTCAGGCTCACACCAAATATGCTTATTATGCCTCTGTTGCTTCTAAAGAAGGACATACTGAATTTGCTGAATTATTTAATGAGACTTCTAAAAACGAGAACGAACATGCTGAAGTCTGGTTTAAGTTCTTACATGATGGCGGAATTCCGACTACTGAAAAGAACATCGAAGATGCCGCTACCGGTGAGCATTACGAAACCACTGTAATGTATCCAGAATTTGCTAAGACTGCTAGAGAAGAAGGCTTCCCCGAAATTGCTGCTAAGATGGAATTAGTCGGCAAAGTCGAAGCTCGTCACGAAGCTAGATATAGAGCTATGCTTGATCAGCTTCATACTGATAAAGCTGTTATCAAGGAAGGTGCTATTATTGTCTGGAAATGCCAGGTCTGCGGACACATCCATGTTGGACCTGTTGCTCCTAAGATTTGCCCTATCTGCGGACATAAGAATTCCTTCTTGCCTGAAGTCGTTAACTACGATTGGACTGCTAAGTAAATAACTTAAAAAGGGCTGCTGTGAGGCAGCCTTTTTTAGTGCAATAACAACTAACTATTTTTTCTCATCAGTAAGAAGAATAGCTTCTTTATCGTCGTTTAAGTAGACTGGGTATTCTTTATCGAATTGAAGATTTTTAATGTACTTCTTTGTAAAGGTACCAATTAGAGGGTAAGTTGAGCTTTTACCTTCAGAATCAATATAGGTACCATCAATCTGCTTCTTCTGGAGATTAGGAGTAAGCTTCATCTTTACCACTTTTCCTTTTTTCTTAAAGAGCTTATCAATACTGTTTTTAGAGACGATTAAGCCAAAGATGATATAGCCGATAGCAGCTACTGTAATAAAGATTCCTAATATTAATAGGCTGATGATATTAGTTCCGGTTTCTTTAGTTATTGAAGCAAAAATAGTTAGAGATAAACCGATTAAAAGTATGAAAACAAAATATAGTGATGTTAAGAAGTTGCTCCAATAATATCCCACCATTCTTTTAGCTTTGACACGATTGAATTTGTCTTGCTCTTCAACATCTGATTCTATTCCAATCATTCTTTTAACGCCCTTATCAGTTAAGAGAACCGGAATGTTCTTCTTGCTGGAGTAGATAAAGACTCTTTGACCTCTTCTAAAAAGACCAGTGTTATAGAAAATCAGGAAGAAACCCTGTGCTCTTCCGGTCATCATTTGCCCTTTATTGTTAAAGAAACTGATTCCGACTACTCCATATTCTGACTGATAGACCCTAGCTAAGTCGACTTCACCCTCTTCTCCTTTCCATCTTTTTGCTGAGGAGGTTACCATGAAGATATCGATGAAGGCAAAGAGAGCACCAATTACATAGAGAAGAATGACAGTAACAAGATCATAGGTCTTAGAAGAATCAGCTCCTAATCCTTGGATATAAGAGACTAACATGATGGTTCCTAAAGCTATGAAGACAGCAGTGGGAAGTAAGAAGCTGATTGTTGTTAATGTCAAACCATAAATATCGGACGCTTTGAGATTCTTATTTTCGTTGCTATCATTTTCCATAATTTTATTTTCCTTAATTGAAATTATAGTCTAAGTACAAGCAAAAGAGGGAAGGATTAAGGAAATTTAGCGACAAGTTAGCCCTTTTATCTATGAAAATATTTTCATGAAGTACCCTATTTTCTTTGACTTTATATATATTAATATATAAAATCTATGTGTGTGGAGTAGCCACAGGAGGCTTTTTATGGAAGATAGTAAGAAAATGTACAAGGATCGTGTAACAATCTACGAGGTTGCTAAAGTCGCAGGTGTATCTTTAGCCACAGTTTCACGTGTCATTAACAATCATCCTAATGTCACCGATAAAACCAAGAAAGCCGTCAATGAAGCTATTCAGAGATTAGGTTATAAACCTTCAGCTTTAGCTCAGGGCTTAGCTAACTCTAGAAGTACAAATATCGGTATCATGATTCCTTCTACTGGTTATGCATATGTTTCTAACATGCTCGATGGCATGATTGATATTGCTAAGATTTATGGCTATGTCACCTCTATTTTCATCACTAAGAGAACTAAGGAAGATGCCGCTCAGGTTATCGAATCCTTAATCAAGTCCCATGTTGATGGCGCTGTTATTTATGATGATGAATTAGGGACTGATGAAATCAGATCTATCCAGAACTATCATATTCCGCTTATTGTTATCGGACATGATATGGAAGGCGATGCCTTAGGCTCAATTATCATTGAGTATAAGGATCCTGTTATGGATGTTGTTAAAGAGCACCTCTTATCCGGTAAGGATGATGTCTATGTTCTTGATATCGTCAATGAAGGTAAGATGGTTGATGATATTAGAGATGGTCTAGTTGAATTTGCTAATGCTAACGGCAAGCATATTCAGACTTTGACCTTCAACGATTCTTACGGCATTGTCTATGCTGGCATGAAGGAATTCTTTATGACCCATAAGAGCGGCTATTTTGTTGCTCCTCGTGATTCTTTAGCGGCTGCTGTTGTTAATGCCGCTTTAGAGAGCGGACTTAAAGTTCCTGAAGATGTTGAAGTCTTAGCTGAAATCGGCTCCAAATATTCCTACATCATCCGTCCAGAGATTTCTTCTTTCTCTATCGATATGTTCAAGGTCGGCTCTATTGCTGTAAGAATGCTGACTAAGCTCTTAAATGATGGTGAGCCTCTTGGCCAGAAGACTTTCAAGATCAGAGCTAAGTACAACAAGAGAAATACTACTAAGTAGTTGTATTTAGGTGTGCCTTCTTTTAGAGGAGAATTGAAATGCATTCATTGTTTTTGATGACGATTACGTTGGCAATGGAAATTTTCATTCCAGTTGGTGTGGTAGCTTTAGTTGCTATCGTCTTTTTTGCTATCTTCATTTATAAGAGACGTTACCGTCATAATTCTGATAGCATCAGAAAAAACTATGATATTTATCATTCTCAGCTGACTACCGACTGCAAAGCCATGGTTTTAAGATTAGGCACTTTAGGTAAGTATTCTGATTACTATCACACTCTTTATCTTGAAAGAGACAAGAAATATAACGATATCCTTAATATCCGTGATAATGATATGGCTATCTCTTTAAATTCCTTGGATACCTTAATCAAGGATAAGAACTATAAGTCCGTTAAGGAAGTCGAAAAGCAGTGTGATATTTCTATCAACGACTTCATTCAGTCAGTCTCTAATTTCAATGTCGACTTAACCTCTTTATTAAGAGAGGATACTGATACCAGAGAAGCTTCTTTATCGGAAAAAGAAAAGTTCCGTAAAATTAAGGACTTCTATACTATCCATCAAGGAGAGTTGAAACCTTTAGAGAAGAGCTTTAATGTCATCTTCACTAACTCGGAGAAGAAATTTGCTCAGTTCAATGCCTTTGCTGATCAGGCAAAGTTTGCTGAAGCTAAGGCCGTTCTTCCTGAACTTGATAAAATTCTCGATGCTTTGCTGAAGATTATGGATGATCTTCCTTTACTTGAAACTTTAGTATCTTCAGTAGTCCCAGAGAAGCTTAAGAGTCTTAGAGCTGAATATGATCAATTAATCAAAGAAGAATATACGCTTGATTATTTGAATATCCCCGATGAGATTGCTGAGATGGAAAGTGAAATCTCTCAGATTTCTCAGCAGCTGATTCTTCTTGATACTACTGATGTCAAAGAAAGACTTGATAAGATTCAGGAAAGAATTACTGATACTAAAGTCAAGTTTGAAAGAGAAAGACAGGCTAAGCAGAAGTTTATCGCTAACCAAAGCACTTTGTCTGGTTCATCATTTGAAGTCGAAAAGCAGTACAGCCGTCTAATGAATCAGCTTCCTGATTATCAGAAGACTTATGTCCTTGATAAGAAATACATCGATCAGATGTATGCCTTAAAGAATGATATTGAAGCTATCGGTTATCTTAAGCGTGAGTTGGATAGCTATCTTGATACTTCGGCTAAACAGCCATATACTGTCATCACTAAGAAGATGTCTGATATGCAGCTAGAAATGGATAAAGTCAACCATACGATGGCTGACTATACTGAATACCTTAATTCTTTAAAGAACACTTCCCAGATGGTATATCAGGGATTAAGAGACTATTATTTCAAGCTGAAGAGCACTGAACATAAGGTGAAAGTAGTAATTGGAGTTGATTCCTTTACTAATTCCGTAGCTCCGAAGTTCTTTGATCTCTATAAGAAGATTGCCACTATTGATAGCATCATCTTAAAAGAGCCAGTCGATGTCAATGAAGCAGTTGAGCTCTTTAATCCTTTTAAGGAAGCTTCGATTGCTTTGATTGAAGAAATCGACAAGAAGGCTGATGAAGCTAGCAATGCTGAAGCCGCTATTGTCTATGCTAATGCCTATCGGGTTGAATACACTGATAGCCGTACCTTATTAGATACTGCCGAAAAAGCTTTTAATGAAGGTGACTTCCAAAGAGCTTCTAGCAATGCACTACAGGTATTAAAGACATTCCAATCTGATTCTAATAGTCCGCAGGCTTAAAAATGAACGATAACAACTACATCTATTTCGATTGTTCGGCGACGACTAAACCTTATCAGGAAGTAATTGATACTTTTGATAAGGTCTCTTTAAGCGATTTTGCCAATGCTTCTTCTACTCATGCTTTAGGATATAAGGCTAATAACTTATTAGGTAAAGCCAGAAGCCAAGTTGCTAAATACTTAGGCGTCTTAGAAGAAGAAGTAATCTTTACTTCAGGCGCTACTGAAGGCAATAATCTCGCTATTAAAGGCGTTTGCTATCATAATAAGAGTTGGGCTAATAGAATCATTACTACTAAAGCTGAACACCCAAGTGTATTAGAAGTCTTTAAAGAGCTAGAAAAAGAAGGCTATGAGGTTATCTATCTTGATTATGATAAAGAAGGCAAGCTTGACTTAACTGAGCTAAAAAAGGCTTTAAATGATAAGACCTCTTTAGTTTCAGTGATGGCTGTCAATAATGAGACTGGCTATATCTTCCCCATCAAAGAAGTCTATGAATTAGTTCATTCTAATTCTAAAGCTCTTCTTCATGTTGATGCCACTCAGGCTATCTGCAAAGAGGAAGTGAATCCCTCTTATTATGATTTAATGACTTTCTCTGGCCATAAAATCGGTGGCTTAAAAGGAAGCGGAGTCCTTGTCAAAAAGAAGAATGCTATTTTAGAGGATCTGATGATTGGCGGCGGACAGGAGTTCAATCTCCGATCGGGAACTACTCCCTTAGGATTAGATTGCTCTTTAGCAACAGCTTTGCGTCTTTCTCTTAAGTCATTACCGGAGAGAAAAAAGCAAGCTACTTTAATCAATCAGTATTTAAGAAGTGAATTAAGTAAGATTAAAGAAGTAATTATTATCTCACCTCTTGATGCCACTCCTTTTATTCTTAATTTTGCTCTCACTCTCCATAAAGGCTCAGTCATCGCAGAAGCCTTAAGCAACAACAATATCTATGTCTCTACTAAGAGTGCCTGCTCTTCTCATGAGCCTGGTATCTCCTATGTCTTAAAGAATGCCGGATATGACGATAATATCTCTCATAACTCTATTAGATTATCCTTCTCCGGCTTAGAAAACTTAGAAGAAGCTAAGACCTTCATGACTGTCTTAAAGAAATGCTTAGCTGATATTAAAGTAAAGGACTAACAAGAATGCAAACAGATATGATTATCGTCTTCTTTGGTGAATTATCCACCAAAGGCAAGAACATCATGGACTTCATTAGACTGCTTGGAAAAAATATCAAGTATGCCTTAAGGGATTTTAAGAAACTTACTTATGAGATTAAGAAGGATCATATTTATATTCTCCTTAATGGTGAGGACTATGATGAAGTCAAAAAGGGACTTAGTAAAGTCTCTGGTCTGATTTCCTTTGCTTTAGCTAAAGCTATCGATAAGGATATGGATAAGATCAATGAGGAATCCTTACGTCTTTATAAGTTATCCGGAAAGAAAACCTTCAAGGTTGACTGCAAGAGAGTCGATAAGACTTTCCCCCATCATTCTGATGAGATCAACCGGGAAGTCGGCTCCTTTATCTTAAGAAGCGAACCAAATGCTAAAGTCGATGTCCATGAACCGGAATTACTGATTCATGTTATGGTGAGACTTGAAGCCTGCTATATCTATGCCATCAAGGAAAAAGGCTTGGGCGGCTATCCTTTAGGGATTGCCGGCAAATCCTTAGTCTTACTTAGCGGTGGCATTGATTCGCCAGTTGCGGCTTATCTGATGATGAAAAGAGGAGTCAAGATTGAATGTATTCATTTTGCAGCCCCTCCTTATACTTCCGCTCAGGTAATCGATAAGATTCATGATCTTCTTCATGTCTTGAATGATTATCAACCTGATATTAAGCTTTATGTGGTTCCTTTTACTGACTTAGAGAAGAAAGTCTATGAAATTGCCGGACCTAGCTACTGTGTTACTGTTATGAGAAGAATGATGCTTCGTATTGCTGAAGGTATTGCCTTTAAGCATAATGACTTAGTACTATCAGGCGGTGAATCAATAGGACAAGTCGCAAGTCAAACTCTTCCTTCAATGAAAGTCATTGAGGAATGCTCACATCTACCGATGATTAGGCCTTTAGCCTGCTCTGATAAAACTGATATTATTGATGTAGCTAAGAAGATTGGCACTTATGATATTTCAATTAGGCCCTATGAAGATTGCTGTACTATCTTCCAGCTTAAAGATCCTGTTACTAATCCTCATCTTGATAAGGTCAAAGAGATAGAGGCTAGCTTTGATTATGAAACCATGGTCAAAGACTGCATCAGGAACGTCAAAGCTGAACATATTTCTAAAGTAGCTGAAGAGGAACTGTAATTTATGGATTGCTATAATAACGATTCTATCCTTAATATCTCTCATCTTACTAAGACCTATAAAGGCGGCGAGATGGCAGTTAAGGATCTTTCATTGTCTTTAGAGCCTGGCGATATCTATGGCTTTATTGGCGCTAATGGCGCTGGTAAGACTACGACCATTAAATGCTCAGTCGGAATTCTAGAATTTGAATCAGGAAGTATAACAATCTGTGGACATGATATCCAAAAGGATCCACTAGCCTGTAAAAGAATCTTCTCCTATATTCCTGATAATCCGGATTTGTTTGATCAATTGACTGGTATCCAGTATCTGAATTTCATCGCCGATGTCTTCTCTTTGTCTCAAGATGAAAGAACTAAGAAAATCCAGCAGTATAGTCAGGCTTTTAATTTAGTTGATTCTTTAGGTGATTTAATTTCTTCTTATTCTCATGGTATGAAGCAGAAGCTTGCTATTATTGCTTCTTTGATTCATTCACCGAAGCTTTTTATCATGGATGAGCCTTTTGTTGGATTAGACCCAGAATCGACTTTTAAATTTAAAGAAATTATGAGAGACTTCGTCTCTCAGGGTAATGCCATCTTTT
>Ga0265294_10010554_pt1 | contig 10489 bp, 9 predicted proteins | sample MunlanPumphouse3_FD_192504 | JGI IMG/M metagenome (GOLD analysis project Ga0265294, IMG submission 192504) | Groundwater microbial communities from a municipal landfill in Southern Ontario, Canada - Pumphouse #3 | ecosystem: Environmental > Aquatic > Deep subsurface > Groundwater | place...
GGCATCAATAGCACCTTTCAATTCTTTGTTCGCAGGATCTTCACAAGCTTCTCTTAAGGTCGCACCCTTCATTACGGCATCAATACCTTGCCTGAAAGCTTTCCCACCGGCAACAGTACCCATGGGATGACCAATGACAGCGCCACCGGCAGCAATAATAACATCTTTACCAAACTTATTAATTAATTCTTCAATATGCCCCTGAGTAGTTCCGCCACCAGGCATAGGCATCATCGGTTTAATGTTCTTCCAAGGAGAGAGCATCGCATATGTGGTGTTAATAAAGGCATCCATACTAAAGGGGAACTTGCCGTAAGGACTTAAGATGATCGCCATGTCCATACCGGCTAAACGAGGTAACTTAGCGTTAATAAGACCAATCGAAACTCCGGAATAATCGGAAACACACAAACCACCTTGCAGGTCAGTATGTGAAAGAATAGGAACATTGATCTCAGGGTCATCAGCCAACATTCTTACCGCATCAAGACCTAAGGTCCAAGTGTTAACCATCAAACCATTAGCACCGGCTTCAATAGCCCGTAAAGCATTATCTCTAAGCTTTTCGATTCTGTCCGTAATATTAAAGGTGTAAATTGTCTTCTCGCCCTTTTCTTCGTCAGCTGCTTTCAGAGCTTTCATTACAGCTTTAACTCGATCAATAAGCGGACAATGAGCAGGGTCAGCAGTCAATTCGTCATCTTTAATAATGTCAACACCGCCGAGAGCTACATCGTAAGCCAGTTCAGCAGTCTGTTTTGGGTCTAGACCAATACAAGGTTTAATCATGTTATTAACAAGCGGTCTGTCCTGTACACCTAATAAATCACGAATACCTTGCACACCAAATTTTGGCCCTTTAAATTCTTTGAGGAAGCTTTCAGGGAACTCTAAATCCATCAGTTTTAATTTACCCATATAGGAGATATTTCCCAAAAAAACAGTGAGCATCATGGAGAACCTTGGTCCAAAGTTTCTTATGGGGAAAGCAATCCTCACTAAAAATTGTCTTTCTTTAACCGATTCCGGCAACTCGCCAATATAAGCGGGCATTTCATAGATTCCCACAACACGGCCTAAATGTTTTTCCCTAACTTCATGAGTTTCGCCTGGGACTGGAGTCCAAGTACCGGACGACTGTTCAACAGCTACAGCGGTCAAATATTTAACTGATTCTGCATTACGGTTAGTTTGAACATAGTAGGTAGCAATAGCATACTCATCTCTGTTTAGCCCATCTGGAAACTGCATCAGCAATGGATCAACATACATTTATAAAACCCCCTTAAAATTATGTGTAATTGATATTGTATCTATCACTTTTCTGGCGGGCCCTGCCAAAAAATTATCAGCAAAGTTCGAAAGCATTTTTAATTTACATCATGTTCATGAAGAAGCGATTTGCCAAGCAGGTAATCAATAATTAAGACATCAACCAAACCGCCTTTTATTGCTGCTCGTACTATCTCCGTTTTTACTTCACCGGAAGCGATCGTAATCTTTTTTTTAATCTTTTTAAATGTCTCTAAATCAATAGAAATAAGGCGATCTCTTAACTCTGTGTCACATTCCTGCCCCTCAGCATCAATAAATCTAAGAGCTATATCTCCCACCACATTATGACGTTGTAATTCTGCCAACTCAGGTGGTGCCAAATATTCAGGCTTAGAAAGCATCGAATCGAGTTTTGGATAAAATGCCCCCAGACCATTAATAGCAATGGTAATTTTATCAAACATCGTAAAGACCTTTTCGATATTCTTTTCTTTTCTTATTGACTGCACTATTTCCGTATTACTCAGTAACCCTTCCGTTAATAACGAATAGTTTCTTCCCCCAAAAGTCATGGCCATCCTAGAGACCAAACTTCTTACATCAAGTTCATTCTTACAACAAGAGATACTGCCATGCATCGTCACAAAAGCTGCATTAACCTTCTGACATGGATTCAAATAATGAATCAAATGATACATTGTTTTGCCCCAAGTTACACCTAAAACATCTTTCTCCGTAATAATGCGTTGAATATACCTAGCCCCTTCCAGAGCGACTAATTTCTTGGTATTAATGGAGCCATCTATGTTTAGATTCTCATTAGCATTAATGTTAGTAACCGGAGCAACGATTACATCTCGCAAGTTGTATTTAGTTTTTAACTTTTCTTCAAGTTCTATACACTCCAGATAAGGATCCCGAATCACAAACTCAACTATTTTTTCTTCCTTAGCCTTTTTAATCAACCGCGATACTGTCGGAACAGATACATTTAATAAATCGGCTATTTTATTTTGTGATTTATCTTCTAAATAATAGAGATAGGCGGCTTTCAGAATTAAAAAAGTGGATTGATTATATACTTCAGCTTCCAATTCTCCTCACCTCACCTTCATCCTAAAACAATTAAAAACAATTATCAATAAAGAAAGTATTTTCATGCACTGGTGAAAATACTTTCTTTATTAGCTCTTTAATTAACAAAACTCCCCTTGGCTTAACTCCCGAATTTCCTCTGCATTTTCTGCTTTTAAAGCCTTTTGGGCAATGTCCCGGGCCTTTTGATAAGTCAGAGAACGAATAATCTTCTTCACCCGAGGGATAGAAGCAGCACTCATGGAAAATTCATCTAACCCTAAACCAAGCAAAATTGGTGTTGCCGTCACATCTCCGGCCATTTCGCCGCACATTCCTGTCCATTTGCCGGCACGATGCGAAGCATCAATAACATTTTTAATCAACCTTAAAACGGCAGGATGTAACGGTTCATAAAGATGAGAAATATGTTCATTCATTCGATCAACAGCAATTGTATATTGGATTAAATCGTTTGTCCCGATACTGAAAAAATCAACTTCCTTGGCTAATAAATCTGCAATCACTGCTGCAGCGGGAATTTCTACCATAATGCCCACTTCTAGTTCTCGATCATAGGGAATACCTTGCTGTTCCAAATTATCTTTCACCTGCTGAAGTAAAGCATTAGCCTTGCGAATCTCCGTCGCATTAGAAATCATCGGATACATAATCCGCAATTTCCCATAAGCACTGGCCCGCATAATGGCTCGTAATTGTGTCTGTAAAATATCTTGACGATCCAAACACATCCGAATAGCCCGCCAACCTAAAAAGGGATTTAACTCTTCCGGCATCTCCAGATAAGGTAGTTTCTTATCCCCACCAATATCCAGAGTTCTAATAATCACAGAACGAGGAGCCATTGCTTCTGCTACAGCTTTATAAGCCTCGAATTGTTCTTCTTCCGTCGGCAGCTCGGAACGATCCATATATAAAAACTCTGTCCGATAAAGACCTATCCCTTCAGCACCATTATTTAAAGCACCGGCACAATCCTTAGGAGTGCCGATATTAGCCGCCAACTCTACTTTTCTGGCCTTATCCTTAGTTTCTGCGGGAAGGTCTTTTAGTTGCTTTAATTCTTGCAAATAAGCCTGATATTCCTCTCTCAGTTGTACATAGTGCTGTAAAGTCTGCTCATCCGGATTTAGATAGACAAAGCCATTATTACCATCCACAATGACGCAATCACCATTATGGGTTTTACTTAATAAATCAACAGTTCCTACTACTGCCGGAATTTCTAATGACCTCGCCATTATGGCCGTATGAGAAGTTCTACCACCCATCTCTGTAGCAAAAGCCCTCACAAAATCCTTATCCATCTGGGCCGTATCAGAAGGGGTTAAATCCTTAGCGATAACAATTACTTCTGCGGAAAGATTGGCCAAGCTCTGCATCGGTATATGAAGAATATTTTTTACTAATCTATCTCCGATATCCTTTATATCTGCAGCCCTTTCCCTTAAATACTCATCCTCGATATTTTGAAACATCTCGATATATACTTCTACAACCAAGGTTAAAGCATATTCGGCTCGAATGGACTCGGCCTTAATCTTATCCCTTATTTCATTAAGAAAGACCTCGTCTTCCAGCATCATGAGGTGAGCATTAAAAATTTCCGCTTTATCTGTCCCCATCTCTTTTTCTGCTTGCTCTCTGATCTTCTCTAATTGCTCTTTCGCCTCAGCGATAGCTTGATTCAATTTCTTAATTTCTACGGCAATTTCTTCCCCAGATATTTTGTTTTTATCAATAAAGATAGGATATTCCTTTAATACATAAGCTTTACCGATTTCAATCCCCGGAGATGCTGCTATTCCCTTAATCATTACTTTCCCCCCTGGTTTATTACATAAAACTTCTTACACCATTAACTGTTTTTCAGTATAATAATACTTTTTTCCATAAACCTTTTAATTATCCCAGGGTTTTAAAACTATTTTAATTCCTAATCCTTGTTTGATGATCTTAATACCCTCTTTGATTTTCTTCAAAGGTAAAACATTAGTTACAAATTTCTCGGAAGGAATTTTCCCATTTTCAATATATTCCAGAGCTTCTTTAAAGGCGTCCGGGACATAAGCGTAAGCCCCAAAAATCGCTATTTCTCGATAATGAACATCATTGCTGTCTACAGTAATATGGCAGTTGTTTTTAGGCAATCCGCCAAAGAAAATGATTTTACCTCTGGATCGGACAAGTTCAAAGGCTTGTTCCTGTGTTTTTCCTACCGGATTAGCACAAATTACTACATCAGCACCTAAAGCATTAGTTTCTTTTAAAATTACTTCCTGCAAATTCTCTTTTAATGGATTCACAAAAACATCTATTGCCGTAAAGTTTCTAGCAATATCCAAACGGGAATCACTTATTTCAGAAATGATCACCTTTTTCGCTCCTCTGATTTTAGCGACTTCCGAATGCAAGCAGCCAATGGGGCCTGACCCAATAATAACCACCGTATCGCCTGCTCCAACACCGGCATATTTCTGTGCAGAAATTACCGAGGATAACGTTTCGGCTAAAGGTGCATATTCAAAAGCCAAATCAGCACTAATTTTTAAAACACAGTCATTCTCAAGCGCTAATTTGGGGATAGCTACATACTGTGCATATCCGCCGGGGATTTGTGTACCGACAACAATTAAATTAGAACACTGATTACCCAACCCCATCTTACAATAGGCACATTCACCACAAGGGATAATGGGATTGACAACAACCCTATCGCCAACTTTGAATTTTGTTACCTCTTTTCCCACTTCCTCAACAGTTCCGGTTACTTCATGACCAATCGTATGCGGAAGAGTCACCTTCGGATGTCCAAACCCAAAAGTACGAACATCAGAACCACAAAGTCCCACTGCCATTACCTTCAAAACTAAACCATCATTAGGGCAAGCAGGCTTTTCAACCTTTTCCACTTCAAATTCATTAGGTGCTCTTAATACTACAGCATCCATCTTATCATCTCCTAATATTATTATGAAAAATAAGGGTATATCCCTTCCAACAATGAATACACCCTTATTTAGCTTACAACAAGGAAACACTTGATCTAATCTTAAATTTATTAACAATTCTTTTATAAAGTAGGAGCGTAATTAAAGAGAATCGCGAACGGCTTCCAAATCAACCAAGGTATCTGTAATGTTCCGCCATACAAACTACTAATCAAGGAAGCACCTTCAGGAAATTCAAAACCTACTGCTTGACCCATCACAGTATGCACCGGACCAAAATCTGTCGCAATCAGCAAACAGAGAGGTACAATAGCCATACTAATCAGCAATGACCTAAAGATATTGCCATTTGTCGTAGCAACTACAAAAGAAAGAATAAAGGTCAACATGATCAAGTCAGTAAAAGGAAGCAAACGGTTGCCAGGGAGCACAACTGCTAAAAGCACCGCAACAGGGATCATGATAATCGCTGTAGCAATAACGGCAGGATGCCCAATGACCACAGCTGTATCCAACCCAATATAGAATTCGCGATCCGGGAATCTCTGTTTCAGGTATTCCCTAGCCCCTTCAGAAAGCGGGATTAAACCTTCCATCAAGATAGAAACCATCCTCGGTAGAATAACCATAACAGCAGCTAAGGTTACCGAAGTTGTTAAGATGTTAGCCAAATTATATTTAGCCAGTATCGCCATGCCGGCACCAAGAACTAGTCCTATAAATAGTGGTTCACCGACAAGACCAAATTTCTGCTGAATTTTTTCCTGATCGATATACACATTATTAATCCCAGGAATTTTATCTAATACTTTATTTAAGATATAAGCCACAGGCCACCAACCTACAGTACCTACGTGAGGAAGAGAAACACCCGGAAGTCCAAAGAACTTTTGCACCATCGGAGCAGTAATATCGGCAAGAATCAAAGTAACAGCAGTACAAATAATTGTAGCGACAATAGTCCACAGCCAGCTGCCATTAGTTGTATGATAAACAATCGCCGCACAGAAAAGAATCTGCCAATAATTCCAAACATCGACATCAGCCGTCTTAGTCCAGTTAGCCGCAAGCATGATGACGTTAATAATGAGTATTGCGGGCATGACAATAGGGACGACAACAGAACCAAAACTAACAGCTGCCGAAATAGGCCAACCAACGTCTATAATATCTAGTGATACACCCATGTTCCTAACCATGGCTTGAGTTACAGGACCTAACGTATTCATCAATAGTCCGATAACCATATTAATACCTACAAATCCCACACCAATGATTAAACCGGCCCGAAAGGCCTTGCTAAATTTCTGCCGTAAAGCTAACCCGAGCACAGTAATAATTATTGGCATCATTACAGAAGGACCTAAATCAAGAATGAAATTAATTACATTTAATACAGCTTGCATTTTCTTTCCTCCCATTTACTTTTTATTAGGTTATTATTATCTAATAACTACTAATCCTTCTTCAAAACAGCAATAATGTCTTCTTCCATCTTTTCCACGCCTACACCGGATAAAAACGGAATCCCCGAAACAATAGGAACAGTACTTTTACAAGAAATAGGGGTAGTTGAAACAATAATCGACGGCTTAAAAGTTTCTAACTTGGAGGAAACCTCCAAAGCCTTGCACTGTACAATTTCATAGTCAATGCCATGTTTTTTGCACATTTTCCCAACCCCGTTATTCACTACTGTCGAAGTGGCTATACCAGTTCCGCATACACATAAAATCCTTGCTTTTGCCATGTCCATTCCTCCATCATTTTTTTATAAAACAGTTAATAATACCGTGGAAATTAATAATCCTGCAAACTCTCTTTTTTTAGCATCACCTCCCTTAAAAATCCAAAACAGATTTAATTCACCCCCCTATCTTTAACATATTGTTCCGTCAATTGAAGTAAAGATTTTACATCTTCCGCCCTAGCTATTTTGTCTAACAACTCACTATCTTGAATAATCTCCATAATATCTTGCAGTAATTTCAACTGCATGTGAGATTCCTTAATTGCCAGCATAAACAAGATTTTAACATCCACCTGATTATTAAGATCAGTGTCACCCATGATTGTAAATTTCACAGGGTTTTTCAGAATACCTAAAGCAATGGCCGGCTTAATAACATGCTCTACATCTGTGTGCGGAATAGCTACTCCATAACCCTCAGTGGGTAAACCGGTGGGAAAAACCTTTTCTCTTTCTAAAATAGCCTGTAGATAGCTTTCTTTTACATATCCTTCGCCAATAAGCCGCCCAGCCAGTTTTCCAAGTGCTTCAGCTTTTGTCTTTGCTTCAATATTAACCATGACTAAATTCGGATTTAATAACTTTAAATCTAACATGATTAACCTCCCCCCTATCTCTTCTACTGTTTTTTAGTTATCACAAATTTGCCAATTACCGCAAATTGCACAATTTTACCAATTCAAGATAAATTTCAAATTTACTTTCACAATACCTTAACATGCAAACAATGTGCCCAAATCTGGTGGTAATTGTTTTTATATAAACCCCGGCTTACTTCTGTTTTCCGCCCTCCTCTCTAACGGCTTTTTTCAACATCTCCACCACTTGCAGTGAATTGTTTTTTATTTCTCCTAATTTTACCTTCGGCTTAAAACTCCCATGAAAATCACTGCCACTTGTATAAATAAGCTGATGTTCCTTACAGTAATCCGCATAAAACTTTTCATCTTCAAGCTGATGATGGCTTGTATATACCTCCAGGCCGGCAAGACCTAAACGTACAAGGTCATCAATAATAAAATTTTCCTCTTTTTTCAGGTTTACACCGGGATGAGCTAAGACAGAAATACCACCACTTTTACGAATAATATTTAAGACTTCCTCCGCTTCCGGTATAAATTGAGGGATATAAAACTCTTTACCCATACACATAAACTTTCGACAAAACTGAATAACCCCCATATCCTTTTGTTGATACTCTCTAACTACAGGGTTATTACTATTTCTAGCGTCTTCAAAAATTGCTTGTACATAGTTGGAATATAGAGGGCTGGAACGTTGACACTGCTCTAAAACCTTTTCCTTTTCTAAATAAAACCCACCCTCTCTTAAGGCCTTAATCTGCAGGTCTATTCGCTTTACACTGTCCGCGGCTGACCGTTCACATAATTCTACCAGGTCGGGATCACGCGGATCGATATAATAACCAAGAATATGCAGAAATCTTCCTTGATACTGGGTAAACAATTCACAGCCGGGAATGACCTCCACATTATAGGCAACTCCCCACCTTATCCCAGCTTCAACAGCAGCTACAGAATCATGATCTGTAATCGCCATAACCCGAATCTTTTTCTTCACCGCCATTTCCACTATTTCACGGGGAGTGTAATCACCATCACTACTAGCTGTAGTATGCACATGCAAATCAACAACCATCATCAACACGACCTCCGTTAACCTTACTTTTATTTTTAGGTATAATCACATAAATTTAGTTGCAATTCCTATGCCCACCCCTCAAAATACCTACCATGGTTCTTCTCGAAATCCTCTTGCACTGCAGAAAACGCTGTTCCGCAAAAAACTATTCTATTCCCCCAAAAACCGATTCAGCCACATATTTAGACTTTTTCAGCCGAAAGCGAGCCTTTTTATAACTAGTTTAACGGTAAAAAATATTGAAAAAATTGGTATCATCAGCACACAAAAAAGAGACAGCCTCATAATCTAGTTATGAGGCTGTCTCTTTACAACATCCCGGTCTTTAGCTTTAACTGCAAGAGTACCTATAATCCTTCTTCAAAACAGCAATAATATTTTCTTCTACGCTTTCAATACCCACACCACGTAAAAGCGGAATTCCCGAAATCACAGGTACCGCATTTTTACAAGAAAGAGGAATCATAGAAACAATCATCGATGGTTTTAAAGCTTCAACCTTTGAAGAAACCTCCAAAGGTTTGCATGGGATAATTTCACAGTTAACCCCATATTTTTTGCAAATTTTCCCGACCCCATCATGCATAACCATTGATGATGCAATTCCGGTTCGCCACACACATAAAATTCTTGCTTTTGCCATTTTAACTCCCCCCGTATTTTTTTAAAACAATTATGTAAGCTTAGAATCTCTTAGGTTTGCTTGACTTCCCTTAAAACAGCGAAAAATAATTTAAAATACTTGTTTCGTTTTTTAGTATACCTATAATTAATTATGCAATTTTCGTGCCAACTTTAAGCATATGCAACTTGAACTAATCGATCTTCTTCCTTATGAACTCTTGCTAATAAAAAAAATGAAGCAGTCGCCCCCAACTACCTCATCTTTTTACAGCTTAATCTTCAGTTTATTTTTTAATTTTCCGCTTGGTATTTTAATGTATAAACATTCTCGTCTAGCTGATAAATCCTCTCTACGTCATCATTAATCAGCATTTTTAAATCACCATGATAACAAAGCCGAACAGCAATACCACAACTTGAACTTAATTTCCTAGGTACAGGCTGCAATTTTCCTTTAATCCCCATGAAGGCAAGAAAACGCTGATACCTAATCGCCCCCCCCTGTGTAAAAGAAAGTACTATATATTCCATATGCTCATCGCCCCTTCTTAAGGAAATTCTAAATCTTTAAATCCTCTGTATTAGAATATGCAATAAAAAATAGAACGACCAAACTAATTATGACAGCAATTTTGCCATTAAAGGTGGGACCCGCCGTACTAGACGCAAGCATAAAATAATGAGCAACAACTGAGCCTACTAACATCCCCAGAAAGGTAATCACCGCATCAATATTCCCTTCACCAAAAAGAACTAGCTGTCTTAGAGGACACCCTCCCCAAAGAATTGAACCCCAACCTACCAACACCATGCCTAAGAAATTCCACAAACTGTCTTGATGCGCTAAAGGCTGTTCTGAAAAACCCCAATTATATGTCTCCAAGATTAGATTAGTTAAAGCAGCAAAAATAAAGATAGAAAGAAAACCGAGAAAAAGAGAGGCATCTTTACAAAGAAATAAATTACGGATTCCACCAACCAAGCAAAGTCTAGTCCTTTGGGCAAGAAGCCCTATGACTATTCCCACAACAAGAGAAAGCCAGATTACAGGTTGCAGCAAGTCAAGTTCTTGCTCACTAAAATAAGTAAAAATAGGGCGAATAAGAAGTAAAATTAACACCCCAAGCATCAC
>Ga0265294_10010555_pt1 | contig 10488 bp, 6 predicted proteins | sample MunlanPumphouse3_FD_192504 | JGI IMG/M metagenome (GOLD analysis project Ga0265294, IMG submission 192504) | Groundwater microbial communities from a municipal landfill in Southern Ontario, Canada - Pumphouse #3 | ecosystem: Environmental > Aquatic > Deep subsurface > Groundwater | place...
TTAAAGAACACATTGGAAATCCAGTTCTATCCGGAAACGGATTTGAGCTTTTGAAGTATAGCTGCTTGGACGCATGAATTCCTGAGGAAGCCTGCTCTGATTTACCAGGGCAGGGAGCTTAAAGCGATCGAAAATGGGAATCGCTTGACAAATAAAGATGCTTTCAGGAAACTGTTCAAACCCTTATAATCATAGAGGAATACATAAATGGCTTATGAAAAAGAACTTGCCCTGATCAGCAAAAGCACCGAAGAGATCATCCCGATATCTGAACTTGAAACAAAGCTTGATAAGAGCGCAAAAACGGGGAAACCCCTGCGCATTAAATATGGTATTGACCCCACCGGATATGACATCCACATCGGGCACTTGGTACCCATTCGCAAGATGCGCGATTTTCAGGATTTGGGACATACCGGAGTGATCATCATCGGGGACTTTACTGCTCAGATTGGCGATCCTACTGGGAGGGATGAATCCCGCCCTCCGCTTACGCATGAACAGATCAAGATCAACAGTGAAAAATATATGGAACAGCTCTTCACGATCCTCAAACCCGAACAAACCGAAATCCGCTATCAGAGCGAATGGTTTGGCACAATGGGTGTGAGCGATGTTCTCAAGCTTCTGGGGAAGTTTACTCTGGCGCAGTTTATGGCGCATGACACCTTCCGCAATCGCTATGAGCAGGGACTCTCCCTGGGTATGCATGAGATTATGTATCCCCTGTTACAGGCCTTTGATTCGGTAGCCATTGAGAGCGATGTGGAGTTGGGAGCCACGGAGCAGAAGTTCAACATCCTTTGTGGTCGCGATATGCAGCGCTATTATGGCATGGAACAACAGATTGCCGTGCTTTCCCCAATTCTTTTGGGTACTGACGGAGTGAATAAGATGGGCAAATCCCTGAATAATTATATCGCCGTCTTTGATCCGCCAGCCGAGAAGTTTGGCAAAGTGATGTCGATTCCGGATTCCCTGATTTTGAATTATTACAGCTATGCCACTTCCTACAGCCCGGAACGCCTGCAAGAGGTAAAAGACAAGCTGGCTTCGGGCATGAATCCGATGCTCCTCAAAAAGCGTTTGGCCTGGGAGATAGTAGCCTTGTATCATGGTGAAACTGAAGCTCAGAAAGCTCAAGATGGTTTTGAAAGCCTGTTTTCCAAAGGTGAGATCCCGGAAGACATTCCCGATTATGAGCTAAGCCCGGGACGCCAGCGCGTAGCAAACATTCTGGTCGCTTCCGGATTATGCAGCACAAATGGCGAGGCAAAACGCCTGATCATGGGTGGCGGAGTAAGCATAGACGGGGAAAAGATAGCTGCCTGGGATCAGGAACTGGAGCCGCAAAGCGGGATGATCCTGCGGGCAGGAAAGCGAAAGTTTGCCAGGATCAAAGTAGTATGAACCAGCTTAGCTTCTCTCTGATCCGTATAGGTATCACTGCTGCGATTGTCGGCATCGTGTTTTACAGCATCATCCTCCACGAAATAAGCCATGCCTGGGCAGCCTATGCTTTGGGAGATGACAGCGCTAAACGTGCAGGTCGGCTGAGCCTGAATCCCCTGAAGCATATTGACATCTTTGGCACGATCATCCTGCCCCTGATCTTGTATTTCAGCGCCGGTTTCATCTATGGCTATGCCAAACCCGTACCTTTTAATCCCTATAACTTCCGCAATTTCAAGCGTGATAGCGGCCTCACCGCTCTAGCCGGGCCGCTTTCCAATATATTGATCGCAATCCTGATGTCGGTGCTCTATCATCTCAGCCCAGTCCTGATTCAAAACATATTGTACTATGTGATTTTTCTGAACCTGCTGCTGGCTTTTTTCAATCTGATCCCGATTCCGCCCCTGGATGGCTCCAAGGTATTGGGCATGGTGCTCACCGACGAGGCCTATTTCAAATGGACTGCCCAGGAGCGCAAAGGCATGATCTGGCTCTTTGGCATCATCATCGCATCCAATTTACTGGGCCTCAATCTGATCGGCAGAGTTGTCCTGCCCCCGGTACAATTTGTGATGAAACTATTGGGTCTGCTCTAAACCCAGCCTAACAGAATACACTAAACAAAACATACATGGAGAAAAACATGGATCTAACAACCCTGCAACAGCTCATTGAGGAGCATGAAATCAAAGCAATCGACCTCAAGTATTGTGGCCTGGATGGCAAGTGGTATCATATCACATTCCCATCCCGCAGAATCGAAACCGTCCTCAAACGCGGAATTCCCTTTGATGGATCATCAATCCCCGGAATGCGCAGCGTAGAAAGCGGCGACATGGTTCTGATGCCGGATATCAACACGGCTCAGATTGATCCTTTCTATGAAGTAACGACGCTTCGGATGATCTGCTCGATCTGTGATGCAGAAACCCGGATCGGAATCGCCAAAGACCCCCGCAGTGTGGCCAAGCGGGCTCACGAATATATGGTCAGCACCGGTATTGCCGATGCCAGCACCTGGATTCCTGAGCTGGAATATCACCTCTTTGACACCGTTCAATTTTATTCTGACAGCTTCTCCAGCGGCTACAACATCAGCTCCAGTGAATGCAAAGATTCCTTGCCAGAGGACTATGACGATCTGGATGGAATCAGCCGCCAGGATGTCAAAGGCTATCATGCGGACACTCCCTTTGACAGATTCTACGATATCCGTCAGGAAATGGTGGATACCATGGAAGCAATGGGTATCAATGTGCGCTATCATCATCACGAAGTGGGGCTCTCCAGTCAACAGGAGATCGAAACGGAACTACTGGATTTCCCAAAGATCTGTGATGATACCATGGTGATGAAGGATATCATCCGCAGAACCGCTCTGGAACATGGTCTCACTGCCACCTTCATGCCCAAACCTGTGCACAATCACGCCGGTAATGGCATGCATTTTCACATGATGCTGCACAAAAAGGGCAAGAATATATTCTACAAAAAGGGTGGTTATGCCGATCTCTCCAAAGAAGCCATCTGGTTCATCGGAGGCATCCTGTATCACGGCCGCGCTTTGGTAGCATTCACCAATCCCTCGACAAACAGCTTCAAACGCCTCACCCCTGGTTTTGAAGCCCCAGTGAAGTTGTTCTATGGGTTAGCCAACCGCTCAGCCGCTATTCGCATCCCCAAATATGCCAACAGCCCGGAAAGCAAACGCTTTGAATTCCGCACTGGCGATGCTACCTGTAATCCCTATCTTGCCATGAGCGCGATTCTGTTGGCAGGACTGGATGGAATCAAGAACAAAATCGACCCAGCCAAGCATAATCTGGGACCTTTTGATGACAATGTCTTTGCCTGGAGCGAAGAGAAGAAAGCCACCCTGCTTTCCATCCCCGCCGACCTGGCAGAAGCCATGCAAGCTCTCAAAGATGATCATGCCTTCCTGCTGGCAGGCAATGTGTTCAACGAGGATCTGATTCAAAGCCATATAAAAATGAAATTAGCTGAACATGAGGCTGTAAATATCCGTACTCATCCACATGAGATGATGCTGTACTACAACCTTTAACAAGTTTCGGAATGATACTTGCGTTAGAGACTCTAAACTCTATACCAGTTGAGGATAAATCATGAAAAGACTAGCATTGCTACTGATTTTAAGCCTGATTTGTGGGCTGGCGATTGCCGCTGGTGCTGACTATGCACCTGAATCTCACAAATCTGCCTTCAAAATCCAAAGCCAGACAACCCGGCAAATGGAGATTAATTTCAACCTACCGGAGTTTGAGGTTTATGAGCAAACTCAGGGAGCCGATGTGTATCACAGAATCATGCTCCCTACAGCTGGCACCACCATGCAAAGTGGATTGCCAGAATTGCCGGTGATTACAACCACTATCGCTATCCCACACCGGGGGGGTGTGGAAATTGAGGTACTCAATTCGGAGCAAACTGTGCTCACTCAATTTCATGCCTATCCTCTGCAGCAAGGCCAAGAGCTTGAGAGTCCTAAAGCCTTCCAAAAGAATATTGATTTCTATAGCAGCGGAGGAAACTATCCCTCCGCTGCTATTGAATACAGCAATCCCATGATTCTGAGGGATTTCCGCATTGTCACCATCCAGATCAACCCCTTCAGCTACAATCCCACTACCCAGGAATTAACCATCCACAACAACATTCTGCTGAGGGCAAACTTCACTGATGAACCATCCGTAAACGAACTTGCCGCACCCACAAGCTATGTTTCGGCAAGCTTTGATAAAATCTACAGCTCAATGATTCAGAATTATGACGATTATCGGGACATGATAATTGCCAATACTCCTCCACGCTATCTGATCATTCATGGCAATACCACTGATAATACTTTCCTGACTGCCCTGGACAACTATGTGCTTTGGAAGCGGCAGAAAGGCGCTGAAGTAAATGTTGCCAACACCTCGTCCTCTCAGGCAGGTAGCTCTACAAGTTCCATCCAAACATATATTCGTAACCAATACAACAATCCCAGCACCCGCCCGGATTTTGTGATCCTGATTGGCGATACTTCCGGCAGTTTCAGTATTCCTGCGGATACAAACAACAATGGGGGTACGGATTATGATTATACTCACATGAATCCCGGTGATTATCTGGGCGACATCTTTATCGGCCGGATCTCGGTGGAAAACACAAACCAATTCCTGGTTGTGCTGAATAAGATCTATCTGTATGAACGCGATATGGATCTGGGCACAGCTCAATGGCTGAATCACATGATGCTGGCGGGAGATAACGATCCTTCTGGAATCTCCACCATGTACATCAGTAAATACATCAAGGAGATGGCCCAGGAAGTTAATCACGACTATACTTTTACAGAACAATACGGCTCAAATTTCAGCAGTATGGTTCCCACCATCAATGCAGCCTTCAACCAGGGTATTGGCTTTTATAGCTACCGGGGATACATTGACTTCTCCCCTCCCAGTGAAAGTGCGCTATTCAATGCTTACAAGCTGCCTCATACCGTGATTATCACCTGCGCAACAGGTAATTATTCCAATAGCCTGGGGGAAACCGAACAGCTCATCCGTTATGGCACGACCGCAGCTCCCAAAGGCTCGGTTACAGCCATAGGAATGAGTACTTCATCCACACATACCACCTTCAATAACGTGTTGCATGGAGCTATTTTTGAAGGTGTCTTTACTTATGGCATGCGCACAATGGGTGAAGCGCTTCTTCATGGAAGGCTTTATATGAATGATATGTTCGGTGTTTCTTCTCCAGTGAATGCCGAGAAGTTTGCCCACTGGTGCAACCTGATGGGTGATCCCACAATGGAAGTTTACACCGGTATTCCCAATCACTTCATGCTGGATACTGATGCCAATATCCCATTGGGACTTACTCTTCTGGATGTGGCTGTCACGGATTCTCTTGGCGTGGCAGTGGAAGGAGCCGCGGTAGTCCTTTCACAGGATAGCAACATCCTGGCAAAGGGTTTTACAGATATCGATGGCAATGTTGTGCTTAGTCTGCCCGTGACAATGGTTGCCGGAGACGCAAAGCTTACCGTCAGCAAACACAATTTCAAACCCTTGCAAAGCGATATCGAAATCGTGGATATCGCCACTTTGGTGCCCGCAGCCATCGTTATTGACGACGATAATACTGGTGCATCTACTGGAAATGATAATGGCATTGCCACAGCCGGTGAAAGCCTGGAAATCTATTTTGGATTATTGAACACTGGTACTGAAACCATCGATGGCATCACTGGTACCCTTAGCAGTAACAGCCCCTGGATCAACATTGTGCAAGGCAACATCACCTATCCAGCCATCTTGGGCGGAGCCACTGGAAACAACCTCACTCCAATCGTGATTGAAGTTGCTCCCAATACACCTCATGAAACTCTGCTACGGCTGCAGCTCACTCTTACCGATAATCAGAGCAATGAATACCAGGTCTCGGAATTGATTGAAGTGGAAGCTGCCAGAATCGAATTTGAAAGCTTGAGCATTGTTGATGATCAAAACTTTATTCTGGATCCCGATGAGACCGTTGGCCTCAATATCACTTTAATCAACCACGGAGCTACAGAAATCAGCAACATCTATGCCCGTCTTTATACTGATAATGATCTTGTATCCATCACAGATAATACCGCCTGGCTTGGAACCCTGCCTTTGGATACCCCGGTAAGCACTACCAATACCGATATGTTTGTTGTATGGCAGCGCCCCGAGACCTTACCAGGCATGGTGATGCCCCTGAGCGTGAAGCTGTATAACGATGAAGGTTTTGAACAAATCATCCCCTTCACCCTCACTGTGGGCTCTGTCAGCAGCACCGATCCTCTGGGTCCCGATACCTATGGTTATGTGATCTATGACTGGACTGATGCTGATTATCCAGAAGCCGCCATTTACGACTGGTTTGAAATTGCCCCTCAATTGGGCGGTCTGGGCACTCCTGTTCCAATCACCGATAGCTACAACAGCGGTGACGAAGGTGACCAGGTGGGAGCCCAATCCGTAGCAACGGTTGATCTTCCCTTCCCCTTCCAGTTTTATGGCAGGCTGTATGATCAGGTAACCATCTGCTCCAATGGATTTTTGGCTATGGGCGTAACCGAAAATGGTGAGTTCCGAAACTTCCGTCTGCCCGGAGCCATGGGACCAAGCCCGATGATTGCTCCCTTCTGGGATGATCTGGCTACTCATTCCGGTGGTGGCATCTATACTTACTTTGATCGCAACAATCATTCCTTCATCGTGGAATGGTACAACCTGAAAAACGGGAAAAATGGATCTTCTATAGAAACATTCCAGGCAATCCTGTATGATCAGGCTACATATAATACTTCTCTGGGTGATGGTCCCATCAAGTTCCAATATCACACCTTCAACAATGTTAACTCCCAATCGGGCAACAATCACGGCAACTACTGCACCATTGGCATTGAAGACCACTCCGGCATCCGCGGTCTGGAATATTCCTTCAACAACACCTATCCCAGTGCTGCAGTTCAACTCTCTGATGGCAAAGCCCTGTATATCACCAATGTGCCTACTTATTATGAAGCTGCAAATCTGCTGATCGAACAAACCTATATCAACGACAGCAACAACGTAGTGGAGCCAGGTGAAACGGTGAAAATTGGAGTAAAGCTGCAAAACTCTGGAAATGTGGAAGCTACTACAATCACCAGCGTTTTGAGCACCGATGATCCTTACATTACCATGATCAATGCCGAATCCGATTACTTCGACCTGGATCCAGGCAGCAGCGGAGTCAACCGCAGTCCCTTTGAGTTTAGCGTTGCTGCAGATTGTCCCGCAAACCGGATCATCAGTTTCGATTTGGCGATCACTTCCGGCGAAGTAACTTGGAACCGCATCTTCAGCGTACATGTGGAAGCCAATCAACTGCAATATCACTCCTTTATGACCAATGATTATGAAGGTAATTTCAATGGCGTGGTGGAAGCTGGTGAACAGATTCAATTGATCATAAATCTACAAAATGCCAGCGCGGTGGAAGCCCGTAATGTGGAAGTAAATCTGACTTCCGAAATGCCAAACCTGGTAATCTCGAATCCCACTTTCACGATCTCCAGCATTGATGCCAATCAGATCATGCAAGCGGTGTTTAATCTGGATTTCTCGGATGCAAGCCCGGTGGAGGCATATCTGCCCATGAACTTCAGTGCTAGTCCCGATAATGGCGAAAGCATCAATGTGCAGATCAATCTGCCCTACAACCTGCCCAATATTGAAAATGATTTTGAGCTGGATGATGGCGGATTTGATTCTGAAACAGGATGGACATGGGGAACTCCCGTGCAGGTCACTCCCCCCAGTGGTGATAAAGTATGGGGCACAAACCTAAGTGGCCAGTATCCCAGCAATGTTACCTACCAGCTCTATTCCCCATTATACACCCTGTCTTCGGAAAGCAACCTCAGCTTTATGCATTATTATGATACCGAACTGGGCTATGATGGAGTGAACTTTGCCATTTCTACAGATCATGGCCAGAACTGGACTCTGCTTGTTCCTGCAGGCGGATATCCGGATGATAGTATTGATGCTTTGGGCAATGCCCCTGGTTGGACGGGAAGCAGTAATAACTGGTTAAGCGCCAGTTTTGACCTCACCTCCTACAGCAATCAGGAAGTGATGTTCCGCTTCCGGCTTGGCACAAACGGCGCGGTTGGCGGCGCTGGCTGGTTCATCGATGATTTTGAACTCACAGGAGTAAACCTCAAAACCGGATTCCTGCATGGTACCATCTATCCCAGCTCCGGAGCAGATCCCTCCTCAGCTACTGTGATGAGCAATCAACGTCTCTGCACTCATGCCAACAGCGAAGGATATTTCCGCCTCTATTTAAACAAGGGCATGCATTCTGCTACAGCGGGAATGCCGTTCCACCAAAACTCAACCCAAAATAACATCCAGATCACAATTGAGAATCCTGTTGTGGAAACAGAATTCACGCTCATTGATCTTCCCACAGTGGCAAATCTCAGCTACAATGTGGATAATGATACCGGAATCTTCGAAATGATGTGGAGCACCCCTGAAGATCCTGTGCTGCCCATCAGCGCATACCGCATTTATCGCAAGTTTGATTCCGGCCCCTATGAATTGGCAGTGGAAACAACTGAACTGAACTACATAGAGACCTTCGTTCTGGAAGGAGCCTATCGCTTCTACATCACTCCCATGTATTTGAACGTTGAAGGTAGTCCTTCTCAGGTGGTCTATGCTCCATTCCCCTATGTGAGCAACGAAGATCCCCAGATTCCAGCTCTGGTCACTGCTCTGGACAAGAACTTCCCCAATCCCTTCAATCCTACTACAACCATCAGGTTCTCCCTTGCCGAAGCCGGTGCGGTGAGCCTTAATGTCTACAACACCAAAGGTCAGCTCGTTCGCCAGCTTGCCCGTCAGGATATGCTTTCCGGTAAGCACCAGATCGTTTGGGATGGCAGGGATGACCGCGGTAACAGCGTAGCTTCCGGACTCTACTTCTATCGTATGCAATCCGGTAAATACGTCCAATCCCGCAAAATGATCCTAATGAAGTAATATTGAACCTAATATGTCCTAAAACCCGGTGCCACGGCATCGGGTTTTTCCTTATGTCACCCTCCCGCCATCACCCCTATTTCAGCACTACATCACCCCATAATCCGCCCATGCCATGCGGATACTATGGGGTGATGTAGTGCTGAAGACGTGGTTAACCAAGGAGGAAGGAGAAGGTTTTGGTGAAACTGTTAAGGGTGAAAGACATTTACGACTTCGTCTATTACAGACTTTCCATACTTCTGGAGTCATGCTTTGGGGCAGTTACCAGGTTCAATATCGATCCTTTCAAGAGAAAATGGGGCGATGCTAATCAACTTATCATACCTGGTATAAACCCTCACTGAAAACTTCAAATCCAATCACCAAAACTTCAAATGTCCAAGTCCAGAAGAAGATGAGCTAGACGAATCGAATGTTTGAAATAGGCTAACTTCATTCAGATCATTCTATTGTGTATATGGCGCAAGATTCCTGATAATCAAAGGGAATGTCCAAGTCCCTCAATAAACGGTGGGAGATTTGAAGTTTTGGTGATAAAATGAGTCACATAATAAAGGAATGTCCAAGTCCAACAAAGCAGATAAGTCTAACCATATCGTATTTGTTAACAATGTGATAGCATCAAATGTCCAAGTGAGTGCAATTTGAAGTTTTAAGTGAGGGTTTATACCAAAACCATTGCAGAGAACGGAAAAGAAAACCCGGAACCAAATGTTCTTGACAACAAATCGCCCACTATAAATGATGCCAACAGATGATATTATTCTTGAAATAGCAGCTGCACACGGAAAGGGATATGGCGCAAGGAACAAAGGACAGGGATTACATCTACAGAACCCCGAATTGATGAATAGCGTGTTAAATATAAAATATTGAGGGACAAGCGTTCTTAAGGAGGAACAAATGAAGGCACTCAAGATTGGCATAGTCAGTTTGATAGCCATGTTTTTGGGATTTCATCTATTTGCACAGACTGAGGATTGGCTCTGGGCCAAGCAGGTGGGCGGGACAAGTAACGATGAAGGACGAAGCATAGCCACAGATAGCAATGGGAACAGCTATGTAACGGGAAGTTTTGAAGGCATTGCCGTCTTTGGCAGCACTACACTTACAAGTAGCGGAAATACGGACATTTTCATCGCCAAGCTGGGATGCAACGGCAACTGGCTCTGGGCAACAAAAGCGGGGGGGCCTGGCTCGGACATTGGTTATGGCATTGCCGTGGATGGTAATGGTAACAGCTATGTAACTGGATGTTTCCGCGACAACGCCAGCTTTGGCAGCACGACCATAAACAGCAGTGGGAATACAGACATCTTCGTAGCAAAAATTGACAGCAATGGCAACTGGCTCTGGGCCCAAAAAGCGGGTGGTTCGAGCTCTGACTACGGCTACGGTATCGCCGTTGATAGCTCCGGCAATAGCTATGTAACGGGATATTTTCGGA
>Ga0265294_10010556_pt1 | contig 10488 bp, 9 predicted proteins | sample MunlanPumphouse3_FD_192504 | JGI IMG/M metagenome (GOLD analysis project Ga0265294, IMG submission 192504) | Groundwater microbial communities from a municipal landfill in Southern Ontario, Canada - Pumphouse #3 | ecosystem: Environmental > Aquatic > Deep subsurface > Groundwater | place...
TTGAATCAAGAGCAAAAAATACTGCCGGAAGACATGGTGATGTTATTGGATGTGCTGATTCGCCATATTATATGGCTCCTCATGCTGATACGGTAACTGACGGTTTTGCTTGGTACGGTAGGGCTGATGCAGGAACATCATCAATTTCTTATGGAAACGGTGAAAATGTGAGTGGATATGATGGTGGAAATATAGGTACTTCTTATAATAATTATAGAATTCAGTGGGAATCTTCATCTTCTGTGAAATTTTATAGAGACAATGTATTAACATACACTCTTTCGTCCTCTTTGTATGTTCCTTCTTTTGCTCTTCCTATATATTTTTCGCAGGACGGTTGGGCAACACCATCAACGATTGTTGTTGATAGAGTGTTTGTAAGAAAATATGCTTCTGTTGAACCAACATCAAGTATTGGCTCTGAAGAAAATAATCCAACTATTGCTTCGTGTTCAGCAAATCTTCAAATTTGTGGAACTTCTCACGGTGGAACATTTTCAGAGCCACCATCAACTAATTTATGTAATGTGGGAGAAGAATCTTTAGTTACAACAGAAGATACAACATATACGTGGACATGTAGTATTAGTAGTTGGTTTGATAGTAATTGGTTAAAACGTAAACCAATAACAATAAATTCTTCAGAAGAATTAACAGATTATCAGATTAAAATAACTGTTCCATATGAAGCTGATATGCAGGAGGATTTTGATGATGTTCGTTTTACTGATTCTAATGGCACAACAGAATTAAATTATTGGAGAGAATCAAAAACAGATTTATCCACAGCTACTTTTTGGGTAAAGATTCCGTCAATTACTAGTGGAAATTCTAGTATATATGTATTATGGAAACAGTTCTGTCTCTACCACATCTAATGGAGCCAATGCCTTTGATTTGTTTTTTGATTTTACAACTTCAATTCCTTCTGGATGGACAACTCCTACAGTAAGCAGTTACAATGGTTATACTTTTAGCGATGGAAATTTAATTTTGTATACGGGAACGAGAGGAAAGTCAAAGGTTTGGGCAAGTGGCAATAGTACTACGTATAATACAAACATAACACTTAATAATAAAATTGTAGAAACAAGGTATAGGTCTTATGCAGCCGGAACATTAAGAGCCGCATATACTTATCGTCAATTAGTTGTTGGTCTTCGTGTTGCAGGATCTCCAAATTGGTATGCTGGGCGTCATAAGTTATATAATTATTGGCTAACATTTACTAATACTTCTTCAGTAAGTAGATGGGCAGCAACCTCTTGGAGTGGAGCATTAACAGGATATAATATTTTAGGTTTTGCTTTTGATGAAAATTACAGAAGATTATATGAAAATTATACTTTAAAGGGGTCTTATAATTATGGTTCGCCTCAACCAAGTTCAAAAATAGCCCTTGAATCTTCTATTGGTGATGCTAATGCTAATGGAGCAGTAGAAGGATATTATGATTGGGTTAGAGTAAGAAAATTTTCTTCGGTAGAACCTATTTTAAATTTTGAAGACGAAGAATCCGAAGGGCCAGGTACTGTTGCTTATTGTTCGGCTAATTTATTAAATGTTTCTTCAGCCACTAGTCTTTTAAGTCCATTAGACATAGACAGTAATGCTTCTTGTTGGTATTGCGATAAATATTTAGAAGGAGAAAGCGTAACTTCAGGAAAGTCAGGAAACTTAGAATTTAATTTTACTTACACTGATTCAGATTCAGAAGCAAAAATTACTAGTTATGATTTTGCAATATCACAAGGATCAGATCCTTTAAGTCCATTATTTTCAGATTCTATTGATTTAAGCATTAATCCTCTTTCTCCTAATACAACAATAACCTATAGCAATGCTTCAGTTAAAAGAAATGGAGAAAATGCGTCATTAAAACAAATAGCTTACAACAAAACATATAATTGGTGGGTTAAAGTACACAATGATAAAGGAACAAGCTCTGATTGGGTTCAAGCATCTTCTACGTGTGTTACCCCTTCACGTGCTTTTCCATTAGTAAGAGTTGTTCCGCAAAAGTCTAGTCTTAGTTTAGATGAAAGCACATTAATGTGTTCAACAACAGATAACGTGAATAGAGGAGAAGATGAAAGTGGATGTTTTGATGTTTGCTGGACAGGAGAAGGAGACACAGCTATTTTAGATCCAAACGATTTAGATAACGGGTGGAATTGTAGTATTTGTTATGACACTGGTCAAAATCCTGTTCTTTGTTCTTCAGGAAATAGCAATACCTTTACCTGGTCATTAGTTAATGGTTCAGCAGATTTAACCAACACCACCAACAATAATGTTACAGTTACTGCTACAAATACTGGAGAAGAAATAAGGACAAGACTATTAATTACTGGTTCTGATGGCTGTGCAGGAGAGCAAGGAGAAGGAGAAGGGTCATATCCTAGTTTACCATTACCAACCTGGAAAGAAGTTGGAAATTAGTCTAAAATCATTAAACTCTTGTATTTACAAGGGTTTTTTGATATACTTAATTTAGATTATTAGATTAATTTGAAATTTTTGGTAAATATATTTTTATTAAAATGAATATAGTATTAATGAAATTAACAAAATTATAGGTATTTTTATGTGCCAAATTTTCAATTACATACATGTTAGAAGAATTAACACCAGTGGTTATAATCACGATTTCATTAATTGTGGGATCCATTGTTGGTTATTATGTCCGCCAATCGATTGCCAGAAAGCGTGCAGGAACAATTGAAGCAGAGCTTCAAAAGAAAATTGTTCAAACAAAACAAAACGCTGAAGAAATAATTAATAAGGCTAAAGAAAAAGCAGAACAAATAGAAAGAAAAACATTTTCTGACTTAGAGGAAAGGCAAAAAATAATAATTAAGACAGAAGGCCGTATTTTAAAAAAAGAAGAGGAATTAGAAGAAAAACAAAAAGAAACTCAAGGTAAAGAAAAAGAAATAGGGGCAAAATTAGAAAAATTAAAAGAAATAAAAAAAGATTTAGAAGGACTTAAAGAAGAAACATTAAAAAAACTTGAGAAAGTATCTGGATTATCAAAAGAACAAGCTAAAGAAGAATTATTAGAAAAAACAGAACGAGAGTATAATGCAGAGGTTTTAGAAAGAATAAGAAAGCTAGAAGAAAGGGGAGTAGAACAATATGAAAAAAAAGCTAAAGAGATTATTAGTACAGTTGTTCAATCTTATGCATTACCCCAAGTACAAGAATTAACTACTTCATCAGTTGCTATTCCATCTGATGAAATTAAAGGAAGAATTATTGGTAAAGAAGGAAGAAACATTAGAGCATTTGAAAAAGCAACAGGAGTAGAGTTAATTGTTGACGAAACACCAGGAATGGTTATTCTTTCAAGCTTTAATCCAGTAAGAAGAGAAATAGCTAAGATTGCTTTAGAAAGATTATTAAAAGATGGAAGAATACAACCAGCCAGAGTAGAACAAGAAATTGAAAAAGCAGAAGAGGAGATTAATAAAAAAATTAAAGAAGCAGGAGAAGCAGCAGTTTATGAAACAGGAGTGCTTGATTTACCAGATAAGCTCGTTCAAATATTAGGGAGATTGCAATATAGGACAAGTTATGGTCAAAACGTGTTAAATCATAGTATAGAAGTATCACTTTTAGCAGGAGCCATGGCAGGAGAATTAGGCTTAGATGTATCATTGTGCAAGAAAGCAGGATTACTTCATGATATTGGTAAAGCTCTTGACTATAAGATAGAAGGGTCTCATACTGATATAGGAGCTAAAATTTTAGAGAAATTTGAAATAAGCGAGAAAATTATTACAGCAGTAAAATCTCATCACGAAGAATATCCTTATGAAAGCGTAGAAGCAAGAATTATTCAAGCTGCTGATCAGATATCAGGAGCAAGACCAGGGGCTAGAAAAGATACTTTAGAAAATTATTTAAAAAGATTAGGAGATTTAGAAGATATTGCAACAGCTTTTCCAGGAGTTGAGAAAGCATATGCTATACAAGGAGGAAGAGAAATAAGAGTATTTGTTAAGCCAACAGATATTGATGATTTAACAGCTCATAAAATGGCTAGAGAGATTGCTAAAAAAATTCAGGAAGAATTAAGATTTCCTGGAGAAATTAAAGTAAATTTAATTAGAGAAATGAGGGTGATAGAATACGCAAAATAATAAAGCAAAAGGTCGACACTAATTCTAACAGACTTTTATTTTAAGAATTAATCAACAATTAATTTTTAATCTGAAAGTTTTTAACAATATGACAAAAATGACAAAAGAAGACATTATTGAATCAATTATTAAAGCAACAGCTATGTCTAAAAAAGACGCAAGCGAAGCTTTAAACGCTATTATTGAAGAAATTACAAAAACCCTATCAAAGGGAGGTGAAGTTGTTTTAACTGGTTTTGGTACTTTTAAAGTTGGTGCTAGAGCAGCTAGAGAAGGAAGAAATCCTAAAACAGGAGAAAAGATTAAGATTCCAGCAATGAAGAGTCCTAAATTTAAAGCAGGAAAAGCTTTAAAAGATGCTGTAAGATAAATCAATTTTTAAAACCGTCCTCTTTGAGGGCGGTTTTTATGTGGACCCGCGGGGAATTGAACCCCGGACTCATCCATGCCATGGACGCGTGTTACCTCTATACTACGGGCCCTTTATTTGTTTATTATATTGTTTTTAATTAAAAAAACAAGCTTGATATAATTAGTTAAAATTGTTATATTGATATAATGATCAGAAAAAAAGATTTACACAAAAAGGTAACATCTTTAAGGAATAAAGGGTTTACGTATGGAGAAATTTTACAAGAAGTTAATTTTAAAGTTGCCAAGAGTACTATTTCTTGTTGGTGTTCTAAAATAGAGCTTACAAAAATTCAAAAAAGTAGAATTAAAGAAAAGCAAAAAAATTTTAAGCTTATTAGATATTTAACAGACAAATCTATTAAAGATGAGAAAAATTCAAGGTATTGGGCAAAACAAAAAATTAAACTAATTCCAAAAAATAAATATCAGTATTTATTATTGTCAGGAATAATGCTTTATTGGGCAGAGGGATATAATTCTATTGGAAAAAGTGCAGGATTTACAAATACAAACCCAGAAATGATAAAATTAATTATGGAGTTTTTTAGAAAAGTATTGAAAGTGAAAGATGGTAAGATTAAGGCAATGGTGAGAATTGAAAAAAGGAATAATGTAGAAAAAGCAACTAGTTATTGGTCAAATATTATTAGGTTGCCCATATCTAGCTTTCAAAAAGCAGAAATATTTGAAACAAAAAATAATAAATATCCAAATGGTATGTGTAGGATTAGTGTTTACGATGTTTCTGTTAGAAGAAAAATAGATAATCTTTTAAAATTAATAAAATTTAAATGCGCCCCTGTAGCTCAGAGGATAGAGCAGCACACTCCTAAGGTGAAGGTCGTAGGTTCAACTCCTGCCAGGGGCACAATCAAAATATGAAAAAATCATCAATAGTTTCTATAGCTAAAAAGGTTTGTCCAGCAGTAATAACCATTATTGCTTCCAAGGATTTACCAGAAATAGAAGAGTTTTATTTCCTTCCTTTTAAAGGAGAAAAAATAGCTTTTCCTAAAAAAATAAAAGAAGGTAATTGTAAAACAAAAATAGGAGGAGGTTCTGGTTTTATTGTTTCTAAAGATGGATATATATTAACATGTAATCATGTTGTTGAAGACAAAGAAGCTGACTTTACAGTAATTATTGATCCTGATCATAAGTATAAGGCAAGGGTAATAGACAAAGATCCTTTGGTTGATATGGCAATTTTGAAAATACAAGGTAATAATTTTCCATTTATAAAATTAGGTGATTCAGATAAATTAGATTTAGGAGAAGATGTTTTAGCAGTAGGGAATCCTTTAGGAGAATTTGAAGATACTCTTTCTAAGGGTATAATTTCAGGGCTAAGTCGAAAAATTAATGCTCGTAATAGTTTTACGTCTAATGTTACTTTTTTAAGAGGGCTTATTCAAACAGATGCTGCTATTAATCCTGGTAATTCGGGGGGACCATTGGTTAATATGAAAGGAGAAGCAGTAGGCATTAATACAGCCATGATTATGGGAGCAGAAAACATTGGATTTGCTATACCAATTAATTACATTAAAGACGAATTAAAAGAGATAAGGAAAAGAGGAAAAGTAAAAAGACCTTATCTTGGAGTAAAGTATGTTATTTTAAATCCTGAAATAGCTAAAGAAAATAAAATAGAAGTTAATTATGGAGCACTAATTGTAAGAGAAATGTTTGGAGAATCAGCAGTAGCTAAAAATTCTAGCGCAGATTTAGCAGGATTAAAAGAATACGATATTATTTTAGAAATCAATAAAGAAAAAATCAATCAAGACAATCCTTTAGCTGATATTATAGCAAAATATAAAATAGGGGATAGTATAACTCTTAAAGTTTTAAGATGCTGTCAAGAAATAGAAATAGAAGCTAGTTTAAAAGAAAAGAAATAGAATCGCAATTTTTTTAGAGTTATGTAAACAATAGGCTCTTTTAAAGATTGTTATCATAAACATAATGAAAAAAGATTTTACATTTTGGAAATTTTTATCAAAACTAAAAGAATTTTATAAACCATTTTTAGGGGCAATAGTAATAATATTTTTGTTAATGCTTTTACAGGAAGCATTAAGTTTGGTTGCACCGTATATTTATGGAAAAATAATCGATGGTATTTTACAAGAACAGGAATTTTATCAAGTAATTAATTTGTGTTTGATCTCTTTGGGAATATTGGTTTTAAATAATGTTTTTCTTGCTTATGTGAAGGAAAAATTTGAAATTAAAAACTTTGAGTTAGATGTGCCAAGATTTATTTCTGAAAAAACCCTAGAGGGTGTTTTAGATTTTTCTATTGGTCAGCACGAAAATCAAAACTCAGGAATGAAAAAAAGTATTATTGACAGAGGACAAAGCGCTTTAATAGAATTAGCTAACCTTTTAATGTATGGAATATTTCCAGTTTTTCTGCAGGTATTTGTGACTGTTATTGCTTTGTTTATTGTTTCTCCAATATTAGGATTTATTCTTTTAGGAGGTCTTATAATTTTTATTTTATTTATTCTTTATACTAATAAGATTTTTTCAAAAGATTTAGAAAAAGTTCAAGATATGTGGGTTGATTCTGATAAAAAACAATCAGAATTTTTAAGAAATGCTTCATTAATTAAGATTAATGCTAAAGAAGACGAGGTAACTAAAGAATACAATAATAATTTATTAAAGATTAATATTTTTGAGAAAAATATTTGGACTAGATTTATAGCTTTTGCTAAAACAAGAAATTTTATTTCAGCCATAACTAGAACCTTAATTTTAATTACAGGAGTTTATTTAATTTATCAAAAAGTTTATACGCCGGGCTTTTTAGTAGTCTTTTTATCTTGGGCTAATAATGCTTTTGATAGAATAGGGTATTTATCATATATGCAGAGAAGAATTAATCATTTATACTCAGCTATAAAGAATTATTTTACATTAATATCTATTAAGTCTAATATAAAAGAGGTTGATGACCCTATTGTCTTAGAGGAATTTAAGGGAAAAATAGAATATAAGAATATATTTTTTAAGTACCCAGAAAGAGAATTTATTGGAAAAGATATTGATAAAATAAAAAAAGAGGCTGGATTAAAAAATATTAACATTTTAATTGAGCCTGGACAAAGAATAGCAATAGTTGGACATAGTGGAGCAGGTAAGTCTACTTTAATTCAATTATTAATTAGAGCATATGATCCTGACAAAGGTAGTATTTTAATTGATAATAATGATTTAAAAGACTTATCATTAAAAGATTATAGAAATTCTTTGGGAGTTGTTCCTCAGGAAGTTAGTCTTTTTGATAATACCTTGAGATATAATATTCTTTTTGGAGCAAAAAAATCAGTTAATGAAAATGAATTAAAAGAAGCAGTTAAAATGGCTCGTATCGATGATTTTGTTAAGACCTTAGAAAAAGGATTAGACACAATAATAGGTGAAAGAGGGGTTAAACTTTCTGGAGGAGAAAGACAAAGGGTAGGAATAGCAAGAGCTTTAGTTAAAAATCCATTAATCCTTATTTTTGATGAAGCAACTTCTAGTTTGGATGTAGAAAATGAATCTTTAATTAGAGAGTCTATTGAAAAAGCTTCTCTGGGAAGAACAACAATTATTATTGCTCATAGATTATCAACCATTAAAGATGCTGATAAGATTATTGTTTTAGAAAAAGGAAAAGTAATAGGGCAGGGGAAACACAAAGAATTAATAAAAAATTGCGAAGTTTATAATAAAATGATTAAAATGCAAACAGTTATTTTGGGAGATGATTAATAAAAACAAGATTACTGCTTTGTTTTCTTTTTTTTCTTTATATTTTTTATTTGAGCATTTTTAGATTTTGCTTTTAGTCGAGGAGGACGAGTTAAATGTTCATCTTGTAATATTTCTTTTTTTGTTTTTTTGATCATATATTATATTTTGATTCATTTATTTAAAAATGTCAACGGGATTAAACAAGAAAAAAGATGATCACAATTATTTAATAGAAAAGAAATAAAAAGGGTTTTTGCAGGTGCCCTTATTTTAATTTGTTTATCTGGGTCAGTTACGTTACGCATTCAGAACTTTTGACTGGGATGAGATAAGTAGGGGGATGGAAAAATATAGTACAATTTGATAGAATTATATTAATAATATATTTTTTATGAATTTATGAAAAAAGAAAAAAATTTAGCTTTTATAGATGGACAGAATTTATATAGAGGAACAACAGAAACTAATCCTAAATGGAAAGTTGATCTTTCCAAATTTAGAAAATATTTATCTAAAAAGTATAACGTTGAAAAAGTGTATTATTTTTTAGGATTTCTTGATGAAAGTAATCAGAATCTTTATGACGAAATACAAGAAGCAGGTTTTATTATTAAGTTTCGTGAGCATAATTCTGTTATGATTGGAAAAAAGAAAGGAAATGTTGATTCTGATATTATTTTTGACATTATGAAAAGAATGTATAAAAAAGAATCATTTGATAAAATAATTTTAGTTTCAGGAGATGGTGATTATAAGATGTTGGTAGATTTTTTAATTGAAGAGAATAAATTCAAAAAAATATTATTTCCAAATAAAGATTTTGCATCTTCTTTGTATAAAAAAATAACCAGAGTATATTTTGATTATTTAATCAACGTTAAACATTTAATAGGGAAGAAATAAAAAAAAGGGGGCCTTTACAGGGACCCTTTTGTCTTGATACTTATTTTATATCATCTTTATATGAATTTTGTCAATATCGCTGGGTCGGTTATGTGATACATTCAGAACTTTAGATTGGGATGAAATTAAAGAAAATATAACACAATGTTTTAGGCACACACATATGGCGGATTTAATTATTTATTTTTAAAGCTTCATTGGGCGTTAATCCGTTCAGTGCACAATGTTCTGTATTGTTGTATTCTTCGTTCCACTTTTTCATTTTGTTTTTCAACTCTATCACGGTTTTAAATTTAAATCTATCATAGAAATGTTCTTGATCTGTTCTGTGAGACCTCTCTACTTTTCCATTCTGGGCAGGTTTGCCTGGATCAATCAAGTAATGAATAATATTTCTATCTCTACACACAATATCAAGGTCATGGATTCTTGGATTAAAAGGGTCTGTCGATTTATTATACCCCGTGTATCTGTTTGTAAAGCACGAACCATTATCTGTTTTGATTGCCCGTATTCTGAATGGAGATATTTTAATTATCTTATTCAATAATTTAATTGCACAATCATTTCCCATTCCATCATATATTTCTAAATATCTCCATCTTGATGCACAATCAATAGCCGTGAATTGATAGTATTTAAGCCCATTAATCAAGTCTGGCACGTATTTAATAGCTACTTCCACTAATTCTCCTTTTAACAAAGGAACTTTGATATATTTGTATTTAATTTTTCTTGTTTTGTATTTCCTAGTTAATCCCTCTGTCTTGATTATTTTTCCAACAGTTCTTTCTTTTATGGGTATGTTTTCTTTTTCTAGTTTCCATTTCAATTTTTTGGCACAGACACGAGTTTCTTTTCTTAATTCAATTATTCTTTCTTTAATTCTAATTGGTTTTTCATTAGGACACGTTCTCGGCCTAGTTGATTTAGGAATTAATCCTTCTTCTCCGTATTCCTTGTAGAGAGAAACCCATCGTTCTAAAGTTTTTTTTCCTTGAGAAAAAAGAATAGCTGCATCCTTTAACCTAACCTCTTTGTTTACAATGGGCAAAACCCATCTTAAACGTTCTTCTAAAGCATCTTTTGGTAGTTTTGTACACAATATGTATTGAGTTTTCCATATTTCTTGAAAAACCGCCATGTGTGTGTACACATTACCTTCCTAAGTTCTAATCCAAAGTGCAACATTAAGAATTAAAGAAAACTTCTTTTGGGGTTAAATAATTAAGTCTTTTTCTAGGGCGGTTGTTAAGCAACCGCTCTACTCTTTTTA
>Ga0265294_10010557_pt1 | contig 10486 bp, 5 predicted proteins | sample MunlanPumphouse3_FD_192504 | JGI IMG/M metagenome (GOLD analysis project Ga0265294, IMG submission 192504) | Groundwater microbial communities from a municipal landfill in Southern Ontario, Canada - Pumphouse #3 | ecosystem: Environmental > Aquatic > Deep subsurface > Groundwater | place...
ATATTCCGTGATTCGGAGTATAGAGCGTGGTGAACCCGTATTCGACGTCTGTCGAGTACCTCGCGTTCACATTCCCTCATGTCATCACAAATGGAGGTATAGTATGAAGAGTATTACAAAAATGATGCTTGTCGCCATGGTCCTCGTGGCTGCGCTGGTCATTGCACCGGCTGCGGCACGGGCTGTTCCAGCGGGCGGCACCATCTATGTAGGTGAAGAAGATCTTGACCTAAGCGCGGTATTCCCGGCTACACCCAGCGGATACCTGGTCCACTTCAGCAGCCTTACTGACAGGACTGTCGTCGGTTCGCCCATCCAGGTACCCGACGTCACGAACTTCGACCTGAGTGCAACTGCAGTCGGATCCACGACCGGAACCTGGTATGCGTTCCCCACTTCCGACTACTCGGGCGCTTTCGTTGGAAACGTTCTCGTCCAGGCCCCGTCGACAAACCTCCGGGTTCTGCTTGGAACTAGTGGCACCACGTCCGTGGACGGCCAGAGCGTAACCCGGTCGAGTGACATCCGGTTCCGCATCGACCACAACCTTGCAAATCTTGCCGACCCCGCCGACCCCGCTTACAACGTCATCGAGGTCCGGCTTACCACGCCCGGCGGCGGTACGGTAACGACCTTCGGCAACAACAGTGTGCCCCTCAGCATGGCCCTCACTGGCCAGTCGAGCGAGACGGCACCCATCGACCTGGCCGGTGTCACGACCGGTACCTACACCGCCCGTGGTGTCTGGCCCACTGCGGCTGGCCTCGGCTCGGAGTACAACACCAACACCGTGACCTTTGAAGTTGCCTCCGGAACAGTCGCCATCACGTCCAACAAGGACACGGTTGTTCGCGGCAACAGTTTCACCGTGACCATCACCGGTGAGTCCGAGAAGAACTACCACCTGCTGATCACCAACCCCGGCCAGAGCGCCCCGACGTTCCGGGCCAGCCAGGTTGGCGTGACACCTGTCGCAGCGGACAACGTGACCGTCAAGACCACCGCCGGTGGCACCCGGTCCGTTGAGCTCAACACCAACCAGGCCACCAGAGACGCGAGCTACACTCTCCGTGTCGCAGATCCCCTTGATGCGAGCAAGTATGACGAAGTTCGCGTGAGGATCGAGGCTGGCGCGGTAACTGTTACCACCTCCGGCACCGGCACCTACTTCGTCGGTGAGGAAGTCACGCTCTCCGGGACCAACACCGACAGCAACGACGTCTACCTCTTCATGACCGGTCCGAACCTCGGCAGCAGAGGTGTCGGGCTTGTCGGGAACCTGAACCCAGTAGTGAACGGTACTACCCCGGGCAACTTCGTTCATGTGGACGTCGAGGCTGACGACACCTGGTCCTACAAGTGGGACACCAGCTCTATCACCAGATCTCTCGATTCCGGCGGCTACACGATCTACGCTGTCTCTGCCCCCCGGGACAAGGACAACCTCGCTAATGTCGAGTACTCCACGGCCACCGTCCAGCTCCGGCCCGGTTTCATCACCGCGACCATGAGCGGTGCAACCATTGCCAAGGGCGATGATGTGACGATCACCGGGACCGCACAGGGCAACCCGTCCAACGTCTACATCTGGGTCTTCGGCAAGAACTACTACGGCGGCAACAACGGACAGTTAAACGTACAGTCCGTCAGTGTTGAGTCCGACGGTACCTTCGACTACGACATCCTCAACACCGAGAACCTCGTTGCCGGCCAGTACTTCGTCGTCGTCCAGCACCCGATGGGCGCGGACGTCGAAGTTGCACAGGGTGTGGCACCGCAGAACACCAACGCCATCTACAGAGCTGACGAGAACGGTGTTACGAACGTGTTCGTAGCAGAACTCACGAGACTCCAGGCGGCCGAAGCAGCAAACGCGCTGATCGACGCCCTTGAGTCCCCGTATGTCAACGACGCCTACACGAAGCTCACCTTCTTCCTCGAGGACGCCTGGGTCAGGATCGACGCGATCGGCGACCAGTCCGCAGGAAGCACCTTCACGGTCTCCGGCACCACGAACATTGCAGCCGGCGAGCAGCTGATTGTCGAAGTGACTTCCGCTGCGTTCCAGCCCGGCGCGACGGGTGAGGCTACTGGCTTCTCCAGCGACGCCGGCAGTGTTACCATCGAGCAGGGTGAGACCGCAAACACCTGGTCCTTCGAGGTCGATGGAACCAGCTTCCGGCCCGACCAGTACATCGTTACTGTTGAGTCCATCGAAGCCGGCACGACCACGACTGGAACCTTCAATGTGATCGAGGCCACCGCGACCACGCAGCCCACGGGCAACGTGACCGCGACCCCGACCGGCACTGAGACCACCCCCACCGGCACCGCGACCACCGTGGCAACCCCGACCCAGTCCCCCGGATTCGGAGCACTCATTGCTCTGGCCGGCCTTGGTGCGGTTGCCTTCCTGGTCCTGCGCCGGAACTAAACCCTAAATAACCCTATTTTTTGTTTTGCAAGCGTCTCTTTGGTACGGGACGGCATCCCCGGTTTTGTTCCCGGGGGCTTGAGGGTCTTTTGATCCAATCCGGGTTTCACGCTAAATACGCCGGCGAGACCTGAACGACCTTGGACTCAACCATTGGTTTGTCGAGCCCCGGTTCCGTTTACCGGGATAGCGCATCTGGCCGCAGGGCGCGACCCGGGGAGCTGCATTCAGATACCCGGCCGGGGTTGATTCCACCCCGCGAAAAGGGGCAACAACGGTGCCGGCGTACCCTGTCGTGATAATCTGCCCCTCCGGCCGGATCAGCCGGCCTTAAGTAGTACGAAACCTCAATTTCAGACAGGATGGGGTTACTCACATGAAACTGACAGTAAAACTGCTCGACATCGAAAACCGGGGGGTTCTCCTCCACAGCACCGACGCACGGAACATACGGGTCCGCGATGGCGACCGCGTCCAGATCGTTGAGGAAGCAACGGGGAAGACTGCCCAGGCCCATGTCGACACCACCGGGTCGCTCATCGAACCGGGCGTCATCGGCGTCTACCGGCCGCTGAACGCCACGCTCGCCGTCGACGAGGGGTCTCCCGTCGAGGTCCGTGGCGCTGAGAGGCCGGCATCGCTCGCGCACATCAAGAAAAAGATGGACGGCGGCCGATTTACCAAGGACGAGACCCTGGATATCGTCAGGGATATCGTCAGCGACACCCTCTCACCCGGCGAGATAACTGCTTACATCACCGCATCCTACATCAACGGCCTTGATATGGACGAGGTGGAGTTTCTGACGAGAGCCACGGTCGATACCGGGGAACGTCTCCACTTCACCCGGCACCCCGTCGTCGACAAGCACTCCATCGGAGGTGTGCCCGGAAACAAGATCACCCTCCTGATCGCACCGATCATCGCCGCGAGCGGTCTTTTGATCCCCAAGACCAGCTCCCGCGCCATCACCGGCGCCGGCGGGACCGCTGACCTCATGGAGGTCCTTGCGCCCGTCTCGTTCCCGGCGCTCGAGGTGCAGCAGATGACCCAGAAGGTCGGCGGCGTCATCGTCTGGGGCGGGGCCACGAATATCGCCCCCGCCGACGACAAGATCATCACCTATGAATACCCGCTCAAAATCGACGCCCGGGGCCAGATGATCGCGAGTGTTATGGCCAAGAAGTTTGCCGTCGGCGCCGACATCGTGGTCATCGATATCCCGGTCGGCCGGAACACCAAGATTGCGACGGCCCAGGAGGGCCGCAAACTCGCCCGGGAGTTCATCGAACTCGGCGAGCGGCTCGGCATGCGGGTCGAGTGCGCGTTAAGCTACGGGGAGTCGCTCGTCGGCCACACCATCGGCCCGAACCTCGAGGTGCATGAGGCACTTGCCGTACTCGAAGGGTCGACCGAACCGAACTCCCTGATCCAGAAGAGCCTCTCCCTCGCCGGGATTGCACTCGAAATGGCCGGGAAGGCCGCACAGGGACAGGGGGCCCAGATGGCCGCAGATATCCTCCAGAGCGGCAAGGCACTCGAGAAGATGCGACAGATCATCGAGATCCAGGGCGGCGACCCGACGGTGAAGGCTGAGGATATTGTTCCGGGGGAGTACCGGTTCGATGTAAATGCGCCGCAGGACGGCTACGTCATCGAGTTGAACAACAGCGCGCTCGTCACGCTCGCCCGGCTCGCCGGCTCCCCTTACGACCACGGTGCAGGGCTTGAGATCCACGCAAAGAAGGGAACCCGGGTGAGGAAGGGCGATCCCATCTTTACCATCTACGCCGAGCGCGAATGGCGGCTTGAACGTGCGATCGAGGTAGGCCGGACGCTGATGCCGGTGGTCGTGGAGGGAATGGTCCTTGAGCGCGTTCCCCCGGAGCGCTGGGTATAAACCGAAGCACTCAAATTTTTGGGCCGCATTACACTCAAGCATGGTAAAACGTCGCCTCATTATAGCCCTTCTCGTCTCCTGCATCCTCCTCTGCTGCACGGCGCAGGCAGTCACCCTGCGGATCAGCGTGGTGGACGAGGAGACCAACGATGCCGTTGCCGGTGCTTCAGTGTATGTCGACAGTGTCTACGTGGGGAAAACCACATCGGACGGCACCTATTCCTACGTTCATTCCGGGGATGACGATCTGTATCTGAAGGTTGTCCGGGCAGGCTACCGGAACTGGATAGATTACGTCGATTACGACGATACCAGCGTTCAGATCGATATGATCCGCGAGGACGAGACCCTCACGTTCGAACTCTACGATGCGGTGACCCTGAAACCGGTCGTCGGTGCCGTGGTGCGCGTCGAGGGTGACGACTACTCCGACTCGGAGGTCACCGGCAAAGACGGGAGCGTGGAGTTCTCGGTGAGGGCGGGCGGATCATACAGCGTCGAGGTCCGCGCGTCAGGTTACCACGACCTCTCAAAGACCGTTGATCTGGGAAAGGTTGGTGAGATGGAGGACGGCTCCACCCAGTATTTCCTCTTCAGTAAGGATCTCCTCGGGATCCGGGTCCTGGATGCCGATACTTCTGCTCCCCTCGGGGGGGCAGAGGTGTATATCGACAACGCGCACGCCGGAGTGACCGATGCCGAAGGCAGGCTGCAACTCCACCTGGAGCGGGGAAAGAGGTATTCCCTCAGGGTCACGGCTACTGACTACCAGCCATACCTGGAGAACCGTGACCTTGAGGCAGACGATGTGCTTCTCCAGGTGCCCCTCTCGAAGTCGGCATACTCTGTCTTGATAAAGGCCTGCAACGAGGCGGCGAAGCCTATTGCAGGAGTGGAGGTATACCTCAACGGGACGCTCCAGGGGAAGACCGATCAGGATGGTCGATTCATATTCGCCGAACTCCATGCAGGCACCTATGAGTTTCTGGTCCGGGCGCCCGGCTACAAGGACTGGAGCGAGACACGGCATATCTCCGGGGTGGCGGAGGCAATCTTTGCCGAGCTCCAGTACGACCGGGCGAGTGTGACCGTCCGGGTGGAGGGGTCCGACCGGAAAGCCCTGGCCGACGCGGTCATCGCCATCGATGACAAGGTTGTCGGGGTGACCGACAGCCTCGGGCGCTTCCAGACGGCGCTTGTTACAAACAGGGCGTATGCCGTGACTGCTAGCTGTGACGGCTACCAGAACATCTCGGTCAATGCCGATATCCCGCTCGGCACGACCGAGTTCGCCGTCCCGCTCGTCATGGAACAGAACTTCAACATCGGGGTGCTCGTTGCCGGCATCGGGGTTGTCGCCGTGGTCATCCTCGCGGCGGTCGCGATCGTGCGGCACAGGCGGGCGGGGCAGAATCAGAGTAAGTCACGTGGCCGGGACAGCCTTTAGGCCTCCCCGCATTGCTTTTTTTGAGAATCCGGGTCCCGGGCAGTATAATATTTCCGGAGTCGGACGGCAGAACTCTTCCCCCGGAGAAAAGATATTTTCCAGATGCAGGTGCATGAATACCTTTCTTTCATCCGAGAATCCTCTTTGTTGAAAATTTATTCAATTTGCGTGTATATTATTGCCCGATCAGGAAACGGAGCCCCCACAGTTGTTCCTCTCACTGACAACATTTATATGTGATGGTGTGTCAGGGAGACATACGGTGGAGAATGAATGGATGGACGTATGCGTGCCTGGTAGTGGGGCTGCTTCTTCTGGCGGCCCCGGCCGGGGCGCTGGTATCTGACGATATTACCCTTAACACCAATAAGCCGTGGTTGACGGCGGGGAGTGGGGAGACCGCGACCATCACAGTGGAGGCCGTGAACAGCAGCGACTCGATCTCTGAGGTTGTTGTGGATTTTGCGGTTGACAGTGCCTACGGGAGCATTTCACCCACGCGCGTGGTTACGGACAATGGAACGGCCACGGTGACCTTCAGGCACGGGACGCTTAGCGGGACGGTGACGGTAACGGCGACGGTTTCGCACGAGGAACTGGGTGAACCCCTGACCAAACCCGTCGAGCAGCGGATCGATCACGCGGCACCGTATGCCGTCACCAATCTCTCGTACGAGCAGGAGGTGACCGCCGGGGGGACGACGGAGATCGTCGTCCGGATGGTGGATGAGTACGGGAACGTGGTGAATGACCGGAACGTGGCTGAGGAGGTGTCCTTTATGGTGGGTTCGCCCACGGGGGGCGCGGCGTTCGTTGACGATACGGATGAGATCTCGGTGCCGGTGGACGCAGCCGGGAACGTCACTGCAACGCTCCGGGTCGATACGGTGGCGGGGGAGAACATGGTTCTTGTAACGTTTCCGGGTGATATCGGGTGGCGCTATCTAACCGTCACCGGGCTTGCGAACGGAGAACCGTCGGAGATCTATCAGTCTGTCTCTCCAAGGGTCGAGGATCCGAATCCCAATTATTACCCCGAATTGCCACTGGACGAGCAGTTCTCCATCACCTATGCCCTCTATGACGGGTATGGCAACCCAGCCGGTGACCGGCAGATAAAAGTAAACGTCCGTTCGATCTCCGGTTCTCTGACATCGGGTGAGTGGTTCATCAAAACAAACAGTATGGGTAAGGCGCAGATCACGTACGGCCCATCTGTCCGGGCCGGCGTCGCAGAGATAGTCGCGACCGTAGTCGACAACAGCAGTGTTTCGTGTAAACAGAAAGTAGGCTTCTACAGCGCCGACCCGACCGGCATGGTTCTTACTGCCGTCCCCCAGACCATCGCAAGCAGGGATGTGAAAGAGGATATTGTCTCTTATATCAAGGCGAAAATAGTGGATTCGAAGGGCAACCCTGTTCGAAACGAAAGTGTTGCGTTCAGGCTGATCGGCGTTGATGATGAGGGGTGTTGGATCACCGATGCGCCCTGGATATCGAGTGGTTCCCTCACCTCAGGGGTAAACGACACGCCCCTTGTTGCCATGACCGATGACGAAGGATTTGCCATAATTGATTTTCACCCCGGAGCTTTCACCCGGAATATGTCTGATTCCCGGTACAGTTATATGGCCTCGGGAAGTGCAACGATCCGGGCCGTCTGGGAGGACAAACAGGAAGACACTACAGTGTCCTTCAGGAACTATCCTTATCTCAGCGTCAATGTCACGGTCGAGCCCCAGGTGGTCAAAGTGAACGAGAGTGTGAACGTCACGATCCAGTTGATCGGCGACGGCTGGGCTCTCCAGAAGAGGCCGATCGACGTTGTGCTCTGCACCGACCGGTCGGGGAGTATGTTGAAGAATACTACCACCGATTCCGGCTATAGTAGTCGTGATCCTGAATGGCTTGAGCAGGAATCAGTTGATGACCGGATGGTTCACGCAATGCGGGCGGCTAAGACCTTCGTGTCCCAGATGCAGTCCTCGAAGGATAGGATAGGACTGGTATCGTTTGGTCAGGATGGAACAGCAAATCTTGACAGTTATAGTTCTAGATACTGGGCAGGGAATGACTATGTGTATGAATACCATTTTAAAGAAGAATGGAGTTGGAAAAAATGGGATTGGGTGATTACTGAGGAGTGGTGGCAATGGGATCCTGATTACAGTGATAACCCTGGTTACATCACTGAGCACTACATAAACTCACAGGACTACTCCGGCCCCGCCACCCGCGACCTTGGGTTGACATCAAATTATAAAGATGTCAACGAGACGGTTGAAAAATGGCTTCCCTGTGGCGGAACCCCGATGCGCGAGGGGCTGTACGAGTCCGTGCGGATGATCAAGGAGAACCCAAGAACGGGAGACCCTGTGAAAGCGATTGTCCTCCTGACCGACGGGGAATATAGCACGAATCAAAACCCAGAGGGTGGCGGAAACAATGTATCCCTTGGCGACGGAGTCGGGAGGGGCAGTGTCATCGAGTATGCAAAAAGAAATAATATCAAGATCTTCACAATCGCCCTCGGCAACGAACCGAGCCATGACGAACTCCAGAGGTATGCCAACCAGACCTGCGGCACATTCTACAGTGCCACGGCCGGTGACGACCTGACGCAGGTCTATGCGGACATCGCCACGAAACTCCAGGAAGCGGCGGCTGTCAACACCACGATGGACCTGGCGTTCGATAATGTCACGATCAACTCCACGCCCACCGAGGACGTTTTTGAGTATGTGTATGATTCTGAACATCCTCCGGTATCGACCCAGATGGTCAAATACTGGACAGATAACAAAACGACCCTCTGGGGGCCGATGTGTGAGAACCAGAGTGGAGATTGGGGAGGTGACCAGACCCTCACCTTCAATGCCGGGGACATCTACCTCTACCAGACCTGGGAAACCACCTTCCGCCTGAAGGTCTTGAAAGAGGGGAACATCGACATCTTCGGCAACGATTCCGTTATCCATTTCAACGGCACCGTGGGCGAGACGGAACTGGGTCTCCCCCACACCTTCATCACCGCCAGCCTGAATCTCAGTGAGACCGACATTGGCGCGGCGGACATGTGGTTGACTCGGAAGTCTCTCAATACTACGGATGACCCCGGCATTCTCGTCCCCTCCTGGGGCCTTAACTATACAGGAAACAGGTCCGTGACACAGAAGATCATGTACCAGTTCAGTCAGGACAGTATCTGGTGGGACGGCGACTGGCACGAGGTTGATACGCTACACCATCTCGCAGACACCAATATTAACGGCACGTATTCGACCACTCTTAACCTCGGGGAGAAGGAAGGGTGGTACAAGATACGGGTTTTTGCCCAGGAAATTACGCCTGACGATGATGGTGCGAGTAAGGAAACGACATGGACGGACCCCGTTCAGGTGGGGGCGAGCGACCGGGCATATATCAAAATCAGTTAATACCTATCCTCACCTTTCCCCCTTTTTTTGATCGGAATGAGCAGCAGGCAATCTTACAATGGGGTCCTGGAGGATAAATCCAAGGCGAGTCCGGGCTATTACACGGGTTTTCCGGAGCGGGTGGGTTAACTATCATTCCCGGGAGGCATTTTTCCGAAATTGCCGGGTCACCGGGCCTGTGCTGGCGCGTGTTGCGTCTCTCAGGGTACCCACCTGGCGTCTACATCATCAAGGTCCGTGGTTATTGCATCGGATGCCGGGGACGCTTCGGCAAAGATTACTCAGAGTGTAACTGCCGGGGCGACCGGAAGCGCGTATACACGTATCCAGTGAGAGGCTCCGGTATCCCCACCCCCTTCCGACCGGTTGGCAGCAGGTGGGCGGCCTCCACTGGAATGCCCGTGCGGAACTCTGATTCTTGCGGTTTTGTGCAGATTAGATGACCGTTATCTCTTCTTTGAGGTTGAGCGAACTATGATCCCTTACACGTTTATTGAACGTTCGGATCCGGTCATCTATGTTCCTGTGTTGCCCGGGCGACGCCCCGTGGCGCAGGCGTGTCCGGCCGCTTCATCCCCCGGGTTAACTCTTTTTTGCGAAGGTCTCTCGTGAGTCCGGGAACTGTTCTTTCCCTGCGAGGAAACGAACTTCCCTCTTTGCAGGACCTCGCTGCACGGGTTATTCGAGTTAACTCTCTGAAATTCGAACAATATTCCGATTAGATACTTTTTTGGTGACTAAATCGTATAAGGGCCAATAAAACTGATCTATTTTATGAATTAAATTTATATAATAGTCAATGCCAATGTCCCTCTCGATGCGTATGAGGAGATGGATGTGTGCATACATAGTCATCGCCGGGCTGCTCCTCCTGGTGGCCCCGGTCGGTGCCCTGGTACCCGATACGGTTGAGATCGAAACGAGCAGCGAGTGGCTGACGGCGGGGAGCAGCGACACCGCGATCATCACGGTGCAGCTCTCGGACAGCGCCACCGCGAACACCGGATTTGGGGGAGCCACCGTTGAGTTCGCGGTAGACAGTGCCATCGGGAGCATCACGCCCGCCGTCGCCACGACCAACGCCACCGGCATGGCAACGGCGGTCTTCACCCCTGCGACCACCAGCGGGACCGCGACGATCACCGTGACCGCCTCGTACGAGGACGGCGGGGCGGTGGTGGTGCAGACGAAGACGTTCGAGCAGCCGATCGACCACGCGGCCCCGTACCGGATCGCAAACGCCTGGTATTCGCCGGAAGTAACCGTTG
>Ga0265294_10010558_pt1 | contig 10486 bp, 8 predicted proteins | sample MunlanPumphouse3_FD_192504 | JGI IMG/M metagenome (GOLD analysis project Ga0265294, IMG submission 192504) | Groundwater microbial communities from a municipal landfill in Southern Ontario, Canada - Pumphouse #3 | ecosystem: Environmental > Aquatic > Deep subsurface > Groundwater | place...
TCAGCCACATTACAACCGCCAGAATGCCCAGCGTCCAACTCAGCCATTGAACCTGCGGCCAACGGTAAATATATATCGCGATAGCAATCACAATAAGGGCAATTATGGCACTGCCGAACCATTCCCGGAAACCATATCTACTTAAAGTCATTTTAAAACTCCTGTTTTTTTATTTTGCGCATTTTGCGTAATTCAACATTATGTCGATGTTTGATTATAAACCATTTTACGACAAAGTAACTTATCGGGGTGAAGATCGCAGCCAAAAAAATTCCACCTACAAAAAACGAAGCAATCAGCTCGCTGCCTAACGATAAAAGAGATGAATAACACGGCTCTTTAAACAGATTGGCCATATCACTTTTGATTTTAGAAAAACTCAATGGATTTGCAAGTATGTAGCTTCCAATCCAGCACTGCAGCGGATAAAGCACAATAATCGTAAAATTATTACTGATAAAAGTCCCGACGGTAGCCCCGATTTTTGAGCCCTTAACCAAAAAGGCAAGCGGAATCGCAATAACCAATTGAAATCCTACCGGAACCAAAAAACCGACAAATACTCCTGTAGCCCAACCCTTGGCGACATATTCGGGTGTTCCCTTTTCTTTTACAAGACGCAAATAATAGTAAATAAAAGTGGCTTTATTGAGCTTGATTTTGCGCATCGAGATTCCTCTTGTGGATAAATAAAAACAATTATTCACAATAGCGTGTTAAGCAGTTTTTACAAGGGATATCATGCTGAAAATATTGCGGATAATACTTGCTGAAAATTGTTCTTAAAATTCATGCGCGCATAATGCGCGCGCTAATTTTAAGACACGTCATACATCTTGAAAAAACAGATGGATGATGGGACAGTTGCGGTGTTTCTATCTTGAGCGAAGCTGTGGTATCGGTTGAGCTGTCCAGGAAGAAACTATGATTTTAGCTTCAGATGCTTTCGGGATATTCGGCATGAAAAGTGGTTCCTGTCTCAGCAGAAGTTTCAAAGCTGATTTCTCCGCCCAGGTAGCGTTCTGTCAGAAGTTTCATGCTGTATGTACCCCAACCGCGTCCTTTGCCTTTAGTCGAATAAAAACGTTCAAAAAGACGTTCTGCGGTTTCCGGTGCGATAACGCCGGGATTGTGTATGGAAAACCGGATTCTGTTATTACTGTGGCTGACTTCAACGGACACGGTGTCGCCGTCTTGAGAAGCTTCAAAAGCGTTTTTGAGCATATTATTAAGCACTCTGCGAAGCAAGCGGCGATCTGTCAGCATGGTGAGCTGTTCGTTGAGGTTAATTATTTTCAGGTTTTTATTGCTGTTCGGTTCAAGCTGTTTTAAATAATCAGTCAATTCATGAATAAGATCATTGACATTGACGGATTCGTGTTGCGGAATAATCTCATCCTGCTCTGCGAGTCGCAAATCCCGCTGTGATTCAATGTCGTCAAGCAGTCCCTGTGCCAGGTTCAGCAGTCGCGGCAACAGTTCTTTGCCGGTTTCGGGAGCGTTGGCAACGATGGAGAGCAGGCTATAAAGTCCTGAAGCAGTAATGGTGAGATCGTTGAAGAAAATTCTTTCCAGGGCGTTGCGATATTTTTCGTCGGCAATATCATGCATGAACATGATAATGAGCGGGAGGTCCTGGTAATTAAAATTTTTTAAGCGGATGCGGAAATTGAGCCATTGTCCGTCATGAGTAACCAGCGAACATTCTTCAGAAAATTCTTCGTCGGCATGGAGTTGGCGCAACGAGCTGAGGATTTGCGAAATATTGTTGCTCTGGTTCATAAACTGGCAATTTACCACTTCCAGCGGTCTGCGGCCGACCAATGAAGTACTGTCCGTGGCATTGATCAGTCTGAGCAGATCGTGATTAGCCGTGATCAGCTTCATCTCGTTATCCAGTATCATGACGGGTTCGCTGATCAACCCCAGCCATTGAGAAAAAACCGGATCGTTACGCAAAAGTTCAAAAATAGAATCGTTCATTTCACTCATCAAAATACTCCTGACAAAATTGATGGACTACAATAGTTTCGGATTGAAGTAATCGCAACTGGCAATCAGTAATTTTAATGCTAAAGTTAGAACTCTATCCGGTTGGAAAAATTACATTATAATCGGCTATAGAATAGTCCTGCTACACTGATAACTTTACCCGGGTTTAATTTATGTATTTCAATGAATTTTTGCGGGAAAACCGTTCACAGTATGATGTTTTATTGTCTGATATCGACGGCACGCTGGTACATGGCAAGCATCCTTTGCCGGGTGCCGAGGAATTGCTGAGGCTATGTCATGAACTGGAATTGCCGTTGTTTCTGCTGACTAACGACAGCAATCATTCGCTCGAGGAAAAAAGTGCCATCATCAGGAGCGCCGGACTGAATATCGAGGCTTCGGAAATTATTTCTGCCGGCTCCATTCTGAAATTTTTTGTCAAAAAGCATAATTGTGCCGGACAAAAATTTTTCGTGCTGGGAGATTTGGGGAATCCTTGTTTTGCCGAGCTGGCCGGGTTGCAGGTTTGTCGCGATTCCAGTCAGATTGACGAATGTCGCGGTGTTATCATCGGAGAAGGTAAGTATGACTGGCAGGAAAAACTATATGCCGCGTTCAATTTTTTCATCCGTCATCCTGAACGCTGGCTATTGTCGCCGAATCCGGATGCGTATTGGCCGTCGCATGTGCTTGGCGAGTTTGGTATCGGCGCCGGTGGCAAAGCGCGATTTTTGAGCATGTTGCTGGGTGAGCACGGCATCAGGTTGGAACCGCATTATTTGGGCAAACCATATCCGGAAATTTATCATTTCGCATTGGAAGAAGCACGGCGATGCCGCGATTTGAAAGAACCGTTGAAGCCGTCGCGCGCACTGATGCTCGGAGATTCTTTGACCAGTGATATTGCCGGCGCCAATGCTATTGGAATTAATTCCGTACTGTTGATGACCGGAATCACTACACCGGACAAGCTGGCGAATGCTGCTGAAGATATTCGTCCGTCAATGGTTTTTGCGCACTTGGGGAAAAATTAAATTTAAACACGGGAGAGTTTATAATGGATATATTGATGGTTGTTCTGTTGGGTTTGATTTTCCTGATTGGTATTGCCAATTTGTTTATGCAGGGAAGAAAAAAAACCGATACCAGTGCGGAGTTGCTGAATGAATTGAAATATCGGCTGATCAGTCAGCAGGAGGAGCTGGTGAAGCTCGAACGCAATATTCGTCTGGAACTGTCCGGCAATCGCGAAGAACTTTTAAAAATGCAGACAACACTTAACACGACTACCGATAACCGGCTCAACGCTATTCGGGACACGATTGATCTGAAATTGAAAGCCATCCAGGAAGACAACGGTCGCCGCCTCGAAGAAATGCGCAAAACCGTCGATGAAAAACTTCAGGAATCCGTGGAGAAACGTTTCACTGAATCTTTCAAAAATATCAGCGAACGACTCGATCTGGTTCACAAGGGACTCGGCGAAATGCAGACTCTGGCTACCGGTGTCGGCGATCTTAAAAAAGTATTGACTAATGTTAAAACACGCGGTAATCTCGGTGAAATCCAACTGGCGGCGATTCTTGAGCAATGTCTGGCGCCAGACCAGTACATACTTAATGCAGTGGTCAAAGAAGGAAGCGCCGAACGGGTTGAATTTGCAATCAAAATGCCTGGTCGCGGCAATGACGGTTCACATGTTCTTTTACCGGTAGACTCCAAGTTTCCGGTGGAAGACTACCAGCGACTGGTTGAAACTTATGAACAGGCTTCTCCGGAGGAACTGAAGCAGGCTTTGCGGTCATTTGAAAGTGCGGTAAAAAAATGCGCCAACGATATTCAAAGTAAATATATCAATCCTCCGGTAACCACCGATTTTGCGTTGATGTTTGTCCCGACGGAAGGACTTTATGCGGAAATCCTGCGTTGCCCAGGCCTTTTTGAACATCTTCAGCATAAACTGAAAATTGCAGTGGTCGGTCCGTCCAACCTGCTGGCTTTTCTGAACAGTCTGCAAATGGGTTTCCGCACGCTGGCGATTGAGAAACGTTCCGGAGAAGTATGGTCTATTCTTGGCGCAGTAAAAACTGAATTCGGACGCTTCGGCGATATTCTGGATAAGACGCGTAACAAACTTGAATCTGCTGTCAAAGAAATCGACAATGCCGGAGTACGCTCCAGGTCGATCGAACGGAAATTGCGCGATATCCAGGAGATGCCGGCTTCAGAGGCTGCTGGTATGTTGGAAAATAATTGAGATAACAGAACTTTAAAATTTGCGCGCGCATAATGCGCGCGCGAATTTTAAACACATTAATTGAACAGCATCCGGTAATCTTCGAGAGTAAGTTTGCTGTTGAAACTTTTGGCGTCTTCAATCAGGTCATCAAAGACAGCCTGTTTGCGTGCTTGCATTTCCAGGATTTTTTCTTCAATCGAGTCTTTTACGACTAACTTCATACATTCCACCGGACGGGTTTGTCCTATACGGTGCGTGCGGTCGGCGGCCTGTGCTTCAACTGCTGGGTTCCACCATGGGTCGTATATTATTACCGTATCGGCTGAAGTCAGGTTCAAGCCGGTGCCGCCGGCTTTCAGGCTGAGCAGAAATAGCGGTATTTCCGGAGAATTGTTGAAATTATCTACGCACTGCTGGCGGTTTTGAGTCGAACCATCGAGATATTCATAAAGAATTTTTTCTTCATCAAGCCAGCGTCTGATTATGGCCAGCAGCGAAGTAAATTGGCTGAACAGCAGCATTTTATGTCCGCTGTCGATATTCTGGAGTACCAGCTCTTTCAAGAGCTCCAGCTTGGCTGATTGTTCTTGTTGATGGTCAGGCAGTAATTCCGGATCGCAACAAATTTGGCGCAGCCGCAACAATATAGTCAGAATTTCCATTGAACTGCGTTCATCGCCGGGACGGATATTTTTCAGTTTTTCGCGTCCGATGCTGAAGTATTTATCGTAAAGTGCGCGTTGTTCATCTTCCATTTCACAGAACAGGGTGCGTTCATGTTTGGGCGGTAGTTCTTCGCAAACCAAAGCTTTGGTGCGGCGTTTGATAAACGGCGCAATCCGGGCGGTCAAGTCGTCGCGGAGTTCTTTGCTGAGCTGGATATTAGCGTAATATTTGCGGAACGCGTTAAACTGACCGAGCAATTTAGGATTGAGAAAATCGAAAATACTCCAGAGATCTTCGATGGAGTTTTCAAGTGGTGTACCGGTCAACACCAGACGTTGTTTGGCCCGAATCTCCTTGCAGCTTCGAGCATTGACAGTGGCATGATTTTTTATATGCTGTGCTTCATCAAGAATAAGATAACTGAAATGCAAATCTTTCATTATCGGTGCATCGCGGCGTGCCACGGCATAGGAAAGAATCATCAGATCATAGTTTTCAATGCTATCCCAGTAGCGTTGGCGATCAGTCCCGCTCAGCGCGACTGTCCTGAACGAAGGAACAAATCTAGCCGCTTCACGGCGCCAGTTTTCGACCAGACTCGCCGGACATACGACCAACGCAGGGCTGGTCATTACGTCTTTTCTGGAAGCAAGCAAAGCCAACGCCTGAATAGTTTTCCCCAATCCCATTTCATCAGCGAGAATGATATTAAAATTGTTGTCGAGAAGCATGCGCATCCAGCGCACGCCTTCTTGCTGATAACCGCGCAGGGTGCCCTGGAAGATTTCCGGATCGGTAAACACTGCATCATTGGTGTCAAAGCGGCTGGACAAAACGTTGCTACCTTGATCAAGATAGAATTCTGGCGGTACCGCTCCGGGAATATCTTTGCCGATCTGTCGCCAGTAATGAATTGAGCAGTACGGGATATCAAACCGAAAATCATTGTCGGAAATATTTTCCACAATGTTGGAGGCTGCTTTGAAAAACTTTAAAATACGGCTGTTCAGCCGGACGATTGTATTCGGTGCAGGATAAAGGTAACGGCAGTTGTTTTTAATGGTTTTTGCAATACTGTGCCAGTGAATTTTCAGTTCATTTCCGGCAATAGTATATTCAACCGGATATGCTTCGGCTTGTGCCGGCAGGCATCGGCAATTGAAAATAACTTGCGGTACTCCGGTGCCGCCACAGCAAAGTGCGCCGATGGTGCCGCCAAGCAGCAAATCACGGTTTTGACGTCGCCAGACCGGAATCAGGATATCCAGAAAAATTCCAGCGGCCTCAATATTATCAAGTTTAAAAGCCCCGCAATGACGTTTGAATCCGAAATTAAGCAATTCCTGGACTACTGATTTTTCCATGCGGTCGTCGCGACGCCAGAAATGTCCATCAGATGATGCCAAACGCCCTTGATCTTCCGTGAAAATGCGTCCGTCGTAGCAAAATTTCAGTTCCAGACGGAAACTGCGGTCGGCTTGAAAACCGCCGTCAAGACAGATGGTGCATGGTTTGTGATCCGGCATACTGGCCTGATCTCGAATTAGCTTAACCGGCATCTGCGATGCCGCATTAATTGCTGCCACACTGTCGTGTATGTCGAAAATTTGTGCTCCGGTCCCGAAAAAATTACGTAGCCATCCGACGTCGACCGTGGCCGGAACCCACCAGTATTCGCCGTTGATTCCAATCCATACTCCGGAACGTCCGGTAATAACTTTGGTGGCCTGTAACGGAAGCAAAGCTTCATCCAGTACAATTGAAGGTATCAACTGAATTTTTTTCACTGAACGTTTGAATAATACCGCCGCGGCAGCAGTCTCGCCGTGAACAATGATTCTTTTGCCGTCCTTGGTAAAACGTTCATAATTAATCATGCAGTGAAAAAACTCGGCGGTTTGTTCTGAATTAAGCAACAGTCGGGAATTATCCGGTTCGGCATTGACTGCCAGAAAACGGATTATCTGGCGATCCTGAAGTGAAAAATAGTTCAATTTCAGCAATGCGGAGAGACTTTTGCTGAAATATAGCTGACGCAAATTATTGACGTTACCAATATATTCTTTGTTGGCAAATTTCAGTTTTACCGATAAAACTGCATTTTCCCATTTGCTGGGAACGTGCGGAAATGCCGAATCAACACTGACATGAACTGCCGCTTGCGGAGCTTCCGCGTTTTTTTCGGCTAATTCGGCAAAACTTTCAAATTTCAAAGCACCAAAACTCACCGGATCATCAGATTCTTTTCCGGATTCCACAAATTTGCTGTTCGTACTGCCGAAATGCATAATCAGTGCAACGGCATGAGGGCACAAACCGCGTGCCGCATCGTTACAACTGCATTTTGCTTTGTTGTTTTCGCCGGTTGATACTTTAGCGTATTCAATTTTTTCACCACCGGCGAATGCACCCGACATGGCACCGTTTTCATCGCGCCAGGCACAGACCAGTTTAAGGTTTTTTAAAAGTTGTTTTGCCGATTTTACAGTTGCTTCGCTTGATGCAATAATCAACCGTTCTTCGAAACTCTGTTTCATCACTTCAATCTTCTCCGCATCAAAAATTAAATGTGTACTTTAGCACTGTTATGCTCGGATATAAAGTGCTAAACTGTCTAAAACCTGAAAATGATGGCTCTTTGTCGCTTTTGCCGTCCGGTACAAGCGAAAATTATCATCAATAATCCTCAGTATTGAGATTGATTTATATGAAAAATAAGGATAAATTGCCTACTGTTTACATTAAAATATTGTTAATATGGAGTTTTATCATGACTAAAATGAAATTGAAGACCAAGGATGCCAAAGAGGTGTTCGACGATTTTGAGCGTTTTGAAATATTTGTTCACGAACATTGGAAATTAATGCTTGGTGTTGGTAGTGCAATCGTATTGGCAGTGGCCGTTTACGGAATAATTATGCATGTCAGTCAGAGTTCTGCCAATAAAGCGGTTTCGGCCTTGGGTGTAGCCAAAACTGAAGCTGAATTGCTGAACGCATTAAAGGAGTATCCAAATAGTCCTGCCTCGGCAAGAGCTCGTATGCGTCTTGTGCGTATCTTTATCGATGAAAAGAAATATGACGATGCATTGGCACAACTTAATCTGATAAAATCCTCCAACCTGCCAAAAGAAATCCGTTGGCGGACGGAAATGGATGCTTCATACATTATGGAACTGAAAGGAGACCTGGACGCTGCGGCCAAAGAATTTGACCGGATCGGGAATCTCGCGCTGGTGGATGAAGATATTCGCAGTGAAGCTAATTATGCGGCATCACGCTTATATTTCAAAACAGGCAACAAAGATGCCGCGGATAAAGCACTGAAACGCATCAGCGGAATGTCTGACGGCAATGTCGATTTCTGGAAAATGCAGGGACGTTTTCTTGCTGCACAAATTCAAGGTTCTTCTGCCGAATAAGTTATTATGAGCAGGACGCTGACTCAAAAAGAAGTGTTTTTACTGAAATCTCTTCAAACTAGACACGGTCGCAAAAGATCAGATCGCTGTCTTTGTGAAGGTGCTCGATGTTGCGGCGAATTGTTAAAATCATGTCCTGACTTGGTCGAGTTGATCGTCTGTCGCGATGATTTTGCAATTGAGTCCTCTGCCGCAGAAATAGTTCGTGTTCCCGGTCACCAAATGGCAAAATTGTCTGCCGCCGAAACTCCGCCCGGAATTCTGATTGTAGCGCGCCGTCCGCCTGCGACAGTTCCTGAACTTCCGTCAGATCCTTTTGCATTGGTGCTTGACTGTATTTCTGATCCCGGAAATTTTGGAACCATTATCCGTACTGCCAAGGCCGCCGGATTGCAGGAAATATGGTACACCGACGGCTCGGCTGACCCGTTTGGCGATAAAGTTATCCGCTCTGCGATGGCCGCTCAATTTACGATGAAGCTGTGGAATATGTCTGATTTGACTGCGGTAAAAAATAGTTTATCACAATTTGGGTACAAAAATTTTTACCGGACTGATCCGCATCAAGGCGACAGTTGTTTTGAACTGCCTGAGCTTTTTGAACGCTCTGCGGTAATTATCGGTAGCGAAGCACATGGTGCTTCTGATTTGAAAGGAGCGATTCCAGTCACTATTCCGATGCCGGGAAATTTTGAGTCTCTGAATGCGGCGCAGGCGGCAACGATTTTTATTTTTGAATACGTTCGCCGCCAGTGCGTTACGAATGTCATCCAGTAATTTTTATTGCTGATTATCTTCCGATGCTTTGCAGATTGTTGCTGAAAGGTTTTATTTGCATGCTCAGAAAAGTCGGCTAAATTGTTCAGTTAGTTTATCAGGAGAAATATCAATGGCGTGCAAAGATTGCAGTAAAACAGATTGTCCTTCGCATAATGCTGGAGAAGAAAAACAGAAAATGGCACAACGGCTATGCTCGATAAAACATCGTATAGCAGTGATGTCAGGGAAGGGTGGTGTCGGAAAGAGTACGGTTTCGGTTAATTTAGCGGCTGCGTTGGCCGGGGAAGGATTTAAAGTCGGACTACTGGATGTGGATCTTCATGGGCCGAGTATTCCGACCATGCTTCATTTGCAGGAAGCACGCATTTCGATGGGGGAAAACGGCATAGAACCGGTAATGATCGGCGATAATTTGAAGGTGATTTCCATTGCGTTTTTTCTTGAAACACCTGAACAGGCTGTGGTCTGGCGCGGGCCGATGAAACTCGCCGCAATCAAGCAGATGCTGCAGGATGTTGATTGGGGTGAACTGGATTATCTGATTATTGATTGCCCTCCCGGCACCGGCGATGAACCTTTGGCGGTAGTTCAGCTGATTCCGTCGCTGGACGGCGGCATTATTGTTACCACTCCTCAAGATGTCGCGTCTTCAGATGTACGGCGTTCTATTAATTTTTGTGAAATATTGAAGTTGCCGGTAATCGGCGTTATTGAAAACATGAACGGATTTCAATGTCCGGACTGCGGAAGTATACATTATATTTTCAAGCGTGGCGGCGGACAGATATTAGCCGAATCCTTGAATTTGCCGTTTTTGGGGTCACTGCCTTTACTTCAGTCGGTTGCAGAATCAGGGGATTATGGTGTGCCTTATATGACAAAATTTAAAGACTCTCCGGCCGGAGAGATTTTTACACAAATTGCGTTGAAGTTAAAAAACCTCACTTCAAAAAATAATGGCTGTAAATAGTTTGTCCAGGTCATATTCAGCGTCATCTTGCATGATCTATTTTTTATATTTGGCCGCGGACACCAATAATCCACTTATGTTTTGAGACGGGCATGAAATTTTACCATTCATATTGTGATATCATCAGTTTCCTTGGGTGTGCCGAAAACATTGATTTGGAAAAGGTTGATGCCGTATACCCATGTTTAGCCAACGAATATTACTTAAAACTTATCGATACCGGCAACCTTGCGGATGATCCGATTGCCAAACAGATTATACCGGATTCCCGCGAGTTGAACGACTGCGATTCCAGTTATGATCCGCTGTCTGAGACGGAGCAGTCGCCGGTACCCGGTTTGGTTCATCGTTTTGTTGACCGCGCGGTATTGCTCGCAACCGGCAGATGTGCGGTACGCTGTCGCTTCTGTTTTCG
>Ga0265294_10010559_pt1 | contig 10486 bp, 11 predicted proteins | sample MunlanPumphouse3_FD_192504 | JGI IMG/M metagenome (GOLD analysis project Ga0265294, IMG submission 192504) | Groundwater microbial communities from a municipal landfill in Southern Ontario, Canada - Pumphouse #3 | ecosystem: Environmental > Aquatic > Deep subsurface > Groundwater | place...
CTCTCATACTGTTTTGGAAAAACCCGAAATTGTCAATAATATTTTAATTATCCAGGCCGGAACTTCCACCAATCAAGTCGGCCGCTTTGATATCATCGTTGATGATGACACCAACTCCATTGTTGAGTCGCAGTGGCAGTTAATTCCCATTACCAGTGACATTGTTGCTCCGGACCAGGCTCTACTTAAATTTATTGAAGGCTTTAAAACAGAGGTTGACACTAAATACAGTGCTATTTTGACAAAATTTTCCGAAAAATTGACTCATCCTCTTAGGGAGATCGAAACTTCTCTTGGTAATTTATTTGCCGATGCCTTTGCTGATGCCGCTGGGTGCGATGTCGCCTTTGTTGGCAGTGGCTCGATTCGCATCAAAGAAATGGGGCCTGTTGTCACTCTTAATGACCTCATGTCCTGTTTTCCTTACAACGATTCTTTGACTCGTTTTACCATTACGGGACTTGAGTTAAAAAATATTTTTTCTCATTTTATGAGAGTTGAAAATCGCAACAGTGAAGGGGAGTGTTATCAAGTCTCTTCCAAAGTCAGAGCTGTTTACAACGATAAAGCAGACAAATTAGAATCTCTAACTATAGACAATAAACCTATAGACGAACAAAAAAATTATACAATCTGTTTACAGGGCTATCATGCTCATAACTGTCAGGCTTATCTAAATATTTCCCAGTCGGAGCTTCTGGCAGTGGCTCCTTCAAAAGTAGTTTCCACCTCAGCCCAGGACATTATGATCGAGTATCTCCGGGGTCATCAAAATCTAATTTCAAAAGTCGAGGGTCGTCTTAATTATCACTAACCCCTTTTTTCTTTTTTGGCCAGATTAAAATCACCACTATCAAAAGAAGTAATCCGACTGTAATTTGCCAAAACCAATTACTTAAATCCTTTGTGTTTTCTGCTTCTTCTGTTGCTTTTTTAACTACCTCCACCATGGTTGTTGGCTCTTTGATTGGTTCTGTAGTTGGACTTAATTCGGCTTCTTTTGTCGGTTGAGGCGTTGCGGTTACCACTTGGGTTACCACTTGGGTTACCACCACTTGTTTTGGTGTTGGTGTCGCTGTTAAAACTGGCTTTAACTGTACGTCAATTTCCTTAACTGGCTTGTACTGAATATCAACCGTCGGTATCGGCGTTGCCGTTGGCATTATTTTTATTTGTCTATCAATCGGCAGGAAATCAACAGCCATTATTTTTGAAACACTGAATAAACAAAAAAGCCCCAAACACAATACTGCATTGATGTATTTCATTAAATATATTTTACCTCTTTTGTCAAATATCTATCAAATTTGCGGTATAATTGGCTGTGATTTTAATTAAAACTCCATCTCAAATTGAGGGCATTCGGGCTTCGTCAAAACTCGCCGCCACTACTCTAAATTACACCGCTTCTTTCATCAAAGTCGGTATCTCAACCGAGGAACTAAACAAGATTGCTCATAACTACATTATTTCTCACGGTGCCATTCCTGCTCCTCTAAATTATGGTGGTTATCCTAAAAGTATTTGCACCTCTATAAATAATGTTGTTTGTCATGGCATTCCCTCAAAAAAGGAAATATTAAAAGAAGGTGATATTGTCAACATCGACATTACCACAATTCTAAATGGTTACTTTGGCGATACCTCAGCCTCTTACCCTGTAGGCAAAATTAGCCAAGAAGCTCAGCTTTTAATTGAGCGGACAAAAAAATCCATGGAATTGGCTATAAAATCAGTTAAGGCCGGCAAATATCTCAACGAGTGTGTTGGTAGAGTTATCGAGAATTACATTTCTCCTTTTGGATATTCTGTCGTTCGAGATCTCGGCGGTCACGGCGTTGGAATTAAGTTTCACGAAGATCCTTTCGTCTTTCATCACAACACTCCTGAGAATCATATTATGTTAAAAGCGGGGATGATTTTTACCATTGAACCAATGATTAACGCTTCTGAAAATTGGCACGTTATTCAAGATAAATATGATGGCTGGACGATTCGGACGCAAGACGGCTCTCTCTCGACTCAGTTTGAGCACACTATTTTAGTTACTAATTCCGGGGCGGAGATTCTAACTAAAATATGATTCTTCTCGATGGCAAGTCTTTATCTGAAAAAATTCTTTCCGACTTAAAATTGAAGATTGAAGATTGTAAATATAAAATTAATTTAGACATCGTTTTAGTCGGGGATAATCCCTCATCACTTAAATATATTGCCCTTAAACAAAAAAGAGCCAGCGAGGTGGGTATTGGCGGTCAACTATATCATTTTCCTGATACTATTTCTCAAAATGAGCTTTTAGAGTTGTTCAATAAGTTAAATATAGATCCTGGTACAACCGGTTATTTCATCCAGTTACCAATCCCAAATATACGGCAAATATCATTACTATTGAACAATATAAATATACACAAAGATGCCGATGGTTTAAACCCTAATTCTGATGTTACTCCTGCGGTTGTCAGAGGTATTATTTCTCTTTTGAAACACTATCAAATTTCTTTCGATCATAAAAACATTGTTATTATTAATGACTCAAATTTGATTGGCCAGCCTTTAAAAAAATATTTTTCAAAATTTACTTCGCAAATATTTTTACTTAATGATCAGACATTTGAATTAAGTTCGATTACAAAAAAAGCCGATATTTTAATCTCTGCTACCGGAGTCAAAAATTTAATTACAGCTGATATGGTAAAAGAAAAATCAGTAGTGATTGATGTGGCAAATGGCGATGTTGATTTTAATTCTGTTTCCAAAAATGCCTCTTTTATCACTCCCACTTTTGGTGGTGTTGGCCCCATGACCGTCGCCTCTCTTCTTCAAAACACCTACGATCTGGCAACTAAATATTAAATTACTGTCCTGTTCCTCTTCTGTACACTGCCGCCCAGGGGACATAGCTGCTAGTAAAAGTTTTTTTATGAATTATTTCTCCATTTCTCGTGACAGTCCAGTCAAAAGCTGTTTTCAGTCCAGGTACGGCGCTTTCATCTTTGACTACTTTTCCAAGTGGTAGGGTAGGATCATCTATCCATACTTCTGGAGGCGCTGGAGCCGCTCCCCACTGCTTATAATTATCAATTACCGTCTTTCTCCCGTCTGAAGTACCGTAAATTTCATAAGTTAACTTTTTGTTTATACCATCGTAATAACTTTGAATTAAGAGATGATGACTAGTGTCGTTGATAAAGGCTAGGTCTGGTTTAGGGATAAAGACAGTCGCGTCAAAACCCGGCTTGGTGTCTTCTTCATAATAGCTCACTCGATAAGCATGAGGTTGACGCTCGGTAATACTTACTCCAGCATCGAGCATGGCTCTAAACAAAGTTGTTGAAACTTGGCAAACCCCTCCTCCCACATCGAGTACCGTTCTCCCTTGTCTGATAATATATGCCTTTTTATAGCCATTATCGAGACTAACTTCTCCCAGAGATTTAATAAAAGAAAAAGTTTCTCCTGGAGCGACTAAAATTCGATTCACAATCGAAGCCCCCTTTTCTACATTCCAATTTCTAATCTCGCTACTATGTTTAAAACTGGAAGTCCCTCTCCCCAGTAATTCTTTAATCCCGAGATTATTTACATCTGAATTATTTATTTTTGGCTGAACTTTTAAAAGCGGCAATTCGCCAACAATATTTTTTTCAGTTAAATTTTTCCAGTTTAAAAAATCACGGCATATTTCCGTTTTCATTTTTTCACTATCTATTGAATAGCCTTCTTTAGCTGGCAGAAAATCTATTACTTTTCCATTTTCAAACTTAAAAACCGCATCCTGCGCTTCTTTTTTTAAACTAAGACTCAGGTTATCGACATATTCACTTACTTTTTGTGCTTGACAGCCGCCTCCAAAACTAATCCAGTTTACAAGGACCTTATCATCAATTTCAGTACTCACCTCATTATCCTTAAAAGTTACTGATTTTCCGATATAACTTTTTGCTATTTCTAGCGCTTTTTCTTTGTCGCTATCGCTTGGTATTTCTCCAATTATTTCCACCGGTATTTGGGTTTCACCTTTTATTTCATATTTTTTCAATCTAGTAATGATCATTTCTTTAAACAATTCTTGCTTTGTAGTTTGCCCCAACTCTCCGTCAACTATTTCAACATTTTTATTTAATATTATTTCTGCGGGAATAAAAGGCTTATCTATTTGTGAAGCTATTTCGGCAATTGTTTTATTTAACTCTTCCTCATCAAAATCAATTTCCAGCTCAAAATCTTTGCTTTCATAAAAAGCTTTAATATATTTTCCCAAACCTTGTTTCAGACGACGAAAAAGTAAATTAGAAGCAGTTTCGTCAGTATTAATTTTGGCTGAAATAGAGGCCAAATTAACAACAAAAACTCTTTCTTCATCTCTAAATATCAACTCTCCCTCCATGGGAAATTCCAATTCCAAATTGTTCATTATTTCTTTTTTACTTAAAAGAGAATAATTTTTGCCCAGTACTGTCGTCTCTTTACCTGTTTTTCCAAATCCAAAACCAAGAGGTGCTAGAAAGCTAGCCAGGATTAAAAACAAAACACTAATAATAATTAACATTTTGTTTTTCATTTCTTATCCATTGCTTTATTAGCCAAAGCGTCAGCTTTAAAATTATATTCTCGTCTAATTTCCTTAAAAATAATTTTTTTATTAATACACAAATCTTGCGCAATCAGCCATAGTTTTTTTAAATTATTTGCTTTTACTTTGTATTTTCCTTGCATTTGTCTAACTAAAAGTTGAGAGTCTGAATTTACCTCAATTTCTGCTTCTTTTGCATTCCTGTTAATCCAATCTAAAGCTCCAATTAAACCTAAATATTCAGCTTCATTATTAGTTTTTACTCCCAAAAATTTTGCCTCTTCAAAGAGAATATTGTTATTTTCATCTTCGATATAAACTCCATACCCAGCAATTCCGGGGTTACCCCTGGCCCCACCATCAGTAAAAACTTTCAATTTCATATCATTATCATAACAAAAAGTTGATAACACTCCCATTTTTCTCTTTTTGCTGGTTATAATAGTATTGTGGAACCACAAGATTTTAAGTCACCTCTACCGCCGCGCCGAATCAGTGTTGTCGAAGAGCCAAGTACAGTTACCCCTCCCGCAGCTTCTGTCAGTAAAGAAGAGGCTCCAGAAATTATTACCACTCGCCAGACTCTTGCTCCAGCAAAAAAGTCATTTATACCCTACCTTATAGGTATTTTTGTTATTGCTTTACTTGCCTTATTGGCTTTTAAATTTATTATTCCTTATTTTAAAAATAAAAATTCCCAGCCCATTACTCTAACTTATTGGGGGCTCTGGGAAGAAGTCAGTGTTCTTCAAGGAATAATTTCTGAATTTGAAAGTAAAAATCCCAATATCAAAATTAATTACATCAAAAATAATAAGACTGATTATCGAAGCCGCTTATCTGGACGATTAGCCAAGGATCCTGAGACTGAGGAGGTACCTGATATTTTTCGAATTCATTCTTCTTGGTTACCCATGTTTAAGGGTAGTATTTCACCAGTTCCCAGTGCCACTCTTACGGCTCTTAATTTTGAGCAAGATTTTTATCCGGTCTACAAAAAAGATCTTAAAATAGATAATTCATATTACGCCATTCCTCTAATGTACGACGCCATAGTTCTTTTTTATAACAAAGATTTAATTCAAAAAGGGGGCGTTGAATTGCCCAAAACTTGGTGGGACTTAAAGACGGCCGCCTCTAAACTGACTGTCAGAAATCAAAATGGAAATATTGAAATTGCTGGTGTGGCCATGGGTTTGACTGAAAATGTTGATCACTGGAGTGATATCCTTGGCCTTTTGTTAAAGCAAAATGGTGCCAATATTTTAAAAAGAGATGAAGAAAATAATACTAAAATTAAAGACGTTCTTTCATATTATATAAATTTTTACAGTGACGAAGATCGGCCTTGGGATGAAAATCAGCCCAGTTCTACTGAGCTCTTTGCCAATGGTAAATTAGCTTTTTATATTGCTCCTTCTTGGCGAGTTTTTAATATTGACGAAATAAACCCTCAGTTGCCTTTTGAAATTACTTCTATTCCTCAATTACCTATAATTGATACCGGCAATCTAACCAATATTCACTGGGCTACCTACTGGGTCGAGGCAGTTAATTCTCAAAGTAAGCATCAAGCTGAGGCCTGGAAATTTTTAGAATTTCTAGCCTCCAAAGAATCACTAGAAAAAATGTATACTGCTGCTTCTGATATTCGCCGCTTCGGTGAAATCTATCCCCGAAAAAGTCTGGGAGAAAATTTGAAAAATAATCCTAAATTAAAACCTTTTATTGAAAGTGCTGAGTCTGATTATGCCGAGTCTGGTTATTTGTCTTCTCGCACCTTTGATGATGGCTTAAATACCGAATTAAGCAAGTATTTTGGCGATGCTATTAACTCTATCGTTAAAAACAATAGTGATCCAGAAACCGTCATGACTACTTTAAATAGTGGTCTTGACCAAATTATCCAAAAATATAAACTTGAATGATTTTATTAAATTTTAAATTATATCCTGAAACATTCGGCGATTCTGCCTTAAAATTATCAACCATTGCCAAGGAGGTTATGAAAAATACTGGGGTTAAAATAATCCCTGTTCTTTCAGCTCTTGACGCAGTTAGGATTCAAGAAAAATTAAAAATTGATGTTTATCTTCAACATGTTGATGTTTATTCGCAGGGTCCCCACACGGGATATATTTCCGCCTTAGCTGCCAAATCTCTTGGAATAAAAGGCGCTTTAATTAATCATTCTGAACATCGTTTAAAACTAGGAACCCTTAAGCAAACATTAAAATCTTGGCCAACTGATTTTGATTCCGTTTTATGTTTACAAAGTTATGGTCAGCTTTTACGCTGGGCTTTAAAATTAAAATCCAAATATATTGCCTATGAACCAAGAGAATTTATCGGTAATCCTAAAATTTCAGTTGCCTCAGCTCGACCCAAACAAATAGTCAACTTCGTCAAAAACTCAAATTCAAATAAAATTTTGGTTGGAGCTGGAATTCATTCAAAAGAAGATGTTGCGACTAGTATAAAATTGGGAGCTTCTGGTATTTTGGTCTCTTCCTCAGTTATTAAATCATCTAACCCCAAAAAAGAATTAATGGCACTCGCCTCTGCTTTTAGTGTATAATTCATAAGTTTATGGCATCAATCGATAATCTTTTAGTTTCACTTTTCGTTGACGAAATCGTTGGCGGTTTTATTGTTACCGTCCCTCCTGGTCACGTTGGCTGCATCTATAGCATTTTTCGTGGAGTCCTAAAAAATGTTTGGTATCCAGGGATGCATTTTAAGGTTCCTATTATTCACCGAGTAAAACTTTTTAATGCCCAGTTAATTGAATATACTATCGCCAAAGACGTCTATCTCAAAGATAACAAAGAAATTATGGGTGATGAATTAATCCACGCGGTTACTGCCGATAATAAATTTGTGGCTGTTGAAGCAACCGTTTTAATTAAATTAGATACTGACAGATTGCCAGAAATATGGCAAAACATTGGTGAAAACTTTGTTTCCAAGGTTGTTCGTCCAGTTACTAGAAGTCGTATTCGTAAAGTACTTACCAACCATAGTCTGGTCAAGTCATTGTCAACTGATCGCAGCTTAATCGAAGATGAAATCAAACAAGAACTCCGTGATTCCTTAACTCAACACGGTCTTTATGTTGAAAATTTCTACTTATCTTCACTTACTCCCATCGATGCCCCCTTTAGTATGGAAGAAATACCCGAATTACCGAGAGAAGCTGAGGATGTAAAAAAAGAACGTCTTATTTCTGGACTCCAGCCAGAGTCAAGCCCCAACCTAAATTCGTCCCCGAATTCTTCAAGGTCTTCAATGCCGCAGTCATAGTTGCTCCACTAGTAATCACATCGTCAACTAAAATCACTTTTTTAGGCATATTTCCCTTAGTTGCTATCTCAAAAACATTAATCATATTTTTCCACTTTTCTTCTCTATTTTTTATTTGAGCCTGATTTTTAATTTTTAATTTTCTAATGATTATATTATTTTTATATTTTAATTTTAAAATTTTTGATAGTTTCTCGGCTAGTATTTCGCTTTGATTAAAACCTCTCCACCTTTGTCTTTGTTGGTGAAGTGGAATAGGCAATAGACAGTATTTTTCTTTTTGCCAGTATTCAACTATATTTGGATAATCTATTTTTAGCTTTCTCGCCATCTTTTGGGCCATTTCTTCGCTTGCATCACTGACAAATCCATATTTAATTTTTTCAATAATATTTTTTATTACCCCATCATATTTATATATTGAAATAATCCCCTCAAACCCATTTTTTTTGATCAATTCCCCATTTTTTATCTTAGTCTCACAAAGACTGCAGAGATACCCTTCTCCCTGGCCGCAGCCAAAACACTTTCTTGGAAATAACCAATCAATTATTAAAGACATATTTAATTGTAAAATACACTATGCTTTTAGTAAAACGTCGAGATGCTTCAAACAATCTTTTAGATTTTCTCATTTGGGCTATTATCAGTCTTTTTGGAGTAAGGTTGTTTTTACAAATTTTTGATAATCCTATTATTGGTCGAGGTAATTGGCACATTGCTCATGTTCTTTGGGGTGGCTTATTTATGCTTATTGGAATTATTATTCTTATTGTATTTTACGGTAAATCATCAATTAGGGTTGCTTCAATATTTGGTGGTATCGGCTGGGGTTTATTTATTGATGAGATTGGTAAATATATCACGAAGGACAATAATTACTGGTTTCGACCCGCCATCGCTTTTATTTATATTTCTTTTATCTTAATATTTTTTCTTTACCGGATTTTAGAAAAGAAAACAAAGATTGCCCCTATCTCATTGTGGCACGAATTATTCGATGATTTTGAAGAAATTATTAATCAAGATCTTGAAATAAAAGAAAAAAAAGCGATTCTAAAAAATATAAATAAAATCGAATCACTGTCTTTAAGCTCCGCAGAAAAAAAGATAATTATGAGTCTCAAAACTCACATCTACTCAATTAAAGCCAAAAAAGATAGAAATAAGTTACATTTTAGAAAATTTATAGCCCTTACTTTTAAAACTACTTATAATCGTCTTTTTAGAAAAAAAATGGTGTTTTACACTTTATTATTTTATAGTCTTTGGTATATCGGCGATAAATTATATGATTTATTTATACTTTTAATAAATCAAGATAAAATTCTTCTCCTCCAAGAATATTATCGTCACTATGATTTTTTTTCTCGGACCGATGTTTTTATGATTAGTTCAAAATTTTTTATTGAAATTATTGTTACTCTTTTTTTAATTCTTGGCTTTTATTATTTTGTTGGCAAAAAAACTATTAGAGGAATTAAATTCTTTCAATGGAGTATGTTAATTAATATCTTTTTGGGAGCTCCAATAAAATTTTATTTTGAGCAGTTTAGTGCCGTCTTTTCTTTAATTTTGTCAATTTTTATTTTTTCTTGGTTAAAAGATTATTATCAAGAAAAATTATTGAAACTCTAGGCTATTTTTGCTATAATCCCTTACTTCGTGGAGATGTAATGAATTGACGGAGTTGTTCTTTAAAAAACTGCAAGCCGACTTTGATTCATGAGTCGAAAAACAGAGTCAAAACAAACATGCCAAAAATACTTTTGGTGTTGATTTAACCAAGGTTGCTCAAAACGTTAATTCGTTTTTTGCTCCCAAGGCCACTGCTTACGCTTTAGCTTAAGCACTCAACCATTGTTTATATTCCTATTCTAAGGGGATTTAAACAGTGTCAATTAAATTAGAATGCTGTTGTTAGGATCTCGATTTTCTAATAATTTAAGAGGGGAGTAATGTCCCCATTAATCGACATTTTAAGAAAATTAATAATTTTTTTCTTAAAAATTAAGTTTAAATTATTTAAGCTTGTAGACGTTTTTTTTAGTCAACTTTCGGACCCCGGGTCACTCTCGGGCATCTCCTCAAAAATTTAATTTCTGACCCCTCTCTTTATCTCTTTTGCCTTTATTTTTTCTCTTTTCTCAAATTTTCTCATCTTTCTCCCGATTCCAATTTCCATTTTAAACCAGATTCCCTGCAAAAAAATTGAAATGGGAATCATCATATATTTTTGATTTCGGTAAGACTGTAGTTTTGCGATTTCTTTGGAGCTTAAAAGTAGTTTTCTTTCTCCACTTTTGTCTATCTCTTGATTTTGACTATATTTATATGGTGTAATTTCGAGGTTTAATACTCTGGGGATACCATCAATTACTTCCACCTTTGCTCCATTAAAATGAACTCCGTTGACTCGTAAGGCCTTGGCATCAGCCCCACTCAATACGATTCCAGCCACCATCTTGTCGCTAAAACTATAGTCAAGTGAATCTTTATTAAAATATTTCATTTTATTTTTATTCGATAAATTTTTCCATCGCTTGCCAGTACCAGTACTGCCCGATTTTGGGTTTCGATCCCGATGTCATTAATAATCGTTTTTCC
>Ga0265294_10010560_pt1 | contig 10485 bp, 10 predicted proteins | sample MunlanPumphouse3_FD_192504 | JGI IMG/M metagenome (GOLD analysis project Ga0265294, IMG submission 192504) | Groundwater microbial communities from a municipal landfill in Southern Ontario, Canada - Pumphouse #3 | ecosystem: Environmental > Aquatic > Deep subsurface > Groundwater | place...
CCAGGTCCCAGCACTCGTCCACCGTTACGGCAGCCGGCACCTCAATGGCCACGTGCTTGCCGCAGCGCATGGCGTACAGCGCCATGGGCGCGTGCAGCAGCCACGGCGTGGTGACGTGCACCAGATCCACCTGGTCCGATTCGCACAGCTTCTTCCAGGCCTCTTCCGATCCGCCATAGACAGCGGCGTCGGGCTTACCCTTTTCCTTCAGCCACTTCTGCTGGTTCTCGGCGCGCTCTTTGTGGAGATCGCAAAGGGCGGTCACCTGTGTGCCGGGCAGCCCCGCGTAGATGTGAACCGCCCCCGGCCCGCGCGCGCCCAAGCCAATGACGCCCACCCGCACCGTTTCCATGGGCGGACACACCAAACCGGCCACCGCCATCGATGCCTCGCCGCGCCCCAAGGTGCGGCAACCGGCCGTTTTCCCTGCCGCGGCCAAGGCTGCCCCCATCCACGCCGCCTGCTTGATAAAGCCCCTGCGTCCCAATTTTTCCGACATATGAGTCTCCCATTGCGTTTCTTATCACAACTCCTTCGTTACTGTACCATCCGTGTTTATCAAGCGTCAACGCGGAATGGAAATTCTGTCGGGAAGGAAATTCAGTGTGTTGAGCCGGCTTTGGTTGTACGCGCGCAGATGATCGCTTATCTCAACAAGCACGCGCCCGGCGCCTTTGTCCGTGCACATATCGCCATCGACAAGGGCGATATGTGACTCGAATCATTCCCGGCTCGCGCCATACAACCGCGCTTCGAGAGCCGCGCGCATGGCCCCGGTGTCGGCGTCGAGGCCGGTCCACTCGCGGAATGCCGCCGCGCCTTGATACACGAGCATTCCTGCGCCGTTGACCGCATCCGCACCGGCGGCCATGGCCGCGCGCATCGTGGGCGTGACGCGCTGCGTGTAGACGATGTCATAGAGGAACTGGCCGCGCCGGAACGCATCGGACGGCAGCAACGGCGCGTCGTCAGCATACAGGCCGGCGGTCGTGCACTGCACCACCAGATCGGCTTCGCGGCACGCGGCGCTCCATGCCTCAAGCTCCGGCGCGAGCACGCGTATCTCGGCCGGCGAATCGGGCACGCGATCGTCGATCTCCGCCGCCACCTGCTCGGCTTTGGACAGCGTCCGGTTGGCCAACGCGACCTCATCCGCGCCGCGATGCGCGCACGCGATCGCCAGCGCGCGGCCGGCACCGCCGCATCCCAGAATCACCACGCGCGCCGCCTCGGGCGAGAGCCGGCAGTTCACGGCGAGATCTTCCAGAAAACCCTCGGCATCGGTATTGACACCTGTGAACCCGGCAGCGTCGATGCGCACCGTGTTCACGGCCCCGTAGAGGCGCGCCGAAACATCGAGGTGGTCCATCCACGCCAACGCGGCTGTTTTGTGCGGCACCGTGACGTTCAAGCCGGCGTACCCCTGCTCCCGGCACGCCGCCAGACACGCGCCCAGGGCTTCGGGCGCGGCATCGATGCACGTATATGACGCATCAATGCCGAGCGCCCGAAACGAGGCCTCGTGCATCACCGGCGAGAGCGAATGCTTCACCGGGTGACCGAGCAACGCAAACCGGAGCGGCGTTTGCACCGACAGTTATCCTTTCTTTGCGGCTGATTCGGGCGCATCGCGCCCCACCGCGATCACGCCGGTTCGCGAGATGTCCACGATGGAATAGGGCTTCATCAGGCGCAGGAAATCGGCCACTGTCTCTTGATTGCCGACCATCTGAATGGTCACCGAATCCTCCTGCACGGCCACCACGCGCGCCATGAAGAGCGCTGCCAGATCCACGATCTCGGCGCGTGTGTGATGGTTCACGGTCGCGACGCGCACGAGGATCAATTCGCGGTCCAGATGGCGGCGGTTGGTCATGTTCACCACCTCGATCACGTCGACCTGCTTGGACAACTGATGCGTCACCTGTTCAATGATGTGGCTATCCCCAGGCACCACGATCGTCATTTTGGAGACGGTCGGGTCAGCCGTGGGCCCCACATTGAGCGTTTCGATGTTATAGCCGCGCCCTGAGATCAGGCCCACGATGCGCGCCAGCACGCCGGGCTGATTCTCCACAAGACAATTGATGATATGCTTCATACTTTTTCCGGTTGTTCGAACGTTAAACCTCTTCGGGAAACTGATTCTCCCCTCACACCGTGCGGTTGATCATTTCCGCCACATGCGAGCCGGGCGGAATCATGGGAAACACGTTGGCCTCAGGGGCGACGATGCACTCGATCACCCACGTTTTGCCGCTGGCCAGCGCTTCGCGCAAGGCGGGGCCGACTTCTTCCTCCTTGAAGATCCGCCGCGCGCACGCGCCATGCGCCTCGGCCATCTTCACGAAGTCCGGCAGGTAACCCGGCGCCTCCGGAATTTCCTCGTTGGGCGCGCGGCCGTGCTGGCTGAGCATCACGCCCGAGTAGCGGCGCCCGTAAAACAGCTCCTGCCACTGGCGCACCATGCCGAGGAATCCGTTGTTGAGGATGACCACCACGATCGGGACGCGGTGCTCCACCGCCACCACAAGTTCCTGAAAGTTCATCTGCACACCGCCGTCGCCGGTCACGCAGACCACCGGCTCGCCGCGCCGCCCGAACTGCGCGCCGATCGCGGCCGGCAGGCCGAAGCCCATCGTGCCGAGGCCGCCGGACGTGATGAAGTTACGCGGGCGGGTGTAACGGAAAAACTGCGCGGCCCACATCTGGTTCTGGCCGACGTCAGTCACCACCACCGCCTTGCCCGCGCTGACCGCGTCGATCTGTTCGATCACGTATTGCGGCATCAGCGCGTCCGTGCTCTGCGGGTAGGCGAACGGGAAACGCTCTTTCCAGCGGTTCACCTGTTCTAGCCACTCGGCATGCTCGGCCGGCTTCACGAAAGGCAGGACCGCCTCCAGCACCGGCGTGACATACCCGTGCACCCCCAAGTCGGCACGCACGCTCTTGCTGATCGAGGAACGGTCGATGTCGATATGCACGATGGCCGCCTTACTCGCAAACGACGAGATCTTGCCGGTCACCCGGTCATCGAAGCGCGCGCCGGCCGAGATCAAGAGGTCGCAGTGGTCCACCGCATAGTTGGCGGCCACGCTGCCGTGCATGCCCAGCATGTGCAGCGAGAGAGGATCGGTCTCAGGAAAGATGCCGAGCGCCATCAGGGTCGTGGTCACCGGGATGTTGGCCTTGTGCGCCAACTGCGCGAGCACTTCGGCCGCCCCCCCGCTGATCGCGCCGCCGCCCACGTAGAGCAGCGGACGAGACGCGCGGTTGATCCGTTCGGCGAACTGCGCGATCTCCGCCGCGTTGATTGGCACATCGGGGTGATACGCACGCATGGTCACCTTCTCGGGTGGCACCGCCGCCGTCTTCGCCTTCTGGACATTCTTAGGAATGTCGATCACCACGGGACCGGGCTTACCGGTGGTGGCGATGTAGAACGCTTTGGCGATGATGTCAGGCAGCTCGTCGGCATTGCGCACGAGGAAATTATGCTTGGTGACCGGTCGCGTGATGCCGATCACGTCGGCCTCCTGAAAGGCGTCGTTGCCGATCATGTTGAGTGCCACCTGTCCGGTGATGCACACCAGCGGGATACCGTCCATATACGCCGTAGCCAGGCCGGTCACGGTGTTGGTGGCCCCGGGGCCCGATGTCACCAGACAGCACCCCGCTTTGCCGGTGGCGCGGGCATAGCCGTCCGCCATGTGGACGGCCCCCTGCTCATGGCGTGTGAGGACGAAGTTGAACGGCGCCTCGTAGAGACAGTTGAAAATATCGAGGACGGCGCCCCCGGGATACCCGAAGAGCACCTCGCAGCCCGCCTTGACCAAACCGTCGACCACGCACTGCGCGCCGGTTTTGAGCGGTTGCGTCGCCGGGGATGACCTGTCTGTATCTGCCTTGTCGTTCATTGTCGCCTCACTTGCTTGTAGTCCCGAATAGCAAAAACCCGCCGAGGTTTTCGCCGGCGGGTTTTTGTTCACAAAAGCACTTGTCCAGTCGCTCCATCATGAACCCGCACGGCACGCCGCCAAAAGCAAAACGTCCGTAACCAGCCCGGTAACGGGCAGGCTGTTCACGACCTCGACGATGGATCCTTGCACTTTCATTCAGTGAGTGTCATGGTAGCGAAAACCGGTCGGGCCGTCAATAGGACCTGACGAAAAAATACGCGGGGACCGCCGCGCTAGCGCTGCCGCAACCACTTCTGGTCAAAGCGGTCATAGAACTCGGGAAAGACCCTGTGCGGCATGCCGATGCCATGTCCGATCTGCCTGTCGGCGACGCGCAGCGCGTTATAGCCGGCGTACACGGCGGCCGGCGGGCACGTCTCGTCGATAAAACCGACCGACACGCGCACCGGACAGGTGATGCGGGGCGCGAAGTGCGCGCCGTCAAAATAGGGCGCGACCTTCAGGGCTGCCGCCTTATCGGACGGCCGCATGTTTTCGATCAACTTAGGCCACCCGGAATCTCGTCCCTTTTGAAACCCTAGCAGATCGGTGATCGCAGGCACGTGAATGACGCCTTTCGTGAACGTGCGGTTGAGACCCAGCAGATAAAACCCAAACCCGCCTCCCTGGCTGGACCCCGTATAGCCGACGTGCGTCTTGTCAGCATCCGGACGCGCCACCACCCAGTTGACCGCGCGGTTGATGCCCAGCATGATCCGGTAGTAGAAATAGGTTTCACGCTGCGCCGCGCCCGCCTGGCAATAGCGCTTCACGCCGAAGCGCTCCTGCACCTGCCGGTCCTGCTCGGCGTACCGGTTCTTCTGGCTCGCCGCATCCGCCGCAGGCTCAAACGGATGGACGTTCATGACCAGATGGATAAACCCGCGATCGGCGATGCCGACATGGGGAGCGATCACGCCGGGCCCCGCCCCGGGCACGTTGACTTCGACGGGAAAGGGCCCCTGTCCCTTGGGCACGCTGAGAAAACCATAGACGCGCAAGCCGTCAAAAGTCGCAAAGCTGACCTTGAACGCATCGTGCTTGTCCGTGCAATGTTTCTCGAAGCGCTCGACGCGCGGATCCAGCGGGACTTCGGCCTCCAGCCGCGCGATCGCGGCATCCCAAAAGGCGTCGAAGTCTGCCGGCCGCGCCGACCCTGCCACGATTTTCTCCGGCTCGTAGGCAACACCGGAAAGTCCTTTGAACGTTTTGCCGAGCGTTGCGACGGCCGTGCATTTGAGGAAACCCGGTTCGCGCAGCGTGCCGGCGCAGGTCACCGGATTGGCTTTGGCGAGATCAAAAACGGCGTGGGCGACCTGCTGCGTCCCGAAATTCGTGAGCGTCACGCTGAGCTGTCCCGACGTCACCGGCTGACGGTCCGCGCCTGTCACGCGCACGACAAATGTCGCCGGTTCCCCGCATGCGTATACATGCGATTCACGGTCCGCTCGCACCTCCACCGATTGTGCCCACGCCAACACGGGCAGCGCCATTCCCAACACAGCCGACTTGATCGTCATGATTCCCTCCGTTGTTGATGACGGTGACGGCTCACGGCAAGCCGGACACCTGTTGCAGAGTCGGCCACCTTGAATCCCTTATGCCTGTTCCCCTGCCGCAAGCGCCCTGCCGATCTTGAGCGATGCGTTAAACTGATCGTCCGTCGTGCGCAGCAGCGCGATGCCTTCGCGCGCCGCGGCCGCACGCATGTCGTCAGGGATCTCGCGGCCGTGCACGATCAGGATCGCGGGCGCGCCGACCAGCGTGCAGACCGCCACCGTGTTGGTGTGGTTCTGCACTGTGATCAGCACGGCACCGTCCGGGCAGTGCGCCATGACGTCGCTCAAAAGGTCGGAGGTATACGCGCCGGTCGCTTCCGCATTCAGATCCGGCACCTGCACCGCCTCCCCTCCGCAGGCGCCGATCAGCGTTCCCAACGTCATGCCGCCCCCCCTTCGATATAGATGACCGCTTTCACGGTCGTGCCCGATCCCTTTTTCGAAGTGATCTCGAACTCGTCTGACACGCGTCGCACATTGACCAACCCCATGCCGGCGCCGAATCCCAGCGAACGAATCCACTCGTTGGCGGTGGAGGTGCCGTCGCGGCAGGCCCATTCCACATCTTCAATGCCAGGCCCCGCATCGCGTGCGATCACTTCGGCGCGTCCGCTCGACACCTGCCACGAGAGCACGCCGCCGTCGGAGTGCACGCACAGATTGATCTCCAGCTCATACGCGGCCACCGCGATCCGCCGGATGACCTTGGTTGCGAATTTTTTCTCCTGCAACACCTGTTTGATCTGGTTCGCGGCCTTGCCGGCGTTTTCAAAATCGTACTTGCAGATCGGAAACTCGCGCAGCAGATACAGGCTGCCCGCAGCGCCCTCGCCTCCGCGCTGCACCGAAACGCTCTCGAGACGCTGCAGCTCACGCGTGAGTTCGACCAGCAGGGCGCGGTTGATGTCGCGCTGGCAAATGATGCCGACCAGCCGTCGGTCGCGGTTGAGGACCGGAAAGCGGCCGTAGTGATAACGGTCGAAATAGCGCAGCGCAAAGGAGAGCGGCATGTCGTCCTCCAGCACCACCAGCTTGGTCGTCATGTGGCGTCCGCAAGACTCATGGATCGTGCCGGCCACCAGCGCGCGGATGATATCATCGATGCTGACGAGCCCGAAGAACCGGCCTTTCTCTTCGACCGGCACGCCGCTGATTTTTTTCTGTCGCATCAGTTCCTGCGCCTGCCGCATCGAGGCGTCGCGCGGCAGCGTCACCAGGTCCGCTGTCATCACATCACGCACTTTGAGGCGCTGGATGAGTTCAAGCAGCACGAGCGGATCATTGCCCGACTCGCCGAGTCCGGGCCGCTCATCCGGCGCAACGGGAGACTGGCTGCCGGGCGCGCTCATAGCGGATGGCGAGCGGCATGCACCGCCACGCAGGCGTCATACTTCGACAGGCGGCTGGTGGCCAGCGTCATGTGAAGATCGTTCGCCACATTCACCATCGAGGAGGGCAGGGGTTTGCCGTTCACGACCACCACGCCGACCGCGCCGACGATCTGCGCGGTCCGCAAGACCTGGTCGCTGGCGAGCGAGGTTAACAACAGCATGTCTTCTTCATCCACCAGCAGCACGTCGCTCATCAGATCCGACGCCATGACATGCCCCACACGCCGCAGCAAGCCGTCACCTTTGACAAGGACCTCTGCCTGCAGCACCTCCGCGACCTCGCTCATCGTCATAAAAAAAGCCTCATTTCAACACAGGCGTGTCTGGGCACACCGTCTGCGCTTTTCTGTCGTGAAAAACGGGAGTGAGTGTATCGCAACACCCTGCCCGAGACAACACGGAAAACGTTGAAACCGCTGATTCGATAAAAAAGGTTCTATTTCGACTTGGCAAGCTCAGACCGTTTTTGAGATACTCCTTGAATCTTTTTTAGAACCACCCCGTGTCTTGTAGCGGTACAGGTCCCGGGTAACGCGGAGGTGAAACACCGTGAGCACCGCACCGACGACGGCGCAAGGCGTTCAGAAGCTGACTCCAGAACTGAAAGCCTTCATTGCCGAATGGAAAGAGAAACCAGGGAACCTGATCATGATCCTGCACCGTGTGCAGCAGCACTTTGGGTTTGTTCCCCGGGAAGTGGCGTTTGAGGTCGCCGATCTGATCGACGTGCCCCTCGCCAAAATCTACGGCGTCATTACGTTCTATAACTTCTTTAAGCTGAAGAAACCCGGACGCAACCAGATCCAGGTCTGCATGGGCACCGCCTGCTACCTGAAGGGCGGCGAAGACATCATCGAAGAGCTGGAAGGTATCCTAGGCGTCGGGCTCAACACCGTCACGCCGGACGGCGAGTTTTCGGTGGAGGCGGTCCGCTGCCTCGGCTGCTGCGGTCTGGCACCGGTGATGGTCATTAACGGCGAAGTGTTCGGCAAGGTGAAGACCGAATCGCTGCAGGGTATCGTCGCGAAATTCCGGAAAGGCTGACCCGTGCACGCGTCCGTCTGCGACATCATCGCCGATCTGGTGCAGAATGCGATTGAGGCAGACGCGACACGGATCGAAGTTGACGTTGCGACGGGCCCCGCGGAGATCCAGGTCCGCATTCAGGATAACGGTAAAGGTATGGACGCACGCACGCTGGCGAGAGCCAAGGACCCTTTCTACAGCGAGCCCGGCAAACACGCCCGACGCCGCGTGGGACTGGGCATCCCCCTGCTCATGCAGACCGCTGCTGCGGTCACGGGCACGGTGGACATCCAGTCGACGCCGGGAAAAGGGACCTGCGTGGCTTTCACGCTCGACGCGCGCCATCTGGACACCCCGCCCTTCGGCGACCTGCCTGAGACGCTTTTGGGGCTGATGGCCTTTAGCGGGACCTACGACCTGATCCTGACACGCGCCACGCCGACCGACCGATACACGGTCTCGCGCGGCGAGCTGATCGACACGCTCGGCAACCTCGAGGAGATCGACAACCTGATCCTGGCCCGCGCCTATGTGCGATCCCAGGAAGAGAATCTGAACCCGTGATGGAAGGAAACAGAACTATGGCTAAGCTGACGCTCAATGATTTACGCAAACTGCGTGACCAGAAACAAAAGGCGATCGAAAAGCGCGACCCCTCCAACAAGGACGCGCAGATCATCGTCGGCATGGGCACCTGCGGCATCGCCGCCGGCGCGAAAGAGACGTTCAACGCGATCATCGACGAACTCGACGCCAAGGGCATTTCGCATGTGCTGGTCCGTCAAACCGGCTGCATGGGCCTGTGCCACTCCGAGCCCACCGTGGAGGTCATCGTGCCCAACATGCCCGTCGTGATCTACGGCAATGTCAACGCCGAGGTCGGCAAGCAGATCGTCAACGATCACATCGTCAACAAGCACCTCATCGATAACCACATTTGCGACAAGCCGGCAATGGACATTGTTCGCTAAGCGGGGATTACACAACATGGCTTACAAACAGTACATCTTGGTTTGCGGCGGAACGGCCTGCGAGTCCAATCACGGCATCGCGCTGTTCAACGCGCTGAAAAAGGCGGTCGAGGAAAACGGCCTGGTCAATGAGGTGCAGGTCGTGCGCACCGGCTGCCTGGGCTTCTGCGAGAAGGGCCCGATCGTCAAGGTCCTGCCGCAGGACACCTTCTATGTCGAAGTCAAACCCGAGGACGCGGCGGTCATCGTCAAAGAGCACATCATCAAAGGACGCGTGGTCTCCCGCCTGCTCTACGATAAGAACCAGAGCAAGATCAACGTCGGCATTGAGGGCATCGACTTCTACCAGAAGCAGTTCCGCATCGTGTTGCGCAACTGCGGCGTGATCGACCCGGATAAGATCGACGAATACATCGCCCGTGACGGCTACAAGGCGCTTGAAAAGGTGCTCTTCGAAATGAAGCCGCAGGACGTGGTTGAAGAGGTCTCGAAGTCCGGCCTGCGCGGCCGCGGCGGCGCGGGCTTCCCCACCGGCAAGAAGTGGTCGTTCGCGGCCATGCAGCCCGCCGGACAGAAGTACATGGTCTGCAACGCCGACGAGGGCGACCCGGGTGCCTACATGGACCGCTCGACGCTCGAAGGCGACCCCCATTCTGTGCTCGAAGCCATGACCATTGCCGGCTACGCCATCGGTGCCAGCAAGGGTTTCGTCTACATCCGCGCCGAATACCCGCTCGCGATCCAGCGCCTGGAGACCGCGCTCGCCCAGGCCCGCGAATACGGCCTGCTCGGCGACGACATTCTCGGCAGCGGGTTCTCCTTTGACATCGAGATCCGCCTCGGCGCCGGCGCCTTTGTCTGCGGCGAAGAGACGGCGCTGCTCGCCTCGATCGAAGGCATGCGCGGCATGCCGCGTCCCCGGCCGCCCTTCCCGGCGGTCAAGGGGCTTTGGGGGCGTCCCACGGTCATCAATAACGTCGAGACGCTGGCGAACATCCCGGTCATCCTGCTCAAGGGCGGGCTCTGGTTCAGCAAGATCGGCACCGCGACCTCGAAGGGCACCAAGGTCTTCGCCCTCACCGGCAAGATCAACAACTCCGGCCTGATCGAAGTGCCGATGGGCACCACCCTGCGCGAGATCATCTTCGACATCGGCGGCGGCATCCGCGGCGGCAAAGCCTTCAAGGCGGCGCAGACCGGCGGCCCCTCTGGCGGCATGATCCCGCCGCAGTTTCTGGACACGCCGATCGACTATGAGAACCTCGCGAAAATCGGCTCGATCATGGGGTCGGGCGGATTGATTGTGATGGACGAGGACGACTGCATCCCGAACATTGCGAAGTTCTACCTCGACTTCACGGTCGATGAGTCCTGCGGCAAGTGCGCGCCGTGCCGCATCGGCGGCCGCAAACTGCTCAACTACCTCGGCAAGATCTGCGACGGCAAGGGCACCTACGAGGACATCGAGAACATGCGCGAGATCAGCGAAGCGATGTCACGCGCCTCGCTGTGCGGCCTCGGGCAGACCGCCTCCAACCCCGTCCAGTCCAGCCTGCGCTACTTCATGGACGAGTATAAG
>Ga0265294_10010561_pt1 | contig 10485 bp, 7 predicted proteins | sample MunlanPumphouse3_FD_192504 | JGI IMG/M metagenome (GOLD analysis project Ga0265294, IMG submission 192504) | Groundwater microbial communities from a municipal landfill in Southern Ontario, Canada - Pumphouse #3 | ecosystem: Environmental > Aquatic > Deep subsurface > Groundwater | place...
CGCAAGCTGGGCGGAAATCATGGCGATCGGGAATCCGGTCGCCTTGGAGGCCAAGGCCGACGAGCGCGAGGTGCGCGGATTGATCTCGATGATGACGATGCGGTCGCTGACGGGGTCGTGCGCAAATTGCACGTTGGTGCCGCCGATCACGCCGATCGATTCGACGATTCGGAAGGCGTAATCCTTCAGGCGGTTCTGTACGGACGCCTCGATGGTCAGCATCGGCGCCGAACAGAAAGAGTCGCCGGTGTGCACGCCCATGGGGTCGATGTTTTCGATGAAGCAGATCGCAATCATCTGGTTCTTGGCGTCGCGGACAACCTCGACCTCAAGCTCTTCCCAGCCGAGCACGGACTCCTCGATCAGGCACTGGTGGGTGAGAGACGCCTCCAGCCCGCGCTGGACGATGGTGCGCAACTCCTCGACATTGTAGACGAGTCCGCCGCCCGTGCCGCCCATGGTGTAAGCGGGACGCACCACCACGGGATATCCGAGGGACGCCGCGATCTCTTCGGCATGTTCGACGGTGTAGGTGATCTCGCTCTTGGGCATTTCGATGCCCAAGCGCGTCATGGTGTCCTTGAAGATCTGGCGGTCCTCGCCACGCTCGATGGCGTCAAGGTTCACGCCGATGACCTTCACGCCGTATTTGTCCAGCACCCCTTTTTTGGACAGCTCCAACGACAGATTCAGCCCTGACTGGCCGCCGAGATTCGGCAGCAGAGCGTCCGGGCGCTCCTTGGCGATGATCTGTTCAATGCGTTCGACATTGAGCGGCTCGATGTAGGTGGCGTCCGCCATGACCGGGTCGGTCATGATCGTGGCTGGATTGGAGTTCACGAGAACGACTTTGTACCCGCAGGCGCGCAACGCCTTGCACGCTTGGGTTCCGGAATAATCGAACTCGCAGGCCTGACCGATAATGATGGGGCCTGAACCAATGATGAGCACCTTTTCGATGTCTTGACGCCGCATAGATGTGAACCTGACCTTTCGGGCCGCAACGCATGCCGCGAGAAAACGAGACGACTCGTCATCGGGACAATGCACGCGATTGGGCACTTAGCTTAGCGGTTTTCCGGACGCCCGTCGAGTCTGCTCGTCGTCTTTTTTATTTTGCGGGATCGGGATGCCCTCTCTCCACTGGAGTCCAGGCGGTATTTGTGCTTAAATACGCCACCATGAAACGCATGTTGACGACGAACTGGAGGCGGTTCTGTTCCGCGGCCGCACTCTTCTGTCTGCCGGTTTTGGCCCGGACGGTTGGCGCTGCTGAAAATCCGCCCGAAGGATTGCTGCTGGCGCGCGAAACGGTCGTGTCCGCCGCGCGCGCGGTCACTGCCGCGCGCTTTCCCGATGCCGACCGGGTGCTGGTGGACGACCATGTCCTTGAAATTTATGAAAAAGACGGGACGTCGGTGCTGTGGGATGACGAGTATTCGAAAATCCTGACCGAGAAGGGACGGCGCGACGCGTCCTCGCATCAACTGATGTTCGACCTCAACTACGGCACGTCGTTTGTGTATCGGGCCGAAATCATCAAGCCGGATGGACGCGTGATCGCGATTGATCCGGAAGCCTATTCGCGCGTCATGACCGAACCCGGCCAGATGGGCGCCAACATCTACGATCCAAGCAACAAGATCTTGAGTTTTTCAATGCCCGGCCTCGAGATCGGCGACCTCTGCCACTTGGTGACCTGCCGCCTCACCACCAAGGCGCGTATGCCGGACACCTGGGCCGACTATGCGGTGTTTGAGTACGACTCGCCGATCGTCAACCTGCTGTATGCCGTCTCCGCCCCGCCCGAACTCCCGATCCGCCACCGTGTGCTGCGCGCCCCGGTTTCGAACACGGTGGCGTATGCCGAGAGCCGCCAGCCGGACGGACGCACGCTGCACACCTGGACGGTGCGCGACGTGCCGCAGATGTTCCCGGAACCCGACATGCCGCCGCTGCACACCCAGGTGCAGCGCCTGATCCTCAGCACCATTGCAGACTGGCCCACGGTCTCGCGCTGGTACTGGAAACTCTGTGAACCGGCCCTGGCAAAAACCACGCCCGAGATGCAGGAGACCGTCGACCGGCTGGTCGAGGGCGCCGCGACGCGCGACGATAAAATCCGCCGCATCTTTAAATTCGTTTCGCAGCAGATCCGCTACATGGGGCTCACCACCGAAGAGACCGCGCCCGGCTATGAGCCGCATGCGGTGTCGGTGACTTTCAACAACCGCTATGGCGTCTGCCGCGACAAAGCCGCCCTGCTGGCCGCGCTGCTGCGGATGGCCGGCATTCCGGCCTATCCGGTGCTCATCCACGCCGGCGCGCGGATGGACCCGGATGTGCCGATTCCCTTTTTTAACCACGCTATCACTGCGGTCGACCGTCCGGACGGCGGCTACCTGCTGATGGACCCGACCGATGAAAACACGCGCGATCTTTTCCCTGCTTACCTGTGCAACCGCAGCTATCTGGTGGCCAAGCCCGACGGGGAGACGCTGCGCGTGTCGGACGTCTATCCGGCCGAAAACAATCTGGCACGCATCGAGACCGACGGCACGCTGGACGCCTCGGGTTCGCTGCTGCTGACCTCGCGCCTCGTGCTGGAAGGTATCAACGATAACGCCTACCGCAGTTTCTTTGTCCGGCAGAAGCCGGATCAGCGCCGTAAGTTTTTCGAGGGCGTGCTCAAAAGCCGCTTGGCCGGAGCCGAGGTGCTTTCGTGCGCCATCACCCCTGAAGACCTACAGGACACCGAGCAGCCGCTGACGGTCACCGTCATGAGCCGCGTGCCCGATTTCCCGGTTCGCGGCAGCGGGCTGGATCTCATCACGGTGCCGTGGCTGGGCACGGCACTCGGTTATGCCAACTTTGTGATTGGCCAGACCGGCCTGAAGGAGCGACGCTATCCGCTGGAAACCGGGATCACCTGCGGCGTCGAAGAGCGCGTGACGCTGCACATCGCCGAAGGGTTGGGCACCGTGCACGCCTTGCCTCAGCCCGTGCGCATTGACCGCGCCGGAGTGTCCTTCGAGCTGGCGCAGACGGTCAGCGGCACCGACCTCACGGGCACGCTGCGCTATCTGCTGAAGACCCCCGAGTTCTCGCCCGCCGCCTATCTGGAATTGAAAACTGTCCTGCAGGAGATCGAAGCCGCCAGCCGCGCGCGCCCGCTCTTCACGGCCTTATCTCAGACCGCGCCTGACCTTGAGATCCTGAGCGATGTGACCGACACGGCGATCGAGACGCCCCGCGCCTGGACCACCACGCGCACGTGGTCCAAACGAATTCTGACCTACGCCGGCAAGAAGAACGGTTCCGAGCTGAAGATCGCCTTCAATCCGGTCTGGCAAACGGTGGAGGTGGTCGCCGCGACCGTCTCTAACCTGAACGGCACCGTGCATAGCGTCAGTCCGCACGAGATCAATATCATGGACGCGGCATGGGCCGGGGCGGCGCCGCGTTATCCCGCCGGCAAAACGCTGGTCGCCAATCTGCCGGGTGTCGAGACCGGCAGCGTGATTACCGTGACCACGCGCTTTACCCAGACCAACGCCTGCTTCTACAGTCATGCGCATGCCTTCGGCGGCGTCGAGCCGGTGCAGGGCGAGACGTACCGCCTGCGCTTCCCGAAAACGTTGCGGCCTTCCCTGCAAACGTTCCATGCGGAGGCGCTGGCGTTCCGGGCGCAAACCAATGACACACACATCACTCTCGCCTGGCAGGCACCCGCGCAGCCCGCGATGCGCACGGAAGAGCTGCTGCCGCCCTGGCACTTTTTCAAGCCCACTGTTTATGTCTCGTTCGGCGACTGGGAGGAGCACGCGCGCCGGCTGCGGCGTGCGCTGGCGCGCGCCGGGGATGAGGACCGCGCCGCGCGCCGGCATGCCAAGGCGCTGGTCAAAGGCCTCCGCGACCCGCGCGCCCGCCTGCTGGCGATTCGTGACGAGGTGCTGCGCACCATCCGCCCGGCCGGTCCCTCTTTCCTCGATCTGCCGTTGGAGGCGCTCTCCTCGCCCGACCGCACGCTGGCCGACCAGTATGGCCATCCCGCCGATCGCGCGCTGCTTTTGGCCGCCATGCTGGATGCCGTGGGATTCGATCCCGAGATTCTGCTGGCCAGCCAGGACACCACGCGCCACGCGCCGTACGCGGCACCGTCGCGCGCTGTGCCGCAGCTTGGTTATTATCATCATCTCGTGGTGGCCGTGACCTGCCAAGGGCAGCGTCTCATCCTCAACGAGGGCGACCAGTATGACGAATTGGGGGCATCGGGACTGGACGGCGCACCGGCTTTGACGCTCAAAGGGCGTGTGCAGACGATCGATCTCGCGCCGGATCTGAAAAACCGCCGCCGTGATGCCTGGACGATTGAGCTGGATGCTCAAGGTTGCGCGCGGATCACGGTCACGAACTGGTTTTACGGCACGCAGGCTGGGCCGTTCCGTAAGCGCTACCGCGAGATGCTGCCCGAAGATTTCCGGCGCCATCATCTGGAGTGTGTCGGCGCGCTGGCCAAGTCGGCGGCGCCCGCCTCCGACCTGACCGTTGAAACCGCGGCTTATCCCGGCTACCTGACCTTCTCGGCGACGGCGCGCGACTATGCCACGGTGGAGAAGGGCGTGTTGACGCTGCTGATTCCGGAAGTGGCGGGGGCGCTCTTCCCGTTGCGTGCCGACACCCGCGAGCAGCCGCTGTTCATCGGGCTGAACGACACCTCCGAACTGCTCTGCCGGATCGTGCTGCCGGAGGGCTTTACGCGGCTGCCGGTCGCGCCGGCGCCGATGCGGTGGGCGTTGCCCAACGGGCTCGGCACGCTGGACTACGCGGTGCAGACCGGGACGCGGGAGGACGGGCGTCTGGAAGTGACGATCACGCGCACGATCCGCCGGTGCAGCGGCGGCGTCGAGCCGCACCTTTACCCGGCCCTGCTGGAATGCAACCGCCGCATGACGCATCCTTCCGTGCGCACGCTGGTCGCCGAGCAGGTTCAGCCAGTGTCCGGGGGGGTGGTGCGTGTGGCGCACTGATTTTGTGCGGAGCGTAGTCGGGAGCGCGGGCGTCCCCGCCCGCATTGTGAACAGTGAAACAGGAGGTAGACGATGGCTTTTCAACGTTTTTACGATCTGTTCCCTGACCTCGCCATTGAGGAGACGCGCAGCATCACGTTGCTTCATGCGCAATACGGTTTGCCGGCCGGAGATTATGGGTTCCTCGAACAATGAAGCGATACATCTTCAAACGACTGTTGGAGATGATCCCGACCACGTTCGGCGTGCTGGTCCTCACGTTTGTGCTTTTTCATGTCGTGGGCGGCTCGCCGGCCGAAGTGGTGCTCGGCAAGAATGCGTCGTCCGAGGCGCTGGCCGCGTTTGACGCGCGCCACGGATACGACCGGCCGCTGCTGGTCGGCCGCTGGTCGCGGATCAGGGCGCTGGGCGACGTGCCGCGCGCGACGCTCGCGCGCCAGCCTGAATCCGCCCTGCTGCGGCTGCCGCTGACCTACGCGTTGCCGGCCGGCCTCTACCGGGTGAATGCCGGCCGTGTGATGATTGGCCTGCGCGAGAGCGCGACCGGTGTCAGTGACGAGGCGCTGGTCGACGGTCCCGCGCCGTTGACGTTTGCCGTGCGCGAGGGGTGGACGGCGGTGACGCTCGATATAGAGGGATTGACTGCCCCGCGCGTGCGCCTCGAAAAAGGGAACCGCGGCCTGTTCGACTCCCAGTTCGTTCACTATCTGACCGCCCTGGCGCGCGGCGACTTCGGGCTGTCGATCGAGCACCGCCTGCCGGTCGCGCAGGTGCTGCGCGAGGGCGTGGGCCCTTCGCTGGCGCTGACGATCCCGATCCTGGCAGGCGGCACGCTTGTGGGCGTGATGCTGGCGCTGCTCTGCGCGGCCTGGCGCGGCAGCGTGACCGACCGCGCGGTGTTGATCCTCTCCACGGTGTTGATGAGCGTCAATTATGTGGTCTGGGTGCTGGCCGGTCAATTTCTGCTGGCTTTCAAGGCGAGGCTCTTTCCGCTCTGGGGCTTCGAGTCAGCGGCCTATCTGGTGTTGCCCGTTCTGATCGGCATCGTCAGCGGGCTGGGGCGCGACGTGCGTTTTTACCGGGCCGCGATTCTTGATGAGGTCTTCAAACCGTATGTGCGCACGGCGCAGGCCAAAGGGGTGAGCGGCGCCCGGATCATGGTCCGGCATGTCTTGCGCAACAGCCTGATTCCGATCGTCACATACGTCAGCCTGTCGGTGCCGTTTCTGTTTACCGGCAGTCTGATGCTCGAAAGCTTTTTCGGCATCCCGGGACTGGGCAGCGTGAGCCTGAATGCGATTCACTCGTCCGACATGGCGGTGGTGCGCGCGGTCGTGATACTCGGGGCGTTGCTCTACCAGATCGTGAATGTGGCGACGGACGTTTGCTACGCATGGCTGGATCCGCGCGTGAGATTGAGATGACAGCAAACAAGAATAACAGGCCGAACATCCTGAGTCGGTTATGGAGGCGGTGGGACACGCGGCTGTGTCTGATCGTGATCCTGGCGTATGCCGGGGCCGCGCTGTACGGCGAGGCGGTCTACCGGGCGGCGCGTCTGACCGACCGCACGCCGGCTTACAACGCGGTACGCGAACAGTCGCGCTACGTGACGCCGGCGCTTGTGCGGCTCGGGGCGGTTCGCGCCCGTCCGGCGGGCGAGCCGCTCTATCTGCTGGGCAGCGACAACCTCGGGCGCGACGTGCTGCAGCGTCTGGTGCAGGGGACGCGCATCGCGTTTCACGTCGGCATCATCACCTCGCTGATCGCGATTCCCTTAGGCGTGCTGCTGGGTTGTCTGGGCGGCTATTTCGGCGGGCGAGCGGACAGTGTCGTGGTCTGGCTGTGCGCGACGGTGGCGTCGATGCCCGGGCTGCTGTTCATCCTTGCGGTCGCGATGGTGGTGGGGCAGGGGCTGGCGGGGGTTTACCTCGGGATCGGTCTGACCACCTGGGTGAGCGTCTGTCGCAATGTGCGCGGCGAGGTCATCAAGCACCGCCACCGCGCTTACGTGCAGGCCGCGCAGGTGCTGGGATACGGCCATGCGCGCATCATGTTCCGCCATATCCTGCCGAATGTGACGCACATCATCCTGATCGCGTTCTCGGTGCGGTTCCCCGCGTCAGTGGCCACAGAGGTCTTTATCAGTTTTCTAGGCATTGGCGTGCAGGGCGAACCGTCGTGGGGCATCATGATCAACAACGCGCGCCTGCGCCTCTGGCAGGGCGTGTGGTGGGAGATGACATTCGTCACATTGGCGATCTTCGCGTTGGTCTTGGCCTTCAACCATGTGGCGGACGAGCTGCGCGATCTCCTCGATCCCGCTTTGCGAACCGAACAGGTTTGAAAAAGTGACGGCTTGCGCATCCTGAGGTTTTGGGCGATAATCCCGCCAGAAGCTGTGTTGGCTTCGTGGCAGGTTGAGGCGGTGCGGAAGGGAATGATGCGGGATGGCGGTTTCCGTCGCGATTGAACGCGTGGTCAAGGTGTTCGGCGCTTACACGGCGTTGAAAGACGTGTCGCTGGGGGTGCAGCCCGGCGAGCTCTTTTTTTTGCTGGGGCCGAGCGGCTGCGGCAAGACCACGCTGTTGCGTTGCATCGCCGGGTTTTACCGCCCGGAAAGCGGACGCATCCTGATCGGCGATGAAGAGGTGACCGCACGGCCGCCTCACCGCCGTGACACCGGTATGATGTTCCAGAGCTATGCGCTGTGGCCGCACATGACGGTCGAGGAGAACGTGGCCTTTGGCCTCGAGATGCGCAAAGTGCCGCGCGCCGAGTCGCGCAGGCGGGTGGGGGAGGCGCTGGAGCTTGTCCATCTGGCCGACCGCGCCAAGGCGCGTCCCAATCAACTCTCAGGCGGCCAGCAGCAGCGTGTCGCGTTGGCGCGCGCGCTGGTCATCCGTCCGCGCTGCCTGCTGCTCGACGAGCCGCTTTCAAATCTGGATGCTAAGTTGCGGCTGGAGATGCGCATGGAGATCCGCCGCATCTGCAAACAGGCCGGCCTCACCGCGATCTATGTGACGCACGACCAGAAAGAGGCGCTGTCGGTGGCGGACCGCCTCGCCGTCATGCGCGACGGCGTGATCGAGCAGACTGGTACGCCCGAAGAGGTCTACCGCGCGCCGGCCAACCGTTTTGTCGCCGGTTTCATCGGCGAGGGCACGTTCATTGAAGGACGGATCGACGCGCTGGAGGCACGCGGGGTGCGCGTGTCGACGCGCATCGGAGTGTTGCGCGCCGCACGCGCGCCGCAGGGGCTGTCGACAGGCGATCGCGTGACGCTCTGTCTGCGGCCGGAGTCGTTGTGCCTGCGCCCGCCGCCGGAAGAGCCGTCCGACAACCTGTTGCGCGGACAGTTTATCGAGAGTGTGTATTTGGGCGAGGTGGCGCAGCACCGGATTGGTGTGCCGTCGGCTGATGGCAGTGCGTCCTGCGTGCTGACCGCAGTCGAACTGAACCCGGTGGCGGGACGGCGCCGCGAAGGCGAGCCGACGTCGGTGTGGGTGCCGCCTGAGCATGTGATTGTCACCCCGTTGTGAATGAAAGGATGAGCATGGAGCAGACTGACAACAAACCGGACGGACACCTGATCGCGCTGGCGATGGCGGCGCATCCGGATGACATTGAGTTCATGATGAGCGGCACGCTGCTTTTACTGAAGCAGGCCGGCGCGGAGATCCATATTTGCAATCTGGCGAACGGCTGCTACGGCTCGCAGGTCTACGGCAAAGAGGAGGCGGCGCGCGTGCGGGCACTGGAGGCGCAGGAAGCGGCGCGCGTGGCCGGCGCGGTCTGGCATCCGTCGCTCTTTGACGATGTGGGGCTTTACTATGATGCCGCGTCGCTGGCGAAGGTCTCTGCGGTGATCCGCGAGATCCGCCCCGACATCCTGTTGACGCTGTCACGCTATGATTACATGGAAGACCACGAGTATGCGTCGCGCCTCGCGTCGTCCGCCGCGTTCAACCGCTGTCTGCCCAGCTACGTCACCGATCCGCCGCGGCCGTCCAGCAACAAGCCTGTGGCGGTCTATCACTCGCTGCCGCATGCGCTGATGGACATGCAGCGCATGCCGGTCACACCGGAGTTCTGCATCGATGTGGGCAGCGTGATGGCGCAGCGGCGTGCCATGCTGGCGTGCCACACCAGCCAGCGCGAGTGGCTGGACGCGACGCAGGGCATGGGCTCGTATGTGGAAAGCATGGCCGATGCGGCGCGCGAGGTCGGCCGGCGTTATGGCGGCTGCGAGTTCGCGGAGGGCTGGCGCCGCCACAACCACATGGGGTACTGCGCATCTGATTATGCGCCGCTGGAAACGGCGTTGGCGCCCTTTTTGAAACAGACGAAATAAGGAGACGAGACATGGCACGGGCAATCAGTAAGCTGGCACCGGGATGGTGGGACTACACGACGTTGGACAGCGAGATTCTGGACGATGCGGCGGCGCTCACCGCCAAGGATCTGCTGGAACTGTCGCGGCCGGGATTCAAGGTCTGTATCTATGACACGGTCGAAGAGTTTTACACGGCCGAAGCGCTGGAGTATGTCGAGGCCTGGCGCAAGGCCACGCCCGACAACCCGGTCGGCGTGTGCGGCCCGATCGGCCCGACCGAGCAGCTTCCGCTCGTGGCCCGCATCGTGAATGCGATCGGGCTGCGCCTGCGCGACGCGCATTTCTGGGGCATGGACGAGTGGGTCGAGAACGGCAAGACCGTTTCGCCCCGGCATCCGCTCTCGTTCGCCAAGTGCGACCGCGAGATGTGTTTCGACCGGATCATGCCGAAGCTGCGCATGCCCGCGAAGAATATGCACTTCCCGACCGGCGACCTGGCGGCCTACACCCGCACCTACGATCAGGTCAAGTGCCTGCTGATGCAGGGTGGACAGGGCGAAATCAAGCACTGGGCCTTCAATGACCCGCCCAAACGCGAAGGTGCCTATGCGGACGCGCCGCCGTCACCGGCTGAATTCCGCAAACGCGCCGCTCGCCTCGTTGACCTGCATCCGGTCACCATCATCCAGAACGCGCGCACCTCGGGCGGCGGCAATGTCGCGATGGTGCCGACACGCGCCGCGACCGTGGGCCCGGTGGAGACGTGGAAATCGGCCAAGGTCTCGATCTGGCATCCCGGCCACCACGACAACCCGTTCGGCATGCGGCTTACCGCGCTGATGATTGCGAAACGCATTCCGGACAGCAGCGTGCCGATGTCGCTTCTGGCGGACCACCCCAACGTCCAGTTCAACTACCTGCGCCGCGGCATCGGCGAGGTGGCCGTGGATATGCATTGAGGAGCGACACAATGAGTGACTTGAAGATTGTGGCGGCGGGGCACGTCTGCCTCGACATCATCCCGACGTTCTTGCGGGGCGCGCCGACACTTGACGCGGTGATGCAGCCGGGCAAGCTGGTGGAGATGGGGCCGGCGGTGCTTTCGACGGGCGGTTCGGT
>Ga0265294_10010564_pt1 | contig 10484 bp, 9 predicted proteins | sample MunlanPumphouse3_FD_192504 | JGI IMG/M metagenome (GOLD analysis project Ga0265294, IMG submission 192504) | Groundwater microbial communities from a municipal landfill in Southern Ontario, Canada - Pumphouse #3 | ecosystem: Environmental > Aquatic > Deep subsurface > Groundwater | place...
CTGACAAAAGTGTTGCCGCCCATGTCGAGATTCTCCGCCAAAAGTGAACGACCTAAAAAACGGGAAAACGTACTGGTGAAGATAAACGAGTTTTTCAATAAGTTTTGGGATATTTCCGGAGGCAAGTTGTTTAACAATGGGTAATGGAATTGCAAACTTATTTGAGACATAAAGTTAAGCGACATTTTTAATTGATTCTTTTTTAAGATTATTATATGGAAGTAACAGCTAGCGACACTGAAATAAACAGATACACAAAATCTGTAACTCCAGAATATTTAAAAAATGAACAATTTACAACGCTGACAGGAGGTAGTTGGAATAACTTTTTTTACGAAAGTCATTCCTGGGAATACTCTCTTTATGTGGATACTTGTGAATGGATTTAGTCTGTGTTTCGATAAATGGTGTCGGTACTTCATTTAGTTAAAGTTATTTTTGACAATAATAATAGACAAAAAGTTTGCAGATTTACTTTTCAATCGTAAATTTGCAAAAAAAATGGTTGAGCGGAACATAACAGAAAAATTATTATCAATGGGAAATAAATTTCCTATTGTTACGCTGACAGGACCCAGGCAGTCGGGTAAATCTACATTACTTAAATCGATATTGCCGGATTACAGTTATGTTTCTATGGAAGATCCGGATAACAGATTAATTGCTATGGAGGACCCGCGTGGTTTTTTGAAGACTTACCCGGATAAGACAATTATTGATGAAGTTCAGCGTGTGCCGGATTTGTTTTCTTATCTACAAAGTCATGTGGATACTGAAAATAGAGAGGGAATGTATTATTTGGCAGGTTCACAGAATTTTTTGTTAATGCGATCTATCAGTCAGTCACTTGCAGGAAGAACGGCTATCCTTAAATTGTTGCCATTCTCGCATCACGAATTAAAAAAGGCTGAGATTTTACCGTCTACTGTTAATGAAGAAATCTTTAAGGGTGGATATCCGCGAATTTATGATAAAAAAATTCATCCCACAGACTTTTATCCAAACTATATTCAAACCTATATAGAGAAAGACCTTCGATTGCTGAAAAATATTGATGACCTGAGTAAGTTCATTCGATTCATAATGCTTTGTGCAGGTCGTATTGGGCAGTTGGTAAATTTATCTTCTCTTGCCAACGACATAGGCATAGCTGTCTCAACTGTCCAATCCTGGTTATCTGTTTTGGAAGCCAGTTACATAATTTATCTGCTAAAACCGGACCATAATAATTTTTCAAAAAGACTCGTAAAATCGCCAAAACTATATTTTTACGATACCGGATTAGCTGCATCTTTGTTGGGAATAGAAGATGAGGATCAACTGTCAACTCATTTTTTGCGAGGAGGTTTGTTTGAGAATATGGTTATTAATGAATTTACAAAAGCTTCATTGAACACCGGAAAAGAACCAAATTTATCCTTCTGGCGTGACAGCACTGGCAATGAAGTTGACCTTCTATTTTCTACAAAAGGAAAACAGCAGGCTTACGAAATAAAATCGGGAGCCACTTATTCATCCAATTATTTTAAAGGAATAAAAGTATGGGCAAAACTATCTGAAACCGTTCCGGAGGACTGCTTTGCAATCTATAACGGGGACCGGAGATTATCTACTTCTCATGGAGAAGTAATCCCTTGGAACGAGATAAGCAGTTTTTGAAACAATGAAGAAATTGAAAATGCCAATCACCGGTAGAATGTAATGAACAGTTCACGAAACGGGAATATGATCTGTTCTTTCTACAGTCCACTACCCAACTGAAATTCATTATAAAAATAGAGGAGCAAAAAATACTTTTTTTTTGTAAGATTTTCCTTTAATAAAACTTACAATTGACAAAAGATGTCAAAAAAAATACTTTCCTTTGTACATTCTTTAACCGGAATGTATAGAAAGTGTTTATGAGGAGTTTACCTGAAATAACAATTAACTCGTTTCAACTGGCGGTGTTGCTCGATGAGGCAGAAAAACATTTTTACAATTTTGTAATTGAAAACCTTGTTTTTTGTGCTCAATGCAGAGATATTGCCAACGAGGGTGTTGAGGTGGTAGAGGTTTGTCTGACAGAGTTGAACGATGTCAGGGTGCGTGGAAGATGCAGGAAGTGCCACAACGAGGTAATCCGACTTTTCGCCTTTGGGGGAAATGAAAAGTTTTATGCGAAGGCCAGTCGGTTGCGTGAGTCGATTAAATTAAATCTGATGGAAGCCTGACTCATGTTTGCTTTTTGGATATCTTGAAAATGGGTATCGTTCTTTTCTTCTCAATGAACAATGGCATAATTGTATACCATGGATCAACCCAAACTGGAGCGACTGCTCCGACTGATGAAACTACTCACGGCCAACAACTACCTGAACGTGGAGGAGATCGCCGCAAGGCTCTCAATCACAACCCGCTCGGTTTACCGCTACATCGACACTTTCCGTTCAGCTGGTTTCGTGATCAAGCGGAAAAATGGATGCATCCGCCTCGACAAATCGTCACCTTACTTTACAGAGATCAGCGAGCTGATTCACTTCACCGAAGAGGAGGCCTACATCCTGAAGTCGGCCATCGAAAGCATCGACGAGAATAACATCCTCAAACAGAACCTGAAGAAGAAGCTCTACACGGTCTACGACTATAAGATACTGGCGGAGACCATCGTCCACAGCAGGCTCAGCCGCAATGTGCGTCAACTGGTACAGGCCATGGAGAACCGGCAGGCGGTGGTCCTGAAAAAATATGCCTCCTCCCACGGCAACGACATCCGCGATCGCAGCGTGGAGGCGTTCGCCTTCACCACCAACTACGAGCAGGTATGGTGCTACTGCCTGGAAGACAGGGAGGTGAAGCTCTTCCGCGTTTCCCGAATTGGGGCGGTGGAGATGTTGCCGGAGCCATGGCTACATAAAGCGGAACATGTGGAGGGCTTTATAGATATCTTCCGGATACACAGCAACCGGAAGCTGCCCATTCAGCTTAAGCTGGGACTCCGTGCCACCAGCCTCCTGACGGAGGAGTTCCCACTGGCTGCCCCGCAACTACAGAAGCTGACGGACAACCAATGGCTACTCAAAACCGAGGTCTGCTCATACGAAGGGGTGGGGCGCTTTGTCCTAGGACTGCCGGGGGAGATCGAGATCATCGAGTCTCCGGAATTCCTGGACTACATTTCCCGACAGCATGATAAGATGAAAGACACATTTCTGATTGGATGAATATCGATGATGGCGAATATGTTATCTTATGCTGTTTTCTGTTTCATAGCGTATTGCGCTCTTTTTGGGACCGAATACTATTTCATTTCGATATCAAACTGATCAAATGGAGCAGTACGGTGTGCCAAGTGCCTGGTAGAAGGAGAGATCCCAAATAGAGGAGAATACGTTTTAACCTTGATTGTTTTACCATCTGGTAGAAATTCAAGAATGCGTAGCCAACCGTCGCCTCCGTTACCTTCCCATCCTCCACCGAGAACCTGTACGTTAAACATCATTTGATGCACGTCTTTCCCTATGGCATTCTTATCGACCCGGTAAGCGACTGAATTTTCAAAATTCTCCGGATTCCCAGTATGGCCACAAATAACAAGAAAAATATTTGAGGCAGGCTCTATCAGTTTCGTCCAGATGTCCTCTCCCCAGTTATTTGGTGTAATCGTGTAATTTTCTTCTTTAATACGTTCAGCTGTTCTTTCACGCAGGAAGGAATGAGTCATGAAAATCACTTTGTGGTCTTTATATTTTGGCTTGGAAATTAACTCTTTTGCCCAATTGAGTACTTCGTCTCGTGGAGCAAATTCTGAAGTGATGACCAATAGTTTTCCCCAGTTTTTGTCGTCAAATTCAAAGGCTGCATTTTCCAGGGAAACAATTCCATTACGATTAGGGAAAGTACTCACACAGATATTGCGCCAGGTGGTATTGCGTTCGAATGGAAAGTATTCAGGAAAATGCGTCATTCCATTCTCTGCACGTTGATAGCCATAATCATGATTACCAGCAGAAATAATGTATGGTACTTTGTTGTCAAGACGCTCAAAAGCTCGGGAACAGGATTTCCACATTTCGCTACTGGTCTGATTCAGCATGTCGCGGTTGAGTACAATGTTTTCATTCTGTTCTACCAAATCGCCCGTGCATAAAACTGCTTTGACATTTAAATTCTGTATGTTGTCTGCAATCCATGCTGTACATAATTCAAAAAGTGGTTGATTGATGTCGTATTTCGCATATCCTTGGGGATCGCCCAACAAAATCATAGAAAATGAATGAGGATCAGTTAAGTGTTGCTGGTCTGCCCGATGTTGTGCGAGGAGGGACAATGGCTTAACGGACAGTAATAGAATTAAAACGACAAACTTTATTTTCATATGTTTTTTGTTAAGATGATACATTGTTTTTTTCTTTATAATTTTAAACAACTCTTTGAAATATTAAAATTTGGTTAGCTGTAGATGGTAGCCAAAGTTTACATGTGTTTGCCAGCTTGTGTAACATAGGAATGTCGATTTGCAAAAGTACACAAAATTTCTATTTTGGACTTGGATTGAATTCAAAATAGTTTCTATTCAAGAGAATAGGGAAGATATCTTAACTTAAATGAAGAAAAGAATCGGAGCAACTTAAGTTGTGAGAAAGAGAACTGCTATTCACAAATTTTTGTATATTTGTCCCGGATGGATGCCATCGGCCATTGACAATGTTCCTATCATACTAAAAAAACATATACATATGAAGCACAGATCAAAAAGCGTAACACGAAGAGAGTTCCTGGGCCTCTCGGCACTGGGATTGACAGGACTGACCATTCTCCCCTCGTGGGCCATGAACGGGGTAAGGATTGCACCGAGTGATAGAATATACCTGGGCTTTATCGGCCTGGGAAGACAGGGGATCAGCGATTTTCATTCATTTTCCCAATGCCCGGGCGTGCAGGTGGTGGCAGGAAGCGATGCGGATTCTATGAAGAACGACCGCTTCAGGAACGTGGTCAAAGGCTGGCAGGAGAAAAGCAGCCTGCCCTTGAAATGCGACACCTACGAGTTTTATGAGGATCTACTGGAAAGAAAGGACATTGACGCGGTCTCCATTGCCACGCCGGATCATTGGCATGCCCTCACGGCCATCCACGCCTGCCAGTCGGGTAAAGATGTTTATTGTCAGAAGCCGTTGTCGTACACAATAACGGAGAGCCTGGCCATGGTGGAAGCTGCTAGAAAGCACAAACGTGTGTTCCAGGTGGGAAGCCAGCAGCGCTCCAGTGCTGAATTCCAAAAGGCTGTCTCTCTGGTGCGGGAAGGTAAAATAGGCCACATAGAAAAAATATACGTGCGCATCGGTGAACCACCGAAGCCCTTCAATCTGCCTGAAATGCCTGTCCCTTCAAACCTGAACTTCAGGCTCTGGCTGGGACCGCTGAACGACCCGAAGGTACATTATAACCCTACCATGTGTCCTCCCATTGCGCCTCCCGATTATCGCGAAAAGGGAGAGTGGGGCACATGGCGCTATTACCGGGAGACAGGTAACGGGTTTACGGGCGACTGGGGAGCGCATCATTTCGATATCGCACAATGGGCGCTGGGACTCGATGGTACAGGACCGATTGAATATATCCCGGCAGGATACAACGGAACGGAATACACCACAGTGAAATATGCGAATGGCATCGTGATGACGGAACAACCTTTCCGCGACGACAAACCGGACGACAAGGGCATACAGTTTATCGGTACCAAGGGGTGGATCAAGGTAGCCCGTGGCTACATTGAGTGTTCCGATCCCTCGCTGCTGAAAAAAACGGAGCAGGAGATCGCTGCGGGTTCCTTTGAGGTGAGCGCACCCCATATGCAGAATTTCCTGGATGCCATGCGCACGAGGCTAAATCCCATTGCACCGGTGGAAGCCGGCTGCAGCACCAACATTCTTTGTTGTCTGATCAACATTGCCACCGAACTGAACAGGCCCGTGAAGTGGGATCCGGCGACACTGAGCTTTGGTGACGACAAGGAGGCAATGGCTCACAGGTTGTACCATTATACCTACAGGGAACCTTATAAACTGCCCTATTGGGAATCATGAACCGACGTTCGTCTGTAAACGGATGAATTACCGACAACAACAAAATAACTTGACATGATGCTTATCGACAAAAAAATTATCTTTTATTTTTCTTTGCTGCTGATGACAACGACAATCTCCTCCTCCCTGATGGCCCAACAGAGCGATCATTCCCTGAAAGGGAAAAAAGTGCTGTTTGTTTATGGAGGTTGGGAGGGACACGATCCGGTGCCAACACGCGATATATTTGTGCCCTGGATACGATCGGAAGGGGCTGAGGTGGTAGTGAGCGACAACCTGGATGTTTATACCGACAGCACGCTGATGAACAGCCTCGACCTGGTGGTACAGATATGGACCATGGGCACCATCACCGGGAAACAGGAGGAAGGGTTGCTTACGGCTGTAAAACGGGGCGTGGGACTGGCCGGCTGGCATGGCGGCATCGGCGATGCGTTTCGGAACAACACGGAGTTTCAGTTTATGGTGGGCGGCCAGTGGGTGGCACACCCCGGAGGGGTAATCCGATACGATGTAAACATTACCGATCATGAGGACAAGATAACAAAGGGATTGAAGGATTTTTACATGAACTCTGAACAGTATTACTTGCATGTGGATCCCAATTTGAAGGTGCTGGCTACAACAACCTTCAGTGGAGATCATGCTCCCTGGATCGATGGGGCTGTCATACCTGTGGTCTGGAAGAAGATGTATGGCAAGGGGCGGGTCTTTTACTCATCCCTGGGACATGTGGCCAAAGATTTCGAGGTTCCCGAAGCACTGGAGATCATGCAGCGCGGCATTCGCTGGGCGGCAATGAGCCTGCACGAGGCACCCGAAAAATGGATACAGCCAGTGTATGGTCGGTGAAAAAACTGGGGAGCGGTTATCCTTCCACCGAAAATATCATAAACCGAACTCTTTTGCCAGGAGGGCATAACCGTTCTTCCGCGCTTCCATCTCGGCATAGCCGTCTACCAGCATGATCTCATTCACGCCGGTTTTGTCTGCCCAATCATGCAGCTGTTCGGCTACTTTTCCGGGAGTGCCGATCACAAATTTAGACAGCTGCTGCTCCCTGATAGCTTTCTCCTGCAGCGTGTAAGGATAGTCGTTGGCCTCCTTGCTGGTGGGAAAAGATTTAAATCGTTTTCCGGTGGAGAGCAGGGTCCACATCAGCAGGGTAGGGGCTGCGAGGTAGTTCGCTTCCTCCTCGGTATCGGCTGTGAAGACACTGATGGAGAGGATGCTTCTGGGCTCATCATAATAAATGGAAGGCTTGAAGTTATCCCGATAGTTCCTTAGCACCGGAACTGCCATCTCTGCATTAATCTGTCCGGCAAAGACAAAACCAAGTCCTTTCTCCAGGGCGAACTGTACGCCGCCTCCGCTCGATCCCAACATGTATATATCGGGTGCAAGCGACGGGTCGGGATTGGCAATCACCTTGGAGAAAGGATGATCTACTGGCAGGTTGTGGGCTAAGTAACCCAGCAGGTCGTCGAGTTGGCCGGGAAAAGTATCCTCCTTCATTATTTCCCACGAGCGGCGCAGAGCAAGGGCTGTCCTGCCGTCGGTACCGGGTGCACGGCCTATGCCCAGGTCAATACGCCCCGGATGCAACGCTTCGAGCATCGAAAACCGTTCTGCCACACTCAGTGCACTGTGGTTAGGGAGCATAACCCCGCCGCTGCCCACACGGATGTGTTCCGTATTGGCAGCTACATGGGCGATCATGATCTCGGGAAACATGCTCATCAATGCTGCACTGTTGTGATGCTCGGCAAACCAATAGCGGTGATAACCCAGCTTATCGGCCATTCGGGCAACCTCTGTGGAGTGCTGTAACACATCACCGGGAGTAGGGTCATTTTCCGTGTAATAGGCCAAATCAAGGATGGAAAACTTTAAATTTTGTAACATCTCTCTTTTATTTAACACGGTTAACCATTGAAAGACCAATTTGTTCGACTGGAGTTGGAATAAAAATGATTATCAGGGCTATAAACTGAACGTCGTCATCTGAAATAAATAATAAAAACAACCAGTAATTCGAAAATTTTATGTAAACTTGCAGGATTAAAACATATTTTGTGATCATCTAATATAATCTTGAATTGAAACGCTTCACATACAGCTACCGATGCATTGCCCTCCTCATGGGGCTTGCATTTTTATTGTTTGGTTGGAATAATTGTCTGGCACAAAATGAGAGGTTGGTCTTTACGCCTCACTGGATTCCGCAGGCCCAGTTTGCCGGTTACTATGTCGCACAGGACCAGGGATTTTACCAGGAGGAGGGACTGGATGTGGATATCCAGCACTCCACTGCAAACATTGCCTCACTCGATTTACTCAAGCAAGGAAAAGCCGATGTGGTCTCCACGTTTATGCTCGATGCCATAGGACAGCGGGCAAGTGGTGTTCCGCTGGTGAATATCGGTCAGCTATCCCAGCATTCGGCACTCCTGATGGTCACCAAAAAGAAGAGCGGTATTGATTCACCACAAAAACTACACAACAAAAAACTGGGAATCTGGAGCAGTGGATTCGAAGATGTACCCCTTGCCTTTATGCAGGAACATGGTATTCGGATGGACCTTGTCAGGATATTGCAGACAGTAAACCTTTTTCTTGTGGATGGGGTGGATGCCCTGTTGGTCATGTATTACAATGAATATGATCAGATTAATAATTGTGGAATTGATGAGAATGAATTGAACACCTTTTTCTTTTCCGACTATAACCTGGATATTCCGGAAGATGGACTCTATTGCCTGGAGGATTCCCTCAATAGCAAAGGTGATGCATATGCCGGTTTCTTGAAGGCTACTTTGAAAGGGTGGGAGTATGCCAACCAGCATCGGGAGTATGCCATCGATCTGGTGATTGGGGAGATGAACAAGGCGCACCTACCAAACAACAGGGTTCACCAGCGCTGGATGCTGGAAAAAGTGTTGGAGATGATGAACCCCGGAGAGAAAAAAGTAAAAAAGGGAGAACTGTTGAAAACGGATTTTGTTAGGGCCATGGAGGTCTTCGAAATGGCAAAAGGAACGCAAGGGCATCAGACCTTCGAATTTGAGCAGTTTTACAAATCACCAAAGGGTAAATAACCCTAAATTTCAAATGCTTGCATGGTTATATACCATTGAGTTATCATATTATTAACATGAATCGGAACAGGCTATCCTTTAAAATAATTGTTCGAGTGCTCCTCTTTTGTTTCATCTTGGGAGGATCGGTCTTTACCATCTATTACCTCTTTGCCCGTGAAACCATCGAAAGAGAGAGCCGCGAAAATGCCATTCACCTGGCTGAAAGCGCTGTCTACAAGATAGAAGAAATCATTAGCCCGGCAGAGATGATCCCCGATAACCTGGCCTGGATAATGGAAACCAATGCGCTTTCCCAAGATTCAATCTATGCTTTTTTAGAGCAGCTTGTGCGTAACAACGATGCTGTTTTTGCAAGCGCCATTGCTTTTGAACCCCATATGTTCTCGAAAGAGCAATATGCCTTTGCACCCTATGCTTATCGCAGCGGGGAGGAGATCCGGAGCCATGATCTCTGGTCGCCTGCGTATAATTATTTCATCATGGACTGGTATCAGATTCCGGCTTTACTGAAGAAACCATACTGGTCGGAACCCTATTACGATGAAGGTGGCGGAGGGGTACTGATGACTACCTACTCGGCACCTTTTTACAGAAACATCAACAACAGCCGAGTGTTAGGGGGGATCATCACAATTGATATTTCGCTCGAGTTTCTCACCGAGATTGTGAACTCGGTAAAAATATTTGACACGGGATATGCTTTCCTGATATCTGGGAATGGGGTCTACGTGACTCATCCTGATGCGTCGCGCATCATGAACCAGACTATTTTCACCTATGCAAAGGAGATTGATGAACCGAGACTAAGGGAGATAGGACGCGACATGATCAGCGGCAAAAGCAAGCTCTCGAAGGTAACCCTGAAGGAGCTGGGTGATGTCTGGATTTATCACACTGAAATACCCTCCTCAAAATGGTCACTGGGAGTGGTGTATCCTCACCGGGAGATGTATGCCGGACTGAGGAACCTCAATATCATGATTTTCCTGCTTTCGATTGTGGCACTGACCGTGTTGATTATTGCTACCGTGCGCATCATCAACAAACAAATTGGGCCACTCACCAAGTTCGCTCACACGGCACGAAACATTGCAGGGGGCAACTTCGACACCGAACTGCCCGCGGTAGGAGATAATTATGAAATGATGGAACTGCATGATTCTTTTCGGTTCATGCAGGAGGAACTTACCAAATATATTGCCGACCTGAAGGAGACCACTTCAGCAAAAGAAAAGATTGAAAGCGAGTTACGCATTGCGCGTGGCATTCAGACGGATATGATACCGCACATCTTTCCACCATTTCCCAACCTGCC
>Ga0265294_10010566_pt1 | contig 10484 bp, 13 predicted proteins | sample MunlanPumphouse3_FD_192504 | JGI IMG/M metagenome (GOLD analysis project Ga0265294, IMG submission 192504) | Groundwater microbial communities from a municipal landfill in Southern Ontario, Canada - Pumphouse #3 | ecosystem: Environmental > Aquatic > Deep subsurface > Groundwater | place...
CTTATAATAAAATTAAATATTAAAGGTGTAATAAAAATATGAGTAGTTATATAAATAATTTAAAAAGTGTTATGAATAGCTTTTTATATGTAAATAACAAAATAACCTTTGATAATATAAGAACTACTAAAATTTTAAATTATGTAGAAAATATACAAAGTTTAACAAAAAATAAAAAAGATTATAATCTAAATGGTTTAAAAAAAGAATTTGAAAAAAATTATAATAAAAAAAGCAATAATAATAAATATTTTTATACCCATAATTTCCTATCAAAACATAATAAAAACACAGGGGAAGTAATAGACAATAGTTATATAAATATAAAAGATATAGGGCAAGAATTCAAATTTAAAGATGATTTCTATTTCAATTTTGATAAGAATATCAAAGATTTTAAAGAAATAAAAACAAGACACTTAAAATTTCAAGAAAAAAATGAAGGTCAATTTTTAAATCAACAAGATAAAGTTTATTCATATAAAAAGTTAGCAAAAGTAAAATATTTAGAATATATTTACAAAGATAAAGAAAAAGTATTTATAACTTTTACATTGCCTAGTGAATACCACAAATATAAAAAAATAGGTAATAATTTAATAGAAAATGAAAATTATAAGGGTGGTAATTATATAGATAATATTGAAAGTGGACTTAAAAGATTAAATGAAATACATGACTATTTTTATAAATTATTAAAAAAGTATGTAGCAAGATATATAAAAAAGAACCCTATTAATGATTTTGAAAATATACAAGAAATAGGGTTTATTAAAATTTTAGAACCTCATAAAAATTTACAAGGACATTTACATAGTCTTTTTTATATTGATAAAGAATTTTTAGAAATTTTAGACAATGTTTATAACTTAACTATAAAAAAATTTGAACTTATACAAACAAAAAAAGAAATATTGAAAAATGCTAAAAGTAGCACATATCTTAATAAATATCTTATAAAAACAACTAGATCAGATGAAAGATTTTACAATGAATATAAAAGATATTTTAGCAATACTAGATTATTTACAAGTTCTAACTATAAATATACAAGCCAAGAAAAGATAGATATTATCTATAAATATTTAAGCAAAAATAGACCTAATTTAATAAAAAATTATAAAAAGTCTAACAAACCTTTATATTATTTTTTAGAACTTTTAGACAAAAAAGGGTTCTTTGAATTCCTAGAGGTGTCAAAAGAAAGCATAAGTATAGATAGGAAAAAATTAAAAGATATTTACTATAAAGAATATAACTTAAAAAGTAAAGAAATAGCAAAATTAAAAAATTTAGATTGTGAATATAAACTAAATGGGTTTAAAAATATTGAAAATATTGAAAATAATTATGTTATAGATGAAAATGGGGAAATATTTAATAAAAATTTTAATGTTAAAAAAAATGCTGAAATAGAAAAAAATAAGGCAAATTTACAAAATGCCAGTAGTGAATTAGAAAAATTAGAAAAACTTATTATATATAACACTATTAAACAAGTTTATAAATGTATAAATAAAGTGAAAAATAAGCAAATAACAAAAGCATACTATAAAAATAATTTAATTTATGATAACAATGAATGGGCATTTAATAACAATAAACAAGATTTATTATATAAAATTATAGAAATAGAAGAATAAAATGTTTCAAATTGAAACATCCTTAAAGTTTTCTTAAAGAATTATTAAACTTTACTTAAAAACTATTGACATTAAGAAATTTTTAAGCTATACTAATACCATAATAAAGATTAAAACTTTATTAAAAAATAAAAAGGTTTAAAAAATGAAAGAATTTATAAAAATAGAAATAATGGCAAAAGTTGGTGGTTATGATTTAAATGATGATGGAAGTTTTCAGATTCAAAATTTAAGCATTAAAAATAATGGGGAACTTGTAAAAAATACAATTAAGATACATAAAAAAATAACTGAACAAGAATTAAAAAATTTAGTTGGTAAAGTTGTAAAGTGTGATAATGTAAAAGAATATAAAAATGGTTTTAAGTCTTATTTTTCTAGTGATAATTTTAAAATTATCAATGATGTTATTGTAGATTTTGAAGTAAACAAAGAAATAATTATAAAGTGTGATAATGTTATAACAAAAGATAAAAATAGCAAAATACAAAGTATAGTAATAAATGAAACAAGACAAGATTTATTTAATATAACTATAAAAGGTATAACAAAATTAGAAAACTTAAAAGGTAAAACTATAAAAATTAAAGGTGTTATAGTTGCTAAAACTGATTTTGGAACTTTTTATAGTAGTAATAAAATGCCTGAAATAGTAGGTTAAAAATGAAAAATATAGGTAATTTAATAATTTTAATGGGTGTTTTAATTTTAGTAGGTCTAGGGGTTATTGCTTATAATAGCCCAGATCATAATAAAAAATTGGTAGAAATACAAAAAGAATATAAAGAAAGATTAGCAAAATGAAAAAAATAATTATAATGATTTTAATGATGGTTGTGGGTTTAAGTGCTAGTGTTGATAGAACTTTGAATATAAAAGATAGAGAATTAAAAAATTATGAAAACTATAATATGATTGATAGAACTTTAAATATAAAAGATAGAGAACTAAAAAATTATAAAAATTATAACATGATTGATAGGGCCTTAAAAATTGAAGATAGGGAAGTATCAAATTATAAAAAAATAAAGGGTGTAAAAATAAAATGAATAAGCAAGATATGTTTTACTATGAAAAAATAGATTATTACTTTAAAGGTTATAGACATAATTTAGATTATTTTTATAAGTGTGAAAATGAACATAAAGAACAACTAATAAAAGAAATGAATGAACAACTTAAACATATAACTAATTATATAGATACCTATATAATAAAAGAAGGTGTAAAATGAAAAAAACAGGATCAACTTTTTATATGAATAATAGAAATGAATTAAAATATTTTAATGTTTTTAGAACAATGATTAAAGAAGATTTTAAAAATATTAGTGATTTTTATAAAGAAAATATAAAAAAATATGTAATTATAAAATATATATATAAGTTAGAAAAAATAATAAAAGAATGTAATAATTTTTTAAAAGCAGGTGTGAAAAGTGAAAATATACATATCAATTTTAAAGATGATGAATTTTTTATAACACCACATAATATGGGAATTTATAGGGTTTTTAATGCTGCTAATATAGAAAAATTTGAAAAAAGTGAAATGATTGAAATTTTAGAAAATATAGAATGTTTAACAAAATATGTTTTGTATGAAGACATAAAAAAATATGTTATAGAAAATTTAGAAGACTAAAAAAATGAAAGCAATTGTAAAAGAAATTATATTAAGAAATTGGCAAAATAAAAAGATTTTAATTATTTCAAAAGATTTTAAGATTTTTAAAATTGTTGATGATGTTGAATTTATCAATATAAATAAACAAAATGAAAAAGAATTTTATTACTACTTTTATTATAATGATTTTACAATTTTTGAAAGTAAATTATATAGTATTCATAGATTTTATAAGAATAAAGACAAATTATACATAATAAAGGACTAATAAAAATGAATAAGAAAAATATATATGAACATGGTAGTTATGACAAATTTGGGAATCTTAATTCTTCTTATTTTGTGTTAATGATTTTTTTTATAACTATAATAAGTTATATAGCAAGTATAGCAATTATTAACTATAAATTTTTTGCTTTTGATATTGATAATATAATAAATAATTATGTAAATTATTTTAAAAATACTTATTATTTATATGTAAATAATGGTCTTTTAATGTTTCTAAAAAGTGATTATAAATATTTAACATTGCCTATATTCTTAATTATTTTTTATATTTATAATATTATTGGTGCTAAATTAGAACAAAGAAAATTAGCTAATTTTGGTTTGGAAGATTATTATTTATATAAAAAATTAAAGAATGGTGTTATATATAAAATATTGCCAGGTGCTTCAATGGACTATGAAAAATTTACTAAACAATTTGAAAACATACTTCAAAGGAATAAAAAAGGTAGTTGTGAAATTTCAAGGGAAGACAAGGACATGATAAAAATTATATATAAAAATAAAATTCCAAATATTGAAAAATTAAAAAATTTTCAAATTAAAGATTATTTATTAAAAGATAAGCTATTTATGGGGTTTGAAGGTGGTTTTAAAAAAGAAATAGAACCTGTTTATATAGATTTTAATGATTTGCCTCATTCTTTTGCTTTATTAGGAACATCAGGGGGTGGTAAGTCAAATAGTTTAAATCATATTTTATTTAGTGTTTTTAATAATTTTAACTATGTCTATGAACTTAATTTTATAGATTTTAAAGGTGGTATAGAATCAGAACCATATAATAGATTAGAGAAAAAATATAAGACAAATAAAATAAATACTTATACAACTTCAAGATTTGAATTATATAAAAAAATGGTTCAATTAGATATTATAAACAAAGCTAGACAACAATATTTAAAAGATAAGGGCCTAAAAAAGTTTAAAGATAAATTTATATATGTGTTTTTAGATGAAATTGCTGAAATTTTAGATTATTCCCCATCTGATAAAAATGAAAAAGAACAACATAGCAAGACAAAAGAAATAATTGAAAGTTTATTTAGAACTGGTAGATCACAAGGTTTCAAATTATTTTATGCTACTCAAATATTTACAAGTGTGGGGTCTGGTATAAGCAATAGTATTAAAAATAATACTATATTTAGAATACTTCACAAAACTGAAAGTGATGAAGGTATTCATAGTGTAATTGATAAAGAACCATTAGAAGAAAGGGGCATCAATGTTAAAACTTTTGGTGTAGGTGAAGTTATAATTAAAAATGAAAGTAATTATTATCATTGTAGATCTTTATATGTCCCTGATAATTTTATAAACTTTATAAGATTGCCTAAAATTAAATTAGATGATGATTTTGAATTTGAAATGAAAAAATATATAGAAATTATCTTAAATGATTATTCTTTAAATGGTTTAACAAAAGATGATTTATTTCCTAATTTAAAATTTTAAGTTAGAAAGATTAAAAATATAATTATTGCTATTTTCTATTTCTTCAAATTCAATAGCTTTAATACATTCAAAAAGTTTATTCATATTCATTTGATTTTGATTATAAATTTTATGGGTTATATCTTTATTTAGACTATGCCCCATTAAATATTTTCTTGTGTGTTCTTCTGCATTGGTTTTTAAAATTTCTTGTGAAAAATTCTTTCTAAAACTATGAAATGATTTCACATCTTCAATAATAATTTTGTTTAGCCTTCTATTTAAAACTTTGCCTATTCTATCTATATTATTATCTTCAAAAAATAAGAATTGTCCTTTATTTTTTTTAATTCTATCTTTTAATATATCTAAAATATGTGGACTTATTGGCATTATTCTATTAGCATTTTTAGTTTTAGTTCCATTTATTTTAATAATATTTTCTTTAAAGTCTATATCATCTTTTTTAATGTTTGCTATTTCCCCTATTCTTGCCCCTGTGTATAATGCCACTTTACAAAATTGTTTAAGTTCTTGGTCTAATTCATCACTTTCAAATATTTTTATTAAGTCATCTTTGCTATATGCTATTTTTTCACTATCTTCTTCCAATAATTTTTTTACTTTTTTACAATGGTTTATTTCAATAATTTCATTATAAACAAGGTCATCAAAGAAATTTCCTATGTTTACCATGTGGTTATTTATGGTTTTATTACTTAAAGTTTCATAGTTTTCTTTTTTATAAATTTTAGCCAATTCATCTATTTTAGTAGTTTGAAACTTTTTAAATTTGTTCATGTTTGAAGGTATTATCATTAAATTTTTTTGAAATTGTTTAAAGAAAGCAAAATTATAAATAGTGTTTTCATCACTTGAAAACTTTAAATAATTAAAACTTGCTATATAAGCCTTTTCTGTTGATATGCCCCTTTTTTCAATTTTTATTTTTTGATTTAAAAATTCATTAAAATAATTTTCTATATTGCTATAATTGATTTTTTCTATTTCATCTTTCTTAATTGTTGGTGTTTCATTTTCTATATTTAAGTTATATTTTTTAGCTAATTGTTTAGCAATTTTTTCAGCTATTTCTTCTGTTTCTTGGGGATCATTTGGATCAGGTTTGACATCTATGCTATAAGTAATAGCATATTTATCATTTAGCATAGCATTTATAAAATCATTTCTATTCATTTTCAAAAGGGCCTTTAATTTTTTTATTATTAAATTTCTTAAATATTTAGCAAATTCTACATCTTTTGTTTTTAAACTATATTTAACAACTTTATTTTTTATTTTAATACATAAATAATAAATATTTTTTCTTAAAATTATATGTCTTAGATTTTTCTTAAAAGTTGCACACTTAAAAAGTTTAGATGGTGGAAAGTCCACATTATAGGGGTTTAAAGGGGGTTCTGGTGGACAGTGAGGGATTCGAACCCTCGGTAAGTTACCCTACGGCCGCGTTCCAGGCGACTGGATTAAACCAACTCTCCCAACTGTCCTTCTTTAAGAGTGCGAATTTTATCTCTAAAAGACTTAAATAGAGCACTTTTTATCTAAATAGAGAAATCACTGTAATCATATTTTTGAAAATCTATATAATATTTTTTACCAATTATCACTACTCTTGAGTCATCTTTTGCTCTCTCTTTAAACTTCTCTTTTATCTTTGAGATTTTTTTCTTTGAAAAATTTTGACTCTTTAGATATTTACTCAAAGAGATTAGCCTACTGTTTCCTACATCAATATCTTGTTCATTATCTATCTCAATATGCTCTTCTTCTATATCTTCAACTTCATCTATCTCTCCCTCTATCGTATCTTGCATCTCTTGTGAAGTAGAGAGAAGTAGTTTTGAAGAGATTGCGTTTATGATATTTTTTAGCTGTTCATCTTTTTCTTTGTAGATATTCTCTATCTTGATTCTCTCATCTATGAGCATCTGCTCTTTTTGATCTCTTAGGGTTCTTGTCTCACCCTCAAGCGTATTAACTCTATTTTGAAGATTTCTGTTTTGTTCCTCTAAAAATCTATAATATTTCTCGTCACTTTGAGCTGCTGGTTTTTGATTGGTTTGTTTTTTGGGTATGTTATTGGTACTATCATTTTCATTAATAAGCACAAGCTTGACATCATTCTCAACTACACACTCCAAAGTTCCTCTTCTTATACGGTTGTGAATCGCCTCTTTAGATACTCCCAAAAACTCAGCTGCATCAGAAATAGTTAGCTTTGACATGTAATTCTCCTATCTCATATTTTCAAAAACCAAAGGTGCTTCCCACTCCATAGAACGGATAGTTGCTATAACTTTTTGTAAATCATCAAGTTTTGCACCTTTTACTCTTATGGAATCCCCCTCTATTTGAGCGGTAACTTTTAGTTTTAGGTTTTTTATCTCTGCTGTTATCTTTTTTGCTTCTTTTGACTCTATATAATCAACAATTTTAAAAGTTACCTTTCTGTTGTTTCCACTTGAGTTTTCAGTTTTTTGCTCTTCTAGCACTTTTGATGAGAGATCTTGTTTTAGAAGTTTTGTTATAACAATATCTTTTAATGCGTCAAGTTTGTTATCACTTGATGCTATTAACACCAATAGTTTATCCTTCTCTTTATAGTCAACTTCATAAGTTGTGCCTTTAAAGTCGTAACGATTTGCTACCTCTTTATCAACCAAATTTATAGCATTTTTAAAACTTTGCATATCTATCTTTGCACTTATATCAAATGAGTACTCTTTTGCCATGACTAACGCTCCATATTTATTTAAAACTAACAAGTTTTGATTATATAACAAACAAAATCTAAAACAACTTAAAAATCAATCAGAAACTTGGGCTTCCATCAAAACCAAATCCACCGCCAAAACTAGCAAACGATGGGTCACTGTAACCAAACATAACACTTCTTGCTCTTAGTTTTTCTATATCGGACTTACTTGAAATACCTTGAGGACAAACAAGCGTACATGCGTTACAAAGAGTACAATCCCAAACACCATCACTTTGGATGTTATCAATCTTATCTTTTGGATTTTCCTCTCTTTTATCGCTCACATAACGCCACACTCTTGTTAGTGAAAAAGGTCCTAAAAACTCCTCATTTACAGCATATACTGGACATGCGCTATAACATGAGCCACACAAAATACAATCACTTTGAAGTGCATTTCTCTTCTCATCTTCATCATTTAGTTCTACATGTAGAGCTATTGTACTCTGCCACGCTTTTGCTTTTGCATTGAAACTATAAGCTTTGTCCATATTAACTACCAAATCACGCTCAAGAGGAGTGTTTAAAAGTGGCTCTATTATATCGCCATCCTCTGCTTTATATGAACATGCCAAAACTTCTCTGCCATTAACTCTCACAGCGCAACTTCCACAAACACTGCTTCTGCATCCACTGCTATATGCTAACGTTGCATCAACTTTAGTTTTTATCTCATTTAAGAGCTCTAAGAGAGTTGCATCTTCTAGCGACACATCATACTCTACATGTAAGCTCTCTCTTTTTATACTAATTTTCATAGCTAATTACCCCATCTTTATCTATTATGGTGTGAGCGTCAAACTCTTTTTTACTCATCTGCGCATCAATTCTAAAGTGTGCGCCTCGGCTCTCATCTCTTTGAATTGCGCTAAGCAAGATAAGCTCACTCAAAAATAACATATTTTTAAACTCCAAAAACTCTATAAGATTTGTGTTGTACTTATTTCCTTTATCACTAACACCCATATTTTTAAGATTTCTCTTCATCTCTTTAACACTCTCAAGAGTAGAGAGTAGAGTTTTTTTATCTCTTTTTATTCCTACATGTAGATAAAAAATCTCTGATAGTTCTGAGTATTTGTTATAAAAATTTATCTCATTTGTATAAGATTTTATCTGCTCTAGCTTCTCTACATGTAACTCTTTTTGCTCATTTATCTCTCTATGCAAAGTATGTTTATTTGCAAATTTTGCCGCATTCTCTCCAGCAATTTTTCCAAATACAACAAGCTCTAAGAGAGAATTTCCGCCAAGTCTATTTGCTCCATGAACTCTGTGGTTTGCGCACTCTCCAACTGCAAAAAGTCCCTCAACAGAAGTTGATGAACGATTGTTAACATCTATGCCACCCATCGTATAGTGCGCGGCTGGTTTTATGGGGATAAGCTCTAATGCTGGGTCGATGTTTTCATAAAGCTTTGAGAGTTTTGCCTCTTGTGGCAACTCTTTTTCAATAAACTCAGAGCCTAAATGGCGGATATCCAAAAAGATGCTCTCGCCTTTTAATATCTCATCATGCATAGCACGTGAAATCTCATCACGGGTCGCTAACTCATCTATAAATCTCTCTCCCTTAGAGTTAAGAAGATATCCACCAGCACCTCTTGCACTCTCGGAGATTAAGATAGAAGAGCCCTTAAGTGCTGTTGGATGAAACTGTATAAACTCCAAATCACTAGCTCTTGCACCAGAACGAATAGCCGCTGCAATTCCATCTCCGCTAGAAGCTACAGAGTTAGTTGAGTAGTTATGAAAAACTCTGCTATATCCTCCAGTTGCAACTATAACGCTGTTGCTTTGGATGAGTTCAACTTCTCCGCTTCTTTTGTTTAAAACACTAACACCACAAACATTTTTTTTGTTATCACTCTCACATGTAATAAAATCCAAAAGATAACGCTCATTTAAAAACTCAATTCCACTCGCCACACATCTATCATAAAGTGTATGAAGTATCTTTAGTCCTGTATAGTCTTGAGCATAACAAGCTCTAGTGGCTGAAGCACCGCCTAGTTTTCTTTGAGCGATTTTGCCATCTTTTGTTCTGCTAAAAGGAACTCCTATACTATCGAGCCACTCTATCGCCTCTTGTGCACTGCTACATAGAACTTTTACCGCTTCTTCATCTGCTAAAGAGTGTGCCGACTTTAGTGTGTTTTGTACATGTAGCTCCACGCTATCTTCATCTATATTTGAGAGTGCGGCGTTTATACCGCCTTGAGCCATACAGGTTTGGCTTCTTGTTGGATACTCTTTTGTTACTATCGTGACTTTAGCACCACTCTCATGAGCACTTAGTGCTGCAACAAGTCCAGCTCCACCAGCTCCTATAACTACAACTCTATCTTTCATCTTCATCCTCACTTGCTTGCAACTCTATAATAAATTTTGCGCCATCTTCTATATTTTGGAGATAGATTTTACCTTTATGGTGTTGTTCTATAATACTCTTTGACATGTGAAGACCTAAACCTGTTCCATTTTTTTCAAACTTTGTTGAGAAGTATGGGTCAAAAATATTATCTTTTATATCCTCATCAACACCACCGCCATTATCACTTATCTCTAAAATACAAATATTATCTTTATCATAACTCTTTATGAGTATTTGCGCATCAACCCTGTTTATTTGAGAAAGCTGTTCTCTTGCATTATTTATGATATTTAAAAGAACTTGAATAAACTCATTTTTATATGCTATCACA
>Ga0265294_10010567_pt1 | contig 10483 bp, 7 predicted proteins | sample MunlanPumphouse3_FD_192504 | JGI IMG/M metagenome (GOLD analysis project Ga0265294, IMG submission 192504) | Groundwater microbial communities from a municipal landfill in Southern Ontario, Canada - Pumphouse #3 | ecosystem: Environmental > Aquatic > Deep subsurface > Groundwater | place...
GGTATCTGTATCGTCTCCAATGCTTTGGAAAGTAATGACACCAACTCCTGCAGGAAGCTTTGCGAACAGATAGGGGCTAAGTTCACCTTCAATGACAATCATACCACGGTCACCATTGATGCCAGTCGCGTCCCAAGATGTCTCACTAAGAGCTTGAGGGTGGATTGCGAGAATAGTGGCACCACCCTTTATCTTGCCACAGGCATGCTTGCCAGCCTTGGATGCCCTGTTACCATCACTGGAGACAAGCAACTGAGGAAAAGGCCTGTGGGAGCCTTACTGGAAGCTTTCAGGGGTCTAGGAGCCACTATCCTGAGTGAGGGCGGTTTCCCTCCCTTCACCATCAAGGGGCCTCTGAAAGGAGGCTCTGTCTCCATTGAGTGTCCCACAAGCCAATATCTTTCCGGTTTGCTCCTGAGCTGTCCTCTTGCCTTGTCAAAGAGCGAGATAACCGTCCCTCTCCTCTATGAGAAACCCTATGTAGGGCTGACCCTGGGCTGGTTGGATGAACAGCATATCCACTATCAGATATCCTCAGACTGGCAACATGCCATCATCGAGGGAAAGCAAGGCTACAAGGGCTTCACCAGCTTGGTGCCGGGCGATTATAGCTCGGCATCGTTCTTCTTTTGCCTTGCTGCAATCTGCAAGAGTACAATTACAGTCAGGGGGCTTGTAAGAGATGACGCACAAGGGGACCGAAAGATCCTGGATATCCTCTCACAGATGGGATGTATGGTCTCATATCAGAAGAACAGCGTCACCATCACAGGCCCTGATACCTTGGAAGGTGGGGTTTTTGATCTCAACGCCATTCCTGATGCACTTCCTGCCTTAGCCTGCACGGCCTGTTTTGCCAGGGGGGATGTCACTTTCACTAATGTGGGCCAAGCAAGAATCAAGGAAACGGATCGTATTGCCGTGATGCACCAGGAACTGGAAAAGCTTGGAGCACGGATTACAGAAAGGGATGACGGCATGACCATCCATAGCGGGATGCGATTGCATGCCTCAGCCGTCGAAGGTCATGATGATCATCGTATCATCATGGCGTTATCCATCATCAGTGCGGGAATCCAGGGAAACACCACCATACGGGGAATCGATGCGGCGAAGGTGACCTTCCCTACCTTCTTCACCTTGTTTGACTCCCTTAGAGGAACTCAAAATGAAAACTTATGATTTGCGCAGCGACACCATCACAAAACCCTCAAAGGAGATGAGAAGGGCCATGTATGAGGCCGAAGTCGGGGATGATGTCTACCGTGAGGACCCGACCACCACCAGACTGGAAGAGATGGCAGCAAAGCTCACAGGAAAAGAGAGGGCCCTGTTTGTCACCTCAGGCTCCATGGGCAACCTGATCGCCCAATATATCAATGGAGGAAAAGCCAACGAGGTGCTGTGCGCCAGTAATGCCCATATCCTCCAGCATGAGGTCGGTGGGGGTGCGGCAATCGCGGGGGTGGTCCAGATTGGTATCCCCTGTAGGAAGGGGATACTTTCCTCCCTTGACTTGGAGGGGAAGGTCAAGCAAGGCATGTACGACATGGCGACCACCACGCTTATCGAAGTGGAGAACACTATCGGGGGGTATGTCTATCCGTTGGAAAATCTAAGGGGAATCCAAGAGTTTGCCCAAAAACATAAGATGAAGGTCCACATGGACGGAGCCCGTGTCTTCAATGCCCAAGTGGCGACCCATACCCCGGTGAAGACCATCGCTTCCTATGTCGACACCCTTAGTTTCTGTCTTTCCAAAGGCCTAGGATGCCCTGTCGGCTCTCTCCTTTGCTCTGATGAGGCTTTCTACCAGCGGGCCTTGACCATACGGAAAATGATCGGAGGGGGCATGCGGCAGACAGGGATACTGGCCGCTGCAGGCATATATGCCCTTACCCACAACATAGACCGTCTCAAGGATGACCATGACAGGGCGAAGCAAATCGCCCAAGCCATCTCATGCAATCCTGATCTCGTGGCACAGGATGTCGAGACCAACATCATCTTCTTCTCAGCGAGAATTGCAAAAACCACATCCCTGGTCTTCCAACTCAAACAAATGGGTATCCTAGCCAGCATCGAGGGCGAGTTCGTACGTCTGGTGACCAATTTGGATATCGATGAGGAAGACACCCAAAGAATCTGCTCCCTACTCAAAGACTTCAAGGTAAAGGCGGACTGAATATGAGAACCACTCTCTTCTGCTATAGTGCGACAGGCAACAGTTTCTACGTAGCCACGGAACTTGCCAAGAAACTGGGGGACACCACCATAGTGACGCTCCCTACTGACAAGGAAATCACCATCAGCGAACAAGTAGGGATCATAGCTCCTGTCTATGCGCTGTTTCCTCCCCAAGCCATCACTGACTTCATCACGAAACAGCTAGGGAAAGCAGACCTTTCGGAAATGAAATACCTGTTCTGCATCCATACCTATTGCACCTTGGCCGGCTACGCCCCATTGCTGACAGAACTCTGTCTCCAGGACATCGGTTGCCTGTCAAGTTATCAGAACAAGATCCAGATGCCAGGAACCTACATCCCTCTCTATGATGTGGCCTCCCAGGTAAAGATCGATAAGCTTTATGCCAAAGCGGACGAGAAGCTCAAGAAGATAGCCAGTGATATCCAAAATGAGAAATTGAGGTTGTCCTTCAAGCTCCCCTTTGCAAAACTCTGCAAATACCATCTCATGCCGATCACTCAGAGAACCTTCTCCTCCACTGATGAGAATTTCACAGTCAACGACAATTGCAATGGGTGCGGCCAATGTGAAAGGTTCTGTCCTGCGCATAACATAACCATTGTCGGAGGCAAACCTCAGTTCAATCATGCATGCTATAGTTGTTTCGGCTGCTACCACCGCTGCAGCAAGCACGCCATCGAGTATAAGAAGAAAAAAAGAGGCTACTATCCAAATTTGCGTAGCCATTATGAAGAATCTTACAGGAAGTGATGAATGAATTACAATTTTGATGCAAAAATAGACCGGAAGGGTACTCTTTCGGTTAAATGGAATGAGAAGGCAATAGCCAGTATCTGTGGCAATCCCGACGCCGAGCCTTTCTGGGTCGCGGATATGGACTTCACTGCAAGTCCTGAGATACAAAGAGAAGTAACCAAAGCAGCTCAAAAGGGCATCTATGGCTATCCTCATTTCGATGGGAACAGGGAAGTCTTCTGCTCCTGGGCAAAACTTCGCCATAACTGGGAGGTGGAACCAAGTGAGGTGATAATCTGCCAAGGCCTGCTCACCAGCTTGGCAATGCTCACGGAGACCCTGACAAATGAGGGGGAAGGAGTCATCATCCCGATGCCCGCTTACCAGCCGTTTGTCCGCATCGTCAACAACCTGAAGAGGAAACTGGTCCGCTGGCCTCTTCTTTTTTCTGAAACGACCCATACCTTCTCCCTTGACTGGGAAACTTTTGAGAAGCTGTGCGAGAATACCAAGTTGCTTATCTTCTGCAGCCCTCACAACCCTACAGGTCTCGAATTCTCAATTGAAGAGCTTACCAAACTCTGCCTCATCGCCAAAAAGCATGAGGTCACCATATTGTGCGATGAGATCCATGGGGACTTGAGTTTCGGCACTCACACCCCCTTGCTCTCCATCGCAAGAAAAACAGGGACCAGATGCGCCACATGCATGGCTCCTTCAAAAACCTTCAACATCGCTGGAGAGCATTTCTCTGTGGTGGTGACCGACGACATACCGATAAAGGAAGCCTTATGTGGGAGGATGTCACAATTATTTGTGTCAGAGACCTCTTTCTTTTCCACCACAGCCGCTATCACTGCCTATAAGGAAGGATTCCCCTGGCTGATGCAACTGCTACCTTACCTCAAGGGAAACATTGATCTCATCGATTCCTATTTCAAGGCCCATATTCCTTCTTTGACTTTTATCAGGCCTGATGCCTCGTTCATCGGCTTAATCGACTGCCAGGGTATTCTGCCCAAGGTGGAAAGGGACGCGGTAATGAATCCCGAACTCTATGACAGCAGACTCAGTCCCAATGGAGGGTTGCTGAGCAGATTCTTTGGGCAACGGGCCAAAGTGGCGGTGAATGACGGTACCTGGTTCGGCGGAGATGAATACCGCCAGTTTGTGAGATTCAACTATGGGGTGAGAAGGGAAAACATCAAAGTCGCCTTGCAGAGGATCGAGATGGCTGTCAGCAACCTGAACTGACACATTGGGGGTAAAGGGAACCCCGACACTCGATCTTTGCAGAGAGAAGATGGGCATTGGAAACAGCTATCAGCTTATCAAGTTGGGCGGAAGGAAATTCACTGGCAAAGGTCAACCCTCCGCTGAGAGAGATCTTGACCTGTGGTTTCTTAAGTTCCATTCCATTGAGAGTTTTCATGGCGGCTGTCACAGAATCAAGAAATACCGCCTGATTATGGACCTTGAGCAGCAAGAGGAACTCATCTCCACCGATACGTGCGGCGAAACCTTCATGAGGGGAGACAAAAAGCCTGATTAACGCACCGCTGATGCGCTTGATAAGCGAATCCCCTCCTTCTTGTCCAAAGAGAATGTTGACTGTCTTCAAGGAATCGATGTCCAGCAGGATAATTGCCATATCCAGGCCTTCGGCCCTGGTCTCCATAAGCAATCTCATCCCATTGTCCTCGACAAACCTGTGGTTGAAAAGACCGGTGAGGGCATCCAACGAGACATGATGCGATACAGCCTTGAACCGTGACAGAAACTTATTCCTGTCCAATATCTGTTCAGCATAGGGGGAATCTATCTTGCTGACCATCTCCAGGGAGCATTCCTTATGCTCCACCACAATGTATTGTGCGATGACATAAAAGAACTGACCTGCGGCATACTCGAACTTGGTTTGCCGGTTATGCTCCTGCAACGCACTTGCTGAGATGCAATCCTTGCAACGGGCAGTCTTACCCCAAACATCAAAACAAGGTTTCGCCAATTGTCTTGTGTTGCCGGGATCTGTTGACAACACCACTGTCTCAAAGGGATCAACCACACGCACCACCTCAAAGACCTTGCTCAGCAAATCCATTGTCTCTCTAAGTTCCGCACTTGAGATTGACCTGTCAGTTTCTTCCATATATTCCGGTACCTTTGCATTGTGTTTCATCGTGTTCCCATAGGGAACATATCCCTCTATAAATCCCAGATGGCTTTATCCCCATACAAGGAACGCCAGGAAATCCCGAAATCATCAACCGCTTCCTGGATTGAGGGCATGTGGAGTCCCTTCTGAAGCAACTCATAACCAACCGTACAAGCGGACGCCCCGTTGGTATATGCAGAAGTGATCTGATTGATGTTCTTGAAACTGGCGGCAAGGAGCTTGCAATTGCCACTGTTCGCCCAAAGCAGGCCGGACAAATCCTTGATCACCTTGTTGGCGTCGATATCGATGTTCATCATGCGGTTGTAGTACACCGCCAGATACTGGGCGCCGCTCAAAGCCGCCAGCATGCCCTGCATGGTGGTGTAAATGGCTGTGGCCGTCACCCGGCATCCCTGTTGTGCAAGAATCCTGATGGCCTTCAAGCCCTCTTCCGTGACAGGGATTTTCACATAGGTGTTCTCTCCCAATACCGACCTGATTCGGGCCGCATCCTTACGTATGCCCTCGCAATCCTGGCAGACAGTCTGTACATGGAGACTTCGCCCGGGACCTATGATCTCCCGTATCTTTTTCAGATGGCCAAAAAAATCCGAAGGGCTCTCAGCCTTGATAAGTGAAGGATTGGTGGTCACCCCGCTAAGGGGATAGGTAGTGATTCCTTGAGTGATATCCTTGAGATTCGCCGTATCAAGCATGAGTTCCATGGCAGTTTCTCCTCGAGAGCATAATGGCATACTTCCAGGAATTCCACAAGTTTCACCGTCTCTTGTCCAAGGCCCAGGCACACGCGCTTATCACCTCAGAAACACTCGGATGGGGGAAGATGGTGTTTTTAATATCCTTGACAGTCATTCCCGCTTCAATGATCTGGCTAGCACCCCAGATTATCTCACTGCTATAAGGTCCAATCATATGGACACCAAGAATGGACAAGGTCTTCGCATCGGCCACCAGTTTGACAAGACCGGATGCCTTTTTCCCCTGCTCTGCGAGAAACCGACCATTACTCCGCATGAAAGCGGAAGCACATACCACTTCCCGCCCCTGCTTCTTTGCCTCCGTCTCCGTCAGTCCGCATCCTGAGGCCTCAGGATTGCCATAGACAACCCAAGGAATGGCATCATACCGCATCTCAAGATCCTTGTTTCCAAAAATATTGGAGATGGCGACAATCGCCATGCGCTCAGCACTATGAGCGAGCTGGCTCTTACCGTTCACATCACCAATGGCATAGATGTTCTCGACACTGGTCCTCATACGGCCATCCACCACAACCCCTTTGGGACCTAGCTCAAGATGCAGAGGCTCAAGACCGCCGATGTTGGCTTTTCTTCCAATGGAGAGAAGCACCAAAGAGGCATCCAGGGATTGCTCCACTCCTTTTGCATCAGTATACACAACTTGTCTCTCCGTAATTTCCTTCACCTTGCATCCGAGATAAAAATCAACACCACTCATACTACGCCGCATCAAGCGGGCGAACTCATTGTCCATCATGGGAAGAATCTCGTCCATCATCTCGATGACACAAACCTTTACTCCCAGCATGGAGAAATATGAGGCGAATTCCACCCCTATCACCCCACCGCCGATAATTGCCAATGATGAAGGCAATTCATCAATACACAGGATCTCATCACTGGTAAGTACTCTTTTCCTATCCTCACTCCCCTTGATCGGAGGAAGGAAAGGAGAAGAACCTGTGGCAAGGATCAGATATTCACCTTCATAGGTTTCCCCGTCGACCCTCACCTGATGCGCAGAGACAAAGACAGCCTCCCCAAAGACCATGTCAACCTTGTTCGTCCTCTCAACAAACTCAATGCTACTTCGAAGAGTCTGTATCGCCTCCTCTTTCCAGGCCATAGCCTCGGAAAGACTATACGTCACTTCTTGACAGTGCACTCCGAGTTTGGTGTCCGTCTTGGCATGAAAGTACTGTTTGGCTCCATTGAGGAGGCTTTTGGTGGGAATACAACCCTTGTTGGTGCAGACCCCACCCAAATGATCCTTTTCAATGAGCAGAACTTTCCTCCCCAAGGCACCTGCCTGGGATGCGGCTGAATAACCGCCAGGTCCGCTTCCGACAACTATCAAATCATAATGATTCATCTTGATGGCTCTCCAAAACCTATTGTAGGTAACTTCAACACAGAAAGGCTATCAACCAATCTATGCGATATTCTTCCTAAACTCAAGACAAGATAATCCCCAAAACAGAGCGGTATCTTTCCCAATTACAGGTTTTCGTATTTGTCAGCCTACGTCAGGCCGGTGCAAGAAGGGTCTTGGGTGTCCTTAATCTGATATTTTCTCGAGCCTGAGGACTATGAGACTTCGCATGATACAAGGGAATGGCTAAGGCACTGAGCCTCGTTTTACAGATTACTCGTTATTCCCTCAAAGACCGTACTTCTCGGTTCAAGGCTTCCCGCCGAATAACCCCATATGGTCTCATACTCCCTTACCTCTTCCCCCATCGCCTCCAATTGCCTCAGATACTGGGCAATCGACTTGGACTCAATGATGATGACAGAACCCATCTTTTCAATTACAGGACTATGAGCCCTGGTATTGTCAAACTCGAATTTGAGGATTCTCCTCCCGTCATCGGTTATACCAATGGTACGATAGGTATTGCTTTTCCCCACTCCAGGAAGATTCAGGGTATTGCGGTCGGTGGAAAGAAAGGGAATCTCGTCTGACTTCCTAATCGAATCAATGTTCTCGATCATATGAGGTGCATCGCTCATAAAAGGCCGAAGCGTACTATGATATCGCTGTGCGACCTGTCCAATGGAACTCTCCTCAATCTGTTCCTGGGTGGAACGGGAATTAGTAGCAAACAACTCACGATTCTCTTTAAATCCTTTCACCGAGAATGTGTAGTAAGGAAGTACTCCTATCTCATTGAGAGTCTTGCGCAATTTTGCCGAATGCCCTCTTCGGGAAGCAGCTACGGTGAATACCTCCTGGTTGGTCACAGCCCAACCGGCATGCAACAACCTCTGAATAGCCTTTTGGGTATCAGGAGTAATCTCCATAGCAGAGGAGATATGAGTCTGTATCACACACTGGCTGATACCCACCTCGGCCGCTTTTACCCTGAACTTCTGCAACACATCAACCAACTCCTTGGTTACCCGCTGAGGCAGATAAACAGGGATCTTCGTGCCTAACCGCACCCTCTTCATTGTGGCGTACTTCTCTCCTTCAGCTCTCTCTTTATTGTCCAAGCGCTTCAGTTCAGCCATCTTGAGTACTGCATCGAGAATTGTTTCCAGGGACTTTACTGAACTCATGAAGGCATCGCCCCCGGTTATGAGAATGTCACTGAGGTCCCGATCATTTCTAAAGTATTCCATGTTGATCTCAAGTTGCCTGGGCCAACTCCGGTTAGGTCTGAGCTTCTCAAATTCAAAATTAAACCGCCCCCTCTGAAAGTCATACATTCTCTGGCAGTAGGAACAGAGCCCTCCACAGGCTCTGCCTGTAGTATCAGGAATGAAAATAGCTACATTTGGGTAACGCCGATGGATATTGTGGGAGGGAAGAATCCAACCAGCCACATTGGGTTTTCCCGGTTGTACGACATCCTCTTTCTCCCAGGCCACGATGGACCCAAATTCAGAGACAAGATCCTGACTGTAGAAAAGATAGCTTCGAAGTACAATATCACTTCCAGGATGTTCTTGTTCTTCTTTCTTTCGGACATCGATGAGAGACAAAAAGTATGGAGTCGCAAAGATAGGGATACCCTTCTTCTCAGCCTGTCTCATAATGAGTAAAGTTTTCTCATCCATCGAGTAATCAAGATATTTATTCAAATCATCCACATTCCGTATGGCGTAATGAAGGTGGAACCTATCATCCCGCCACCATGCAAGAACTTGTTTTCGTGCCTCCTTATCACTCAATTCTGGTTTTAGATGATAAAAGGCACTCTTCTTGTGCTCTCCTTGTATTCGCTCAATCAACAGGCCAATAATCCGTTCCTTGTTTTGCGCCCTCCAGGCAATGACATCCTTGTCCAAGCCGGTAGGATGTCGCTCCATCCACTGCTGCACCTGGCTACGGGTGGGTACCACCCGGTCTTCCGCGCCACCAAGCTGAGAAAGCAGATGTGCCATGTCCTCAAGGAAATCCGGGTTGCAGTCACTGCTTTCCCCCTTGAGAATCTTTCGCATCAAGAAGATAGGACGAGAGAATACTTCACCTCCCCTGAGGTTCCCGTCGGCAAAACACTCACCTTCATGATCAAGGTAGTCCATAATCCTTAAATGAGCCATGGAGGCTCCCGTAAGTTTATAATAATCCTGTTCTGTTTGTCCTTCACCGGTATAGTAAGCCCAAGCTATCGGATATTTCTGTTGCATGATCAGTGAAAAATGGGTGCGAAGGATTTCCACTAATGCAGCATCATCAAGTGTTGGATCAAGGAAAAGGGCGAAGAGTGCCGGGTTGTCAGCCTTAATCTTAGCGACTAGTTCAGTAATGCGTTCTAATTGCGTATCCATACTTGAAAGATACAAAGGATAGGAAGCAACTGTCAAGTGTAGTTTTATAATTAAATATGATATATGGAATTATATTGCTCATACATATCTATGTAAAAGCAATGCAACGCGTTTTTTGCATCTTTTCGACAGGGGTGCGTTTCTCTTGCAAAGGAATGGCTTTCATGAAACAAACCCAATTCATTCCCTGCTTGTTTTCATACCATCCGCTCAAAAAACAGTTGGAGAAGAAACAGGAGGGTCCGCTGTTTCACATGCATGATATCAAACATCACCTGACAGGAACATCAAGTTTGGAAAAGCAACCACAAACAAGAACCTTGAGTTTGGCATTGCATTTTAATTATCACGTGTATTTGTCCGCTCTTTTCTCATGAAGGAATCAGCGGACCATCAATAAAAACTCCCGGATCGGGGAAGAGCATCCGAAGACCTCTTTCACAGAGGTTTTCCTACATGAGCAACCCTGGACATCAATCAGAGATCGGGAAGGATCCTGTGACAGCAAGACAAAATATAGTCTTCCTCGATTAGGTGAGCATCCATGAGTATGGTTTCCTCCAAACCCTGAGGAATCCTGAACCGAACGGGCCTTCACCTGGCTCGCAAAGCACCTTTCCCAAAATAAGGGCATCGGGCATGAGAAAAGCACGTCCTGCGTTTCTCAGCGAGCAAATTTTCCAACAGGGCCGGGATTGTATTGTAAACATTGTTTCTTTACACAAGAAGAAATGCCGACAACTGTTTGAAATGATGATAGTCATCCACACAAACAAAGGGGAAATCCGAGTGGTAGAGGGAATAATCACCACCACCAAGAGTAATATCATCACCAAAATAT
>Ga0265294_10010570_pt1 | contig 10479 bp, 9 predicted proteins | sample MunlanPumphouse3_FD_192504 | JGI IMG/M metagenome (GOLD analysis project Ga0265294, IMG submission 192504) | Groundwater microbial communities from a municipal landfill in Southern Ontario, Canada - Pumphouse #3 | ecosystem: Environmental > Aquatic > Deep subsurface > Groundwater | place...
CAGATAATTTGGCAAAGCGTTTAAGAATGACTCTGTTATCTTATCCTGCAACTTGCTTTTAGTAGATTTTGTCTCTTTCAGTATCTCAATGAGTGTTGTAAGGAGAAGCAACAACGCCTGAGAGAATTTTATTTCCTGGAGTTCCTGACAGTAACGGATGAACAGTAAATCGTAGTTGGAGTGCCTTGTTTCCAACTAACGCTATTATACAAGGAGCTGATAACTAGTTTTCGGAATCAACTGTCTAGAGTGGGAGATACTATAATTAACTCAACTTTTCCACCGTCTTTCCGCATGCTCTTGATCAGGAAGGCGCTGTTCCTCGAACGAGGAACATGTTAAGTTTACCCTAGCGCCTGAACTATTTCGAATGCGCTTTGAGATCTGGAATCCAGCGACTTTAATATTTAGAGCCACTCGGGGTCTCCGCTAATAAACATGTGGAGAAGACGAAAAATAGATGTTTTGAATCCACTAGTAGCAAAAGGTGGGAAAGTTGAGTAATTAAACAAAAGAGAGGAGATTTAAAATGGAAGATACAAAAAAAAGTAGTTTTAAAATGCCCCACAGTTTTCTCATTATTGGTGCAGTACTCTTATTGTGCACTATTTTGACTTATGTGGTTCCCGCAGGTCATTTTGACAGGATTGAGGACCCGGTAACCGGCAGAAATCTCGTTCTGGCTAATACTTTTCAGTTTGTTGAACAGTCTCCTGTCAGTCCGTTCGCCATGTTTATGGCAATTATGGAGGGAATGGTTGATGCCGCGGATATCATATTTTTTACGTTTTTCTCTTACGGGTTTATGTGCATGCTGATTAGGGTGGGTGCTTTTGATGCCGGTATAGGCGCTCTCATTCGCAGACTAAAGGAAAAAGATAAATACATTCTACCCATTCTAATCTGGGTATTCGGATTCATGGGGGCTTCCTTTGGCATGTATGAGGAGGCATATGGCTTTATCCCTGTGGTTATGGCGATTGCTATTGCCTTAGGGTACGATGGCCTCACCGGCGCTGTGGTGGTGATGGGTAGCGTTGCACTGGGTTTCGCGGCAGCATTTGTAAACCCATATACCATCGCAATTGCCCAAGCCATTGCAGAATTACCGCTATTTTCAGGGATATTCTTTAGGATTATGATTTTTATAGTATTTATGACCGTTTTCACAATTTACACCATGCGTTACGCCAATAAAATCAAGCAAGATCCCAAAAAAAGTTATGTTTTTGGAACAGATTTTACGGCCCTATCACAACTATCGAAAGAAGAAATGGTTAATAAAGAACTGACTCCACGGTATAAGATTTCACTTATACTGTTTTTCCTTACTATTATTACGTTCGTTGGTGGTGCAATAAAATATGGCTGGTACCTTTACGAGCTATCGGCTATCTTCATCATCATGATGTTTGTCATTGGTGTTATCAACAATAAGACCCTCTCAGAAATATGCGTTATTTTCGTAGATATCAGCAAGGACATCCTCTTTGGTGTTTTTATCATGGGTCTTGCCCGAGGGATATTGATGGTTCTGCAAAACGGCAATATTATAGACTCCGTTTGCTATTACCTTGCAGAGGCACTTAAAGGAAGGTCCGGAGTTTTCGCGGCTCAGGCAATGGTTGTTTTTCAAAATCTACTCAATTTCTTCATTCCCTCGGGTAGTGGTCAAGCCGCAACCTCAATGCCGATTATGGTGCCTTTGGCAGACTTGATAGGTGTGAACCGACAAGTCGCATGTTTGGCTTTCCAGTTTGGCGATGGCTTTTCCAATCTTTTTTGGCCTACTCAAGCCGCAGTTGATTGTGCCGTTGCAGGTATTGCTCTTGATAGGTGGTATAAATTCTTTGCCCCTCTGTTCGGTATATTATTAGTCCTGCAAGCTATTTTTATGGCTATTGCAGTAGCAATAAACTACGGTCCTTTTTAAAATAACTACATAGCTAAGGTACTCAAACTTCGCACTTGAGAAATTGTGACGGCACCTTGACAATTCAATAAAAATCGGCAAAAAGAATGGCATAGCCTCCTTTTTCTGGTAAAATTTAGTAGCACACTAAAACGTTATCAGACGGAGGACTATGCCATGAAAAGAATACCACAGACCCTTGATTTTGACTATGAGCTTACCAATACAACAGAAGCTTTCTTCCGCAGATTTAAGCTCTACTCAGTCTTAAAAAGGTCGAACGCTTACAAATCAAGAGGAGTACCCGCCGTGACTGTTTTCCAAATGCTCTTTAATCTGGCCTTCAATAACCGAAGCCTATTTATGGAACTTAAAACAGGACTCTGCCCTACCCAAGCGTGAAAAGACACCTTCTACCGATTCATAAATTCCTGCTCTGTCAACTGGATGAGATTTACCACCCTTCTTTCGGAAAAGATCATAAACGGCATGGTGACGAAACTTACTGATGACAACAGGGTAAACGTATTTATCGTGGATGAAACGGTCTACGAACGCAAGAGGTCAAAGAAGGTTGAATTACTTGCCAAGGTATATGACCACGCAAAAGATATCCATACTTACGGTTTTCGTCTTTTGACTTTGGGCTGGAGCGACGGGAATTTTCAAAATGAACAGGAAGCGCAGAGGCAGGTCAAAATATCTTCTCTCAAATGTGATGAGAAGGCACTTGGCGAGCTTTACTGCCTCATAGCCCAGGAACTCTCTGATGTTACATGGTCTGAAGCCCTCAAGATGATAATGGGGATATTGAGGTCAACTCTGACGGACAAATCCTTTCTAACAGAAGAAGAAGTTGCAGCGTTGCTTGATGCGTTTATTGGCGCTCTGCCTAAAATGTTCAAAAGTAGACTCCTGAAATGTGCTTAATACAGGATGATTTGCTATTCTTAACATGTGCCGATTATTGAATTGTCAAGGTGCCGACTATATTATTTATGTGCGAAGTTTGAGTTAGGCACTTAATATGGGAGTGTGACTGTATGATGTATAAAAATTTAGATGAGTTAATGAAGAATAGGGTATTTTATCACTTTGCAGAAATAAATAAAGTCCCCCGTTGCAACGGCAGTGAACAAAAAATTAGCGATTATTTGCTAGACTGGGCTAAAGAACGCCAGTTATTTGCTATTCAGGACGAAACTCTGAATATAATTATAAAAAAGCCCGCCACAGAAGGTTATGAGAATGCACCGGCTGTCATAATACAAGCTCATATGGATATGGTATGTGAAAAGGAGCCGGATTCTACTCACGACTTTACATGTGAACCCATAACACTTGCTTTAAATGGAGATTTACTTTCTTCTGCAGTGGGGACCACTTTAGGAGCGGATAATGGCATAGGTATTGCATTAGGTTTGGCTTTATTGGAAGCTGACAATATTGCCCATCCTTCCTTGGAAGTACTTTTTACAACCGAAGAGGAAACCACTATGAACGGTGCTATTTCAGTAGATGTCTCAAATTTTTCAGGAAAATACTTGATTAACTTAGACCATGCTGTGGATAATGAGGTTTTGGCCGGGGGTTGTGGAGGTGTGGCGGCAAATTTAAAAATTCCCTTAAATTGGCGATCAACGCCTGCGGGGCTAAAGAGTTTCCGTTTACAAATAAAAGGTTTAGTCGGAGGCCATACGGGAGAAGATATTAATAAAGGCTTGGGCAATGCCAATATCTTGATAGCTCGTTTATTATTAGCTTTTCAAGAAAGGTTTTGCATTTGGCTAGCCAATTTGAAAGGTGGGGACTGGCGTGCAGCTTTGCCTAGAGAAGGCGAGGCCATAGTCCTAGTAAAGGAAGAGGATATTACTACCATGGAAGAATTAACTCTTAGCCTATCGGATTCTTTTCTTCGAGAGCTAAGAGTGACAGAACCAGATTTGGAAGTGTTATTAACACCGGTAGATAATACTTATGAACAAGTATTTGGAGATACAATGTTGGATAAAATTCTTGCCGCCTATCTCCTTTCACCCAATGGAATCCAGAGTATGAATGGGGCAGCCAAAAATGTGGTAGAGAGTTCAAATAATTTTATTGTAAGCATTAAAGGAAACGATCTAGTTATTACTAATGAAATTCGGGGGACCTATGCATCTACTAAATATTTAATATTAAATAGGCTAAAGGTATTAGCCAAGCTTTTAGATGGTAACATCACTGCTTTTGACGAGTATCCCGAATGGCCATACAACCCAAATTCTGCTTTGCGTGAGTTGGCCGTAGATGTTTACAAAGAAGAATTTGGCGAAGTGTTGGATGTTGTCGTGGTTCATGCAGGTATTGAGGTTGGAGCCTTGCTTTCTCGAATACCTTGCTTAGATGCCATTTCAATAGGTCCAAATTGTTATTATTTCCATTCTACCAGTGAATGCGTAAGTGTTTCCTCCACTGATAAAACGTGGACCTTCGTTAAGGCGATACTTAAAAATATTAGAGAATGATCATGGGACGGTTTTAACGCACTGTCCATGAAGATTAATTTAAGTACACGAACTCAACTTTCCCACCTCAACAATAGATGAGAATCAAGACCTGAACCTTGAAAAATACATATAGGATCACGCGATAAAAAGAAGAGGAAAGCCTCCCTAAATGGTACAATAGAGATAGCGACAAATCAACTAATACCAACAATCAAGGAGGCTTTCTAATGATAAACATTATAGCAGATGATTCCCTGTTTAGCAGACAGCGCAGCAAGAAGGTAGAACTGCTCTCAAGAGTGTCCGACCATACAAGTCATAGATACTGCCGTGGGTTTCGTATGCTTACTCTTGGATGGTCTGACGGCGACACATTTCTTCCTGTTAATTTCAGACTTCTTAGTTCACCCAGTGATAAAAATGTTCTCTGTCCGGTCAGAAAGAAAGATAAGCGGACCAACTGCTATAAAAGACGTAGACGTGCAAGGATGTCAACTACAGATGTTCTCATTGAAATGCTTCACAACGCAGGCAGTATACCTGCAAGATATGTGCTCTTCGACAGCTGGTTCACGTTGCCAAAAAACAGTAATATGGGTAAAGAGAGAAAACAGAGATGTAATTGGAATGGTGCGAATATCTGAGAAGATCCAACAGAGTCATTCATAAACGCTTTGCCAAGTTATCTGAGGTGCCAATTGCTATTATGTTCGCGACCTATATAGATTTTTCAAGGTTCAAAGCGTGTTTTTGTACTGGGAAAGCTGGTCAAAGAACACCTGTCAGGCGAAGTCGGTTTAATCTGACTTCGTCTGCATTTTTGATATGATGAGGTGATCGTCTTGCAGAAAGATATTACAAAAAGCCTGGAAATAATTGCCAGAGATAACGAAATCCTTTCGCCATGCTCAAGATCTCCCTATTATCCTTTCGTTGTTGATTCAGGCAGGGGAGCACTACTTAAAGATATCGACGGTAATCAGTATATAGATTTTTCGGCATCAGCGGCAGCTCTGAACACAGGTACGTGCCACCCCAAAATAGTTGCTGCAATAAAAGAACAGGCAGAGAAGCTGCTTTGCTATACGATCGGTTATATGTACGAAGCTTCTTCAGTTGAACTCGCAGAAAAACTAGTGTCCATTGCGCCCGGCGATTTTAAGAAGAAAGTCGCTTACGGACTCTCTGGATCTGATGCTATCGACGGTGCGATAAAGTTTGCCCGTAAATATACGGGCAGGACCAATGTCATATCTTTCCTGACGGCATACCACGGCTGTACCTACGGAGCCCTTTCCGCATCTGCCATATCGCTGAACATGCGAAGGAGTATTGGCCCCATGCTTCCGGGTTTTCACCATTTCGCGTATCCTCAGTGTAAAAATTGCGAATGGAACGAGGTCCCGGAGGATTGTTCACTCAGATGTCTTGAGCAGATCAAAAATGCGTTCAGGCTTTACCTCCCTCCCGAAGAGGTCGCGGCAGTAATATTCGAGCCGATAGGCGGAGACGCCGGCATAATTATTCCGCCTGTCCGCTACGTGAAGGCCCTTGGAGAACTATGCAGCGAAAACGGGATAATTTTTGTCTCAGATGAAGTCCAGCAGGGGATGGGACGGACAGGAAAATGGTTTTCCATCGAACATTTCGGAGTGGTCCCGGATATAATAGCTGCGGCAAAATCACTGGCTTCCGGCATGCCGCTGAGCGCGCTCATAATGAGGGAAGAAATAGCGGATTCACTCATGGATCCCGGACACTGCTTCACGCTTGCGGCTAACGCCGTGTGCTGCCGGGCTGCCTTGGCGACCATTGCAGTAATAGAGGATGAAAGCCTTATTGACAGAGCTTCGGAGCTTGGTCACAGGATAACAAAGAGACTTGGAGAGATGAAAAAAAGGATCCCGATATTTGGGGAAACACGTTCGCTTGGCCTGACCATCGGGCAGGACATCATCAGGGACGACGGATCACCCGACAGGAACGCATGTGCAAAAATTTGTTACAGGGCGTGGGAAAAGGGCCTCATAACAACTTTTCTTGGAGAGAACACAATGCGTATACAGCCGCCGCTTGTTATCACCGATGACGAAGCGGAGAGGGGACTTGAAATTTTGGCTGAGGCCGCAGATGATTATATGCAGGGTAAAATAGGGGAAGAAGTATTGTCCTTTGCAAGGGGATGGTCTTGATGGAAAATTCGGTGCATACTATTTTATTCCTGCCGGATAACATAAAAGCTGAATCAGAGGCAGGCGAGCTTGTGATCCATGCAGCTGCCGCTGCGGGAGTAAATATATCACGTCACTGCGGGGGTGCCGGCACGTGCGGCAAGTGCAGGGTCTCTGCAACTGACGGAGAAGAGTTCCTCTCACCGCTTACCATTACGGAAAAGAAACTTCTCAAAAAGGAAGAGATCGATTCCGGTGTGCGGCTTGCCTGCTGCGCAAGAATATCGGGAAGCGGGACACTAAGAGTCATTGATCCTGTCGATGATCCAGGCAGCCGGATACTTGAGGGGACGTCAGGAAGGCCGGTGGCCGACTGGTCTCCCGACAGAAAAGGCCTGGGTGTGGCTGTTGACCTCGGCACGACGACGGTGGTCTGCTATCTTTTGGATCTTGACATACATAAAGTCGTCGGAAGCCATTCCTTTCTGAATCCGCAGGTCTCCTACGGTGATGATGTCATATCGAGGATAGCGGCTTCAACATTACAGCCGGGAGCCCTTGCCCGTATGCAGGAAATGCTCGTTGAGGAAATGAACAGAGCCTTTTCGGCCCTTACAGAAGAAGCGGGGACCGTTCCGGTGGCGTTGAGTGAGGTCGTAGTCGCAGGCAATACCGTAATGGAGCATATCTTTCTCGGTATATCACCTGAGAGCATAGGTCACAGCCCTTATTCCCCTCAGTTCAGGACCCATCCTCCGGTCCCAGCTTCAGAACTTGGCCTCATCATAGCTCCGGACGGGGCTGTTAAATTAATTCCAAACGTTGCCGGCTATGTGGGAGGGGATATCGTAGCAGGGATCGCAGCGCATGCTGTAGATAAGGAAAAGCCTCTGAGATTTTTTGTAGACATAGGAACCAACAACGAACTTGTCATCGGCAGCGAAGAAAGGATGTATTGCTGTGCGACAGCAGCGGGTCCGGCTTTCGAAGGGGCCAGGATAAGTCAGGGGATGAGGGCCTGCAACGGCGCTGTTGAAAAAGTCGCGATGACGGAAGAGGGAGTATCATACGAAGTAATAGGAGGATCTGTTCCCAAAGGCCTTTGCGGATCTGGCCTCATTGATGTTGTGGCTATGCTTCTGAGGGAAGGTGTCATTGACAGCCGGGGAAGGATGCTTACACACGAAGAATGCACCGATGAAAGAATAAAAAACAGACTGAGCTCCGACGATAACAGGATCAACCGCTTCCTGATCACTGACAGCAATCATCCTGTATACCTTACCCAGAAGGATGTCCGTGAAGTACAACTTGCGGTAGGGGCAGTAAAAGTCGGTACCGAGGTAATGATGGAGCAGATGGGCACAACTGTTGACGGGATCGATGAAATACTGCTCGCGGGGGCCTTTGGCAGCAACATCGATATAGCAAGCGCTATCACGGTCGGCCTGCTTCCGAAAGTTGAACGCGAAAAAGTGCGCTTCATCTTCAACTCTTCAGGTTTGGGAGCCTGCATGGCTCTTGCTTCGGCTGATTTTTACCGCGCAACGGAACAAACAATGAGCAGAATGGAATACATAGAACTATCTTCGCTGAAGGATTTTCAGAAACGTTTTATCAGATCGATGCTGTTTGTATAACGGCTTGTCAGGAGATGAAAAGGTATGAAAAAAATCAGGATATACTTCAATTCTGACCATGTTGATCCGACGAATGGGATAATTGAGATCGAAGGACCTGAAGCAGCTGTCGATTTTTCCGCTCTTATCGAACATTACAGAACGCAGGGAGAAAACAATCTGAAATATGTGGAAAAATTTATCCCGCTGTGGGAAGAGGAATGGGGGCCTGAGCTGTTTGACCCCAAGGCCCGCGTCCTCCTGATGTCAGGTGAAAATATGAGAAAAAAGTTCGGTGAAACCATAGACTACGGTGAAGCTGAGATATCCCTGTCAGCACTTATGGTCTGGACTGTAGGAGAGGCGATAGAGAAAAAAAGCGCAAGCTTAATGTCCCTGAGGGGAGACCTTATGTCCGGCTTTCTGCTTGATGTCGCGGGCTCTATAGCACTCTACGGCATGCACAGGGCCATGCTGGAATGGCTGAGTAAAAAAGTATACCGTGACCACTCAAAATACATATCCGCAGAGGTATATCCCGGCTTCAGGGAGGCCCCCCATGAGATCATGGACAGGATCGAAACGGCAGGCAATACAGAAAAGACGATAGGAGTCAGGGCTTTTGGTAAATCCATGCTCCAGCCGAGAAAGACACAGTGTTCCTTTGTCGGTTTCGGTACAAACGAGATCCTGCTGCCGGCATCCGTACGGCCCTGCATGCCATGTTCAGGCAGGAAGTGCCTCTACTACCAGCTTGGAGGATGCCATATGGACGTGCTTAAGGACAGGCCTGTATAAGGAAACATGCCGAGCCACTACAGAGCTTTCTTAGTTGCTTATATGGGTCCGGACAAGCAGCAAAATTCGTGAAATTATGCCAATTTTATCACCAGATGAAAGAAAAAGCTGCTTCTGCGAAGTTGAGAAAGGCTTCAGTTCGGAACAGGTGGAGAAAGAAGCAGGCAGATGCCTCAGGTGCGATGTTTTAAAAATCAGCATCCGTTAGAAGCAACTGTCAATGTGGGGGTGTCAATCAATGGAGTCAGGTAAACTTGCGATAGTCAGGGGCGGGGGAGACCTCGCAACAGGGATCATATACAGGTTATGGAAGGTCGGCTGCTCAGTCCTTTCACTGGAGATCCCTGCTCCTTTGGTCGTGAGAAGAACTGTCGCTGCTGCATCTGCAGTGTTTGACGGAGAAACAGTGATCGAAGACATGAAGGCTGTCAGGATAGATTCTCTGAATGATTTTTCATGTGACCGGAGCAGGATCTATGTTCTGGTAGACCCCGAAGGCAGATCGATCAGCGAACTTAGACCGGATATCCTTGTAGATGCGATTATGGCAAAAGAAAACCTGGGCACACATAAGGGAATGGCTCCTGTTGTGATAGGGATAGGCCCTGGTTTTTCCGCGCCGGATGATGTCGATGCAGTGATCGAAACAAAGCGGGGACATTACCTGGGCAGGGTGATCAGAAATGGCTCTGCCATACCCAATACAGGAGTTCCCGGGCTTATCAGAGGATACACTGTTGAAAGGCTGCTCAGGTCACCGGGCGAGGGTTACGTTATCCCTGTAAAAAAAATAGGCGACTCAGTTATGCCCGGTGATGTGGTTGCGCATGTTGGAGGCCTTCCTGTATCTTCGCAGATAGAGGGGATAGTGAGGGGATTGATACACCCTTCGGTAAAAGTAAAAAAAGGACTCAAGATAGGTGACATAGATCCAAGAGGAGAAAGGGAACACTGCTTCAGCATTACGGACAAGTCCCTTGCGATCGCCGGAGGAGTCCTGGAAGTCATAATGAGCGCATGACACTTTGAGGAAAAAACTTATCACTTTTTTTGAAATAAGAAATCATTAACATAATGGCAGTCGCTGACAGTTTTAGTCGTGACTGCCTTTTTTATCTGACCGCTTTCCTCTGTTATAATTTTGACGTTAAAAACTAATAGTAAGATAATCAAATGGGGTGATCAGATGACTCAGAAAAAGGTAATAGTTGTTGGTGCGGGAGGCGCAGGTCTTACCGCAGCGATAGAGGTTTCTATGGCCGGGGCTGATGTGACCGTAATAACAAAGACCTCAGCGGGTTTGGGAACGTGCACTGCTTATGGGGCAGGTTTTTTTACGCTTCCGGTCGGCGGAATGAGCCGAAAAGAACATTTCACAAAGACTTTAGAGGTCGGAAAGGGAATAAATGACCCTTCTCTGGTCAGAGTCCTTTCCGATAAGAGCGAAGATAGCCTTAAAAGGCTTGCAGAGCTTGGCGTCAAGATAGAAT
>Ga0265294_10010572_pt1 | contig 10478 bp, 4 predicted proteins | sample MunlanPumphouse3_FD_192504 | JGI IMG/M metagenome (GOLD analysis project Ga0265294, IMG submission 192504) | Groundwater microbial communities from a municipal landfill in Southern Ontario, Canada - Pumphouse #3 | ecosystem: Environmental > Aquatic > Deep subsurface > Groundwater | place...
AATGAGGTCTACGTGGACGTTGTAATATAAGGACTTTCCCTCAACAAGTTGGATAAACTCGTTTTTCAATTGAATAGAGCCTGTAGAAATAAGGTTTCTGATGATGTCGTTAGATGAAGTATTTACCCAATAAGGTACAAATCTATGACGAGGGTCTTTGGTAAAATTAAGTATAGACCACGGATTGAAGATTGTTGTTTCACCGAAGATATAGCCATCATACCACTTCTTCACATCTTCTCTTAATTCGGCAATATTATAATCCACAAGAATTTTATCGACTTCTTCCATAGTAAAGCCAAAATCGGTAGAAGTTTGATAATCTAAAATGGAATAAACAGTACAATTATTCAGTCCGCTGAAGATAGATTCTTTAGTAACACGCATGATGCCTGTGACAACGCCGTTCATGAGATATTCGTTATCTTTGTAAGCTGCGCTCATAAAAGGACGGATAAAGCTAATCATGTCGTCATAATATCCGTTAAGCCATGCAGCCTGAACAGGAGTGTCGTATTCGTCAATGAACACCATCACTCGCTCGTTGTAAAGTTTTGCCAGACCCTCGCAGAGTAAAACGGCAGCACTTGTCATTTCAAGCCAAGAGGCTTGTTTAAGCATAATTCTTTCAAATAATGATTTCTCAGTTGAATTATATACATCTGCTTTTAACAACTCCGCATGGCTGTTAAATTCATTGCCTAATTCTTGAGCTATATAATAGAACACTTCTTCCTTTGTTCTACCCTTAGCTTCTTTAAACGAGAAAAAAATCACCGGATAACGTCCCTGATGTTTGTCGAAGTCTTTCCATTTTTCTATAGATAAGCCTTTGAACAAATCACGGCGTGAAGTACCGTCTTTCTTTTTCTCGAAAAAGCAGCGTAACATGGAGATATTCAGTGTTTTACCAAAACGTCTCGGACGAGGCAGGACGGCTATCTTATCTAATTCTTCAATAATTTTTCTGCACAAATCGCTCTTGTCGATATAATAATAATCTTCGCCGATTACTTCTGCAAAATTGCTGATACCTATAGGGATGCGTTTCATAATGATGATTTTACAATACAACTGCAAATATACGAAACAGTTTTAAGATAAGGGAAAAAGCGGAAAGATTTTTTTAATTTAAGCTACTCAACAACAACTTTTACTGCTGATTTTATTCCATTCGTGAAAATTGCCGTAAGCAAATAAATTCCACTACGTAAATTGCTGATATTAATATTTTCGCCATTAAAATCGAAATTGTAGACAGTTGAACCTTTTATATCGCGGATAATTATTTTCTTAACAGCATCGTTAGATTTTGTTTTTATTGAGATGTAATCAACGGCAGGATTAGGGCTTACGTTTATAATATTGTTAGAAGTGTATTGTTTCATCATTGCAAAGAAAGTATCAAAATACGGATAGCCGTCATTGGCACTGCTATTTATAGTCCAAGATTTCCATTTTAGTTCATCTACAAGACACATATTATGCTGTAACGCATTATCATTCAGTCTAATAACAAAATCTAAAGATTGCATTTCATCTTGCTGCATGCTAATTCCGTATTCATTATTTTCATCGATACAGGCATTTAGATAAAAAGCATCTGTAATCAAAGTTTGCTCTGTAGCAAATCCGATGACAGCTCCTTTATCATCAACAGCATCTACAATTCCTGTATTATAGCAATTACTAATGTTGGCATTTTCGATATTAGCCTCACTGTAGCCGGCAATTCCACCTGCGGAGTTATCAGCACAGACATCACCGATATTATAGCAATTATAATAATTTGATGTTGCGATTATCCAGCCTGCGATGCCACCGGCTGCGTGTGTTGAAGTTATTTTTCCGGAATTATAGCAATTCAGCACAGAAGAAGCGGCGCCGGCAATGCCCACAATGCCGCCTGCATTTTCCGAAGAAGCGATGACGGCACCTTTGTTATGGCAACCATTAATAAAATAAGCTTCGTAGCCGTTGCCTGTAATACCTCCGACATTTATCACCCCTTCTACTGTTCCATAGTTAATGCAATTTAAGATGTCAGCATTGTTGCCGCCGAAAAAACCGGATATACCTCCAATAGAACTATTACCAGAAACATAAGCCGTGTTGACACAATCATGAACAGGCATATCATAACAAACAGCAGCAATTCCGGCAACATAGCCATCACCATAATGACTACCGCCGTTAGTACAATTATAGACGGCAGATTTATAAGAATAGCCACAAATACCTGCTACATACCAACTACCGCTGCAATCTGCATAATTTTCGCAGTTGCTTACTTCCGTAAAAAAAGACTGTCCCACAATACCGGCGACACAATTAGACATAGCATTTACACTGCCATTAGCAATTATTACATTCATAATCTTTGCATTACTGCAAAATCCAAACAAACCATAACAATTGACTTTCGGCTGTGTATTTATATACATATTATTGATAGTAAAATTATCACCATCAAAAGTACCATTGAAAGCCGTTCCTTCTCTATTACTACCTATCGGTGTCCATTCGTGAGCGAGCAAATCTATGTCATCGGTAAGTTCAACACTCTTAGAAGTAAAATCAGTATTAAATTTATTTATCAACACAGATAAACCTGCAAGTTCCTGAGCGGTAGATATATAAAAAGCAGAGGCTTCTTCATTAAACCATTCTGTAGAATAGTTACCTTCATCTGTCCAATAAGAAGTAACCGGTTCTAAATTATCGGATTTAGCAATAAAAAATCCGAAGAAGGCAACAATACAAATAACAATTTTTATGTGCATATTACGACACTATTTCACCCATTAAAGTAGCGGCGGTACAATCAACAACTTTCACATTAACATAGTCACCGGCTTTAATTTCGGCACGGTCAAAAATTATAACTTTATTTTGGGAATTACAACCAAAGAGTTGTTTATCGGAGCGTTTAGTTTCGCCTTCGACTAACACTTCAAACACTTTACCTACATCTTTTTTATTATTTTCCAAAGAAGATTGTTGTTGCAGGTCAATAATTTCTTCCAAGCGGCGACTTTTAACATCTTCGGGGACATCATTTGGGAAATGGCGTTGAGCTAAAGTACCCGGTCGTTCCGAATATTTAAACATAAAAGCCGAATCATATCCGACTTCTTTCATCATCGACAGAGTTTGTTGATGGTCTTCTTCAGTTTCGCCGCAAAATCCGGCAATAATATCCGTACTTAATCCGCAGTCAGGGATGCGCGTTTTAATAGCATTAATGCGGTCTAAATACCATTCACGGGTATACTTGCGGTTCATCTTTTTCAACACGGCGGTACTACCCGACTGCATCGGCAGATGAATAAAATTGCAAATGTTGTCGTAACTTGCAATAGTGTCGATAAGTTCATCTGAAAAATCTTTTGGGTGAGAAGTAGAAAAGCGAACACGTAGTGTCGGACTGACTTTTGCGACTAATGCGATAAGGCTACTAAAATTAATCATCTTACCATCAGCACATTCCCAATGGTAAGAATTTACATTCTGTCCAAGAAGAGTTATTTCTTTATAGCCATGGTTAAAAAGATAAGTAGCTTCATTTACAATAGTTTCGGGGTCTCTACTTCGTTCCTTGCCTCGTGTATAAGGCACAACACAATAAGAACAATAATTTTCGCAGCCGCGCATAATAGAGATGAAAGCACTGACACCGTTACTATCTATTCTTACAGGCATAATTTCTCCGTAAGTTTCCTCTTCAGATAATAAAGTTTCAACAGCTTGTCCGGACACTTTCACCATTTCAATCATTTTAGGTAAATCACGATACGAATCCGGTCCGGCAATAATATTGACAATAGGTTCTTTTGCAATAAGGTCATCTTTCATTCGCTCTGCCATACAACCAATGACACCGATTATCAGCAGCGGATTTTTTTTCTTCAAATGGCGAAGATTTTCCAACCTGTGAAAAATTCTGTTTTCAGCATTTTCTCTAATAGAGCAAGTGTTAATTAATATTATATCAGCTTGTTCCACATCTTTAATCAATGTACATTTATTATGTTCAAGTATTGCACCTACAATCTCACTATCGGAGAAATTCATCTGGCAACCATAAGTTTCTATGTATAGTTTGCTATTCATATCAAAAAATTTGGCAAAAGTAACTAAATTTGGAAAATTTTGATTTACTTTGCGGCGTTTTTTAATTAGATAGGGAAATAGATAGAAAGAAATGACAAAAAATTTAGTAATTGTTGAATCTCCTGCAAAAGCCAAAACGATAGAAGGGTTTTTAGGAAAGGATTATATGGTAAAATCAAGTTTCGGACACGTAAGAGATTTATGCAAAAAAGGATTTGGTGTTGATATTGAAGCCGGATTTTTACCGATATACGAAATAAGTGCAGACAAGAAGAAGGTTGTTGCCGAATTGTCTAAATTGTCGAAACAAGCAGAAACAATATGGCTTGCATCTGATGAAGACCGCGAAGGAGAAGCTATTTCGTGGCATTTGGTACAGGCTTTAAATTTGCCTGAAGACAAAATTAAGAGGATAGTTTTTAATGAAATTACAAAAAATGCTATACTCAACGCTATCAAAAATCCGCGTAATATTGATATTGATTTAGTTTATGCGCAACAAGCGCGGCGTGTTTTAGACAGATTAGTCGGCTTTGAGGTTTCTCCCATTTTATGGAAGAAAGTTAAGCCTGCTTTATCTGCCGGAAGAGTTCAATCGGTAGCCGTAAGGCTTATAGTTGAGCGAGAAGCAGCTATCAAAGATTTTAAACCAGAAACATATTTCCGCGTTGTCACTGTTTTTATTCCTCAAGGTGGAAAATCTACAGAGATAGTCAGAGCGGAATTATCAGATAAATTGAAGACCAAACAAGAGGTCATTGATTTTATCAACTGTATAAAAGATGGCACTTTCACTGTTTCATCGGTAGAAAAAAAGCCTGTCAGCAAATGTCCCGCTCCTCCATTTACTACATCTACGCTACAGCAAGAAGCATCACGAAAACTCGGCTTCTCTGTTTTAAAGACAATGACAGTTGCGCAGCAACTATACGAATCGGGAAAAATCACTTATATGAGAACCGACTCCGTACACCTTTCCGAAGCCGCTATTACAGCTGCAAAAGAAGAAATCGTCAATGTTTATGGAGCTGAATACTCCAAATCAAGGCGTTTTGTTACAAAAACCAAAGGTGCTCAGGAAGCACACGAGGCAATACGTCCTTCTTACATGAACAGACAAACTATCGAAGGCGACATCGCATCTCAAAAACTGTATTCATTAATATGGAAACGTACTGTCGCTTCACAAATGGCTGATGCAAAAGTCGAAAGCACAACAGTAAACATTATTTCTAATAAAACGGATAAACATTTTACTGCAAAAACAGACCTTTTGTTATTTGACGGCTTCCTTAAAGTTTATAATGAATCTGAAGATGACCTCATTAACGATGAAGTTTCCGTCATTAAAACGCAACTAACTGAAGGTCAATACGTTAACCTCCAACAGCTTGAAGCTACCGAAAAAGTAACCAAGCCTCCTTTCAGATATTCGGAAGCAAGTCTCGTGAAAAAGATGGAGGAGTTAGGTATAGGACGACCTTCTACTTATGCTCCTACTGTTTCTACTATCCAAAAACGCGGTTATGTTGAAAAAATAAAATTGCCCGGAACAAGTAGACAATACGAAATAATAAAATATAAAAACGATACTATAAGCGAGTCTGCCGCTGTTGAAAAAGAAGGAGTTGTAAACGGTAAGTTGGCTCCGACAGATATAGGCATTCTCGTCAATAAATTCTTAGTCGCAAATTTTAAAGATATACTTGACTACAATTTCACTGCAAATATCGAGAAACAATTCGATGACATTGCTAAAGGTAAGTTGGTATGGTCGAATATGATACACGATTTTTATTATCCCTTTCATGATGAAGTTACTTCTGCCAATAATACAAAGGAAAAGATAAGAGGTGAGCGTCTGCTTGGTGTTGACCCTGCTTCCGGCAAAAATGTATATGTCAAATTAGGTAGATATGGGCTAATGGCTCAAATCGGCGAATCGGAAGATGAAGAAAAACCGCGATTCACCGGATTGAAAAAAGGACAGACACTTGAAAATGTAACCTTTGAAGAAGTAATGGAGCTTTTCAAATTTCCTAAAAATCTTGGACAATACGAAGATGTTGATATTACTATCGGGCAAGGAAAGTACGGTCCTTATATCCGCCATAATAACAAATTTTATTCTATTCCTTCCGGCATACAACCTCAAGAAATTACTTATCAACAAGCTATAGATATTATAGAAGCCAAACGTAAAGAAGATAAATCTAAAATCATCAAATCTTTTACCGAAAATCCTGATTTACTTATACTTAATGGAAGATATGGACCTTATATAGCTTGCAATAAAGTTAATTATAAAATTCCTAAAACCGTTGTACCATCTGAATTACTTTATTCCGATTGTCTAACAATAATGGAAAAAGAGAAGAAGAAAAAATGATAACCGACTACTATATTTATTTAGACCCTGTTGATACTTCTACCTTTGATGAGGTCTTTTCCAATTCCGGAAAGTTGGGAGGAATAGTTGAGTTGTATTCTAAAACAGATGCCTTCCCTGACGTTAAAGGTGCTAATGTAGCTATTCTTGGCGTACCGGAAGGACACGGAAGCGACAAAAATCAAGGCTGTGGCTCGGCTCCGGACGTAATAAGGTCTCAATTATACAACTTATATAATTTCACCGAAGATCTCAAAATTGTGGACGTTGGTAACATCAAACAATGTAACTCACTCAAAGACACATATTTTGCCGTCAAAGAAGTTGTCAGCTATTTTATTGCCAACAAGGTCTTTGTAATCATTTTAGGCGGTTCTAACGACATCGCTTATGCTAATTATTGGGCTTACCAAAAATTAAATCAGCTTGTAAATTTTACCTGTTTTGACTCATGTTTGGATATTGGTGATGCCTCTTGCTGCCCTGCACAAGCCTATATCAGCAAAATAATTATGCACAAGCCAAACTATCTGTTCAATTATGTAAATATTGGCTACCAAACTTATCTTAATAATAGCAATATAGTTAAACTTATTGATAATCTGCTATTTGATGCTTATCGTTTAGGACTTGTCCGCAATAATATTGAAGAAGTAGAACCTTCAATTCGTAACTCAGATGTCGCATCTTTTGACATTTCCGTTGTAAAAAGTTCCGATGCCCCTGCAAGAGTTGATGCTTCACCTAACGGACTTAGCAGCGATGAATTTTGTAACTTGGCTCGGTATGTAGGAACAAGCGATAAAATTTCATCAGCAGGCTTTTATGAATATAATCCTTCTTTAGATAGAGATTTTCAAACAGCAAAACTTATCGCTCAAGCAATTTGGTGCTTAATAGATGGTCATAATGACCGACTTAATGAGTATCCTTATCATAATAAAAATAATTTTATCAAATATCATGTTAAGTCGGAAATGTTTGAAAAAGAGATTGTTTTCTATAAAAGTAAACTTACAAATCGTTGGTGGCTTGAAGTAGAATGTCCTGAACATCTGAAAGATAAGTATGCAAGTTGTTATCTTGTCCCATGTTCTTACAAAGATTATCTTTCTGCTTGCGATAATGAAATTCCGGGAAGATGGTTGCAAGTTTATAAAAAATTGATGTAAAGCCAAATAAAAAAAGCGATGCTTCAGAAGCATCGCTTTTTTTATTGTTTTTTTTATATCACGATATTGATAATTCTTTTAGGTACTAAGATAAACTTTTTAATTTCTTTACCCTCCAACCATTTACGAGCTTCCGGAGCATTTTTAACAGCATCTTCCGCTTCAGCAGCAGTTGCCGTAACAGGCAAATTTATTTTAAATCTTAATTTGCCATTAAAAGAAACCGGATATTCAAATTCATTTTCATGGGTATATTCAGCTTTAAACGATGGAAATGGCTCCAATTCAACGGTTGTATTATGCCCTAATAAAAACCAAAGTTCCTCGGCTATATGCGGAGCATAAGGCGAAATTAAAATAACAAACGGCTCTAAAACAGAACGCTTATCACACTTGAGGTCGGCAAGATCATTAACGGCTATCATAAATGTTGATACAGCAGTATTAAAAGAGAATTTTTTAATATCATCTTCAACTTTGCCGATAGCTTTATGTAAAGCTTTAAGTTCTGCTGCCGAAGGAGCTTCTTCACTAATTACAAAATTATTATCTTTATTATTGTGGAATAATCTCCAGAATTTCTTCAAAAATCTTGAAACGCCTTCAATGCCATTAGTATCCCATGGCTTATGAGATTCCAACGGACCTAAAAACATTTCATAAAGTCTCAAAGTATCTGCACCGTATTTATATATCAGATCGTCAGGGTTTTGGACATTATATTTAGACTTCGACATTTTTTCTATCTCCCAGCCGCAAATATATTTTCCATCTTCGAGAATAAACTCTGCATCTGCATATTCCGCATGCCATTGTTTGAAAGCCTCGATATCTAACTCATCATTTCTAACTATATTGATATCCACATACAGAGCAGTTGTCTGATAATCTTTACGGAGGTTATAAGACACGAACTTATTAGTGCCGTTTATTCTATAGACGAAACTTGAGCGTCCTTGAATTTTCCCTTGATTTATCAGCTTTTGGAAAGGTTCTTCTACACAAGACATGCCGATGTCATGTAAAAACTTGTTCCACACTCTTGCGTAGATAAGGTGTCCGGCAGCATGTTCATCGCCACCGAGATACAAATCGACATTTCTCCAATAATCATCAGCTTGATGAGAAAAATATTCTTTATCGTTATGCGGGTCCATATATCTAAGATAATATCCGCTTGAGCCGGCAAATCCGGGCATGGTATTAGTTTCTAACGGACAGCCTTTATAAGTCCAATTTTTTGCTCTTGCCAAAGGCGGTTCACCGGATTCGGTAGGTAAAAACTTATCTATTTCCGGTAATTCTAAAGGCAAATCATTTTCGTCCATAGCATACGGAATACCGTTTTTATAATATATCGGGAAAGGTTCACCCCAATAACGTTGACGGCTGAAGATAGCATCACGCAGACGATAATTCACCTTACCGTGACCGATTTTCATGTCATTGATTTTGTCTATCACGGTTCTTATAGCATCTTTGACCTGCATTCCCGTTATAAAGCCGGAATTTATCATCACTCCATCTTTAGCGTCATAAGATTCTGTCCATGTACTTGGGTCGGTTGGAGTTTCGCCATTACCGCAGACGACTTGGATAATCGGGAGATCAAAATGGCGGGCGAAAGCAAAGTCGCGGCTGTCGTGAGCCGGAACAGCCATAATAGCACCTGTTCCGTAGCCGGCTAATACGTAGTCGGCAATCCAGATAGGAATTTTAGCACCTGTAAGTGGGTTGACACCATAAGCGCCTGTAAACACGCCACTTACGGTACGCACTTCCGCCATTCTCTCTCTTTCCGAGCGATTTTTAGCGTAAGTAACGTATTCTTCAACTTTTTCCTTACATTCCTGAGTAGTGATAAGGTTTACATACTCATGTTCCGGAGCAATTACCATAAAAGTAGCACCCCAAAGGGTATCCGGTCGTGTTGTAAATACTTCGAGTGTCAGCTCTTCATGTCCATCAACGCCAAAAAACACAGAAGCACCTTCCGACCTGCCTATCCAGTTGCGTTGCATCTCTTTGAGAGAATCGCTCCACTCAACAGTGTCTAAGCCATCGAGCAAACGTTGTGCATAAGCAGTTATCCTCAGCGACCACTGGTTCATCTTTTTACGTTCTACAGGGAAGCCGCCTCTTTCAGACAAGCCATCTTTCACCTCATCATTAGCCAACACAGTACCCAACTCAGGACACCAGTTAACCCATGTTTCTGCGATATAAGCAAGGCGATAATTCATCAAAGTTTTCTGTTGTTCTGCTTCGCTCATAGCATTCCATTGCTCTGCTGTAAACGAAAGTTCTTCCGTACAGGCAAGGTCAAGTCCTTTAGTCCCTTGTGCAGAAAACACCTGCATAAGTTCAGAAATAGGACGCGCCTGTTTAGCCTGATTACAATAATAAGAGTTAAAAAATTGAATAAAAGTCCATTGTGTCCACTTATAATACTTAGGGTCACAAGTTTTAACTTCTCTATCCCAATCGAAAGAAAAACCTATACGGTCTAATTGTTCTCTATATCTTTTTATATTTTTTTCTGTTGTAACAGCAGGATGCGTGTTTGTTTGGATGGCATACTGTTCGGCAGGAAGTCCGTAAGCATCATATCCCATAGGGTGAAGTACGTTGTAACCTTTATGGCGCATATAGCGGGCATATATGTCGGAGGCAATATATCCAAGTGGATGACCTACGTGTAATCCGGCACCGGAAGGATAAGGAAACATATCCAGCACATAATATTTAGGTTTATCCGAGACATTCTCTGCTTTAAAAATTTTTTTCTCTGCCCAATACGACTG
>Ga0265294_10010574_pt1 | contig 10477 bp, 10 predicted proteins | sample MunlanPumphouse3_FD_192504 | JGI IMG/M metagenome (GOLD analysis project Ga0265294, IMG submission 192504) | Groundwater microbial communities from a municipal landfill in Southern Ontario, Canada - Pumphouse #3 | ecosystem: Environmental > Aquatic > Deep subsurface > Groundwater | place...
AGAGCAAAACTGGGAATAGAGCGTTCAAATAGGGGTAGGGGTGGGAAAAGAGTGTGCATTGCTTTCACACTCGTAAAAAGGTGTGCAAATTTTGCTCAATTGACGTTGGCTCCTTCCCTATATACTGTATGTTTATGAAAAAGAGCACTGTTTTGAACCGGAGATTCCGGGATACTACCTATAAAAATGTTACGCTCAAGTTGGTTATCATCAACGTCTTGGTGTATCTTGTCACCTCGATGGTCTACCCAAGGCTTACCTACTATCTTGCAATGATTCCTTCCTTGGTATTGGGCGGATATCTCTGGCAACCCTTTACCTATATGTTTGTGCATGGAGGGTTCAGTCATTTACTATTCAATATGCTGAGTCTTTTCATTTTTGGCTCGATGGTTGAACGTAGGATAGGAAGCAAGGAGTTTCTCCTGTTCTATCTCCTGACTGGTCTGTTCAGTGGAATTGTCAGCTTCTTCAGTTACTATCTTGCCGGGACGAATGTCATCCTTGTGGGTGCATCGGGAGCTATCTACGGGGTGCTCTTGATGTTTGCAGTCTTCTACCCTTACTCGGTAATCTTCGTCTTTGGACTGATTCCCATCAGAGCCCCAATTCTGGTCATCTTGTATGCTCTCATTGAACTTTCCAGCCATGTATTTGGAGCTGGTGGAAATGTTGCACACCTAACTCATCTCAGTGGTTTGATATTCGGGTACCTGTACTGCAGGATCCGTATGAGGATCAATCCTCTGGAAGTGTTCAGGCGGACGCTCTAGTCCTGAAGATTGTACTTTTGGCGAATATCAGCATATTGTTGCTTGATCACATCATAGATGATTGAGAGTTTCTGGTCATGATGGATGAAGGCTGACTTCATTGCATTGATCGTGATCTTCTCAAGGTCACGGATGGTCAGGTTGTAGTATTGGACTGCAAGTTCCATCTCCTTGGTTACCGTGGTGTCACTCATCAAGCGGTTATCGCTGCAAAGGAATACCCTGAACTTGTTTCTGAAGAGGATGGGGAAGGGGTGACTGTCATAATCCTTCACAGCCCCTGTCCCAACATTACTGGTAAGACACATTTCCATCGGTATTCTCCGGTCAAGGATGAAGGCTGCAAGAGAACCCATTTTCTCGATTCTTGTACCTTCGATCCCCATATCCTCCACCAATCGAACGCCATGGCCGATACGATGAGCCCCACACAATTGGACGGCTTGCCAGATGGACTCCACCCCGAAGGCTTCCCCTGCATGGATGGTTATATTGAAGTTCTTGCTTCTGATGAATTGGAATGCGTCAAGATGTTTCTTGGCAGGGTACCCGATCTCATCGCCGGCAAGGTCGAATCCAACAACACCACGATCGGCGAAGGCAACAGCGAGTTCTGCAATGCTCTTGCTGACACTCGGTGATTGGTTGCGCATGGCGCAAAGGATCAGTCCGGTGGGCATTCCCGTTTTTCGTGTTCCCTGTTGCAGGCCGTCAAGCACAGCTTGTACCGCTTCTTCCAAGGACAGTCCGCCCTCTGTGTGAAGGATTGGAGCAAACCGGATTTCTGCATAGCACACATTCTCAGCAGCAAGATCTTCTACAGCCTCAAAGGCGACACGATGCAATGCTGCACTGCTCTGCATGACCTTGGTGGTCAGAGCAAATGATTCAAGATACAGGGAGAGGCTTTTTTGCTTACCTCCCCTGACAAACCACTGGTGGAGTTCTTCAGGGTCCTCAGTGGGAAGGGTGATGCCTTGTGCTTTGGCTAGGCTGAGAATGGTCTGGATTCTCAACCCTCCATCAAGGTGGTCGTGGAGTTCTACTTTAGGGACTTGTTTGATGATTTCCTTTGTTACCATGGGTTTATCATACTGCATATATGTGTGATGAAGCAAATCCAAAAGAATGCAAAAGGATCATGGAGCGATGAAATTGGGTGAAAACTAGGTACAAGACTGTACAATTTTAAGAAAAATTGGGATACTGCTTATAGTAAGTATAATTCAAATAATGAGTAAGGAGATATTCTGCATATGTCAAAACGAGAAGAGACTCTGAACAAGAAATTGCTGGCAGCATCAGTTTCTGCTACCAAAGTGAAAGAAGTGAAAAGTCTACTTGAGCAGGGTGCAGACATTCATACCCAGAATGAGTGGGGTCTTACTCCTATTATGCTGGCGGCTCAGTACAATTCATCCGTGAATGTACTGAAGGCATTGCTGGAAGCAGGAGCAGATATTCAAGAGGCTGAGCCCAAGTATCGCTCAAATGCTCTTCACCTTGCAGCCAACAAGAGTACCAGCCCCAAGATCATCGAAGAATTGCTGAAAGCCGGTGCTGACTTGAATGCGCGAAACTATCTTGGGGAGACTGCCTTGATCATGGCAGTAAACAGCAATCCCGAGACACGTGTTGTAACAGCCTTGCTGAAAGCCGGTGCTGATATCAATGCCCGTGATTACCAGGGCCACTCTGTGCTTGAATATGCCAAGGCAGCAAAACGCACCTATATAATCAATCAGTTGAAGAAGATGGGTGCCAACTAACACATTTTCATCCCAGGAATACAACAATCCCCTGATCAATGCATATTGACCAGGGGATATTTTTCTGTTCTTTGTTTGAGATTAGTTGTTCTGCCACTCAGTCTCTACAATCTGGGAGGCCAATTCATCCTTGAGTTTCGCGATCAGGCTGAGGGTTTCCTCTACTACGGTATCAACACCGAAGGAGAAAGACTCTTCAAGATTGCTTCTGAGTTTCACCTCCACCTTTCCTTCCTTCAGGGAACGGTTCCCCAAGGTAATGCGAATCGGGAGGCCGATAAGGTCAGCATCAGCAAACTTGACACCGGCTGATTCCTTTCGGTCATCATAGAGAACCTCAATACCTGCCTGGGTGAGTGACTGATAGATGGTTTCGGCTACTTGGGCGTCCTTTACCAGGCTCACCAAGTGGACCTGCATTGGAGCAACGCTGATCGGTAAGCTGAGTCCCTTCTCATCACTGTAGTTCTCTGCAAGACAGGCAAGCAGACGTCCAACTCCGATACCATAGGACCCCATGATCACAGGTCGGCGGACACCGTTCTCATCTTGGTAGGTACAGTTCATGCTCTCACTGTATCGGGTGTTCAACTGGAAGATGTTTCCTACTTCCACGCCCTTCGAGGCAACCAGGGGTTCTCCGCATTCAGGACAGGCATGGCCACCGCTTGCACTTGCAATATCAGCAACTTCTCCCTGGTAGTCCCTGCCATAGTTGGTATTAAGCAGGTGATATCCCTCTTCATTTGCACCAGCGACCAGGTTGTTGCTTTTTGCCACTGAATCATCAACCACCACAAGAACATCATCCGCGCAACCAATGGCTGAACCATAGCCGGGAACCATCTTCTTTGCAGTAATTTCCTCTGGGTGGGCTGGTCTGAGTGAGTTTGCCTTGACTGCATTCTGAAGTTTGTTCTCTTCTACCTCCAGGTCCCCTCTGATGATGCCAACAATGAGTTTTTCCTCTTCCTCCCCGTTGGTATCATTGATGAAGGTCCCTACCAGGAATACTGCCTTAGCCGTCTGGTGTTTCTCTATCTTGAGGAATGCGGTAAGCTCTTCGATGGTCTTGCAATCAGGGGTAAGCACCTTTTCTGTTTCCTTCATTTCCTCGCTGTAGTAGGTTTTCTTGAAGGTAGCCACCTGGCGGTTTGCTGTATAATGGCACGCAGGACAGGTAATGATGGTGTCCTCACCAATGGGTGAGAGGTACATATATTCGTGGCTGATCTTGCCACCCATCATGCCGCTGTCTGCACCTACGACGATAACGGGTAAGCCACAACGACTGAAAATCCTGAAGTATGCCTTATAATGTTCAGCATACTGTTTATCAAGCCCTTGCTGGTCAATATCGAAGGAGTAGCTGTCCTTCATGGTGAACTCTCTCACCCTGATAAGACCTGCGCGAGGACGGGGATCATCCCTCCACTTGGTCTGGATCTGATACACAAGCAGGGGAAGCCGCTTGTAGCTGTCAATCTCTCCACGTGCGAGATCGGTTACAGCTTCCTCATGGGTCATGGCAAGGACCATATCCCTTCCCGCGCGGTCATTGAATCTACTCATCTCGCGGTCAATGCTGTAGAACCGGCCGGTCTCCTTCCAGATATCCGCAGGATTGACCAGCGGCATCAGGATCTCTTGGCCTCCGATTGCATTCATCTCTTCACGAATGACTTGTTCTATTTTCTTGGTCGCACTGAACCCAAACGGGAGCAAGGTGAAGATGCCAGCTCCCAACTGGCGGATAAAGCCTGCTCGCAGCAGATATTCATACCCCTTGCTATCAGCACCGTTTGGGGCTTCTCTCAGGGTTTTGGAAAAGAGTTTGGACATCCTCATCTTGATACATCTCCTTAGTATTCGAACAGGGGCCATTGTAGCAAATGCATCTTGCCTTCTCAAGGTACCAGCAATGAGGTTTTACGTTCCCTAACCTTGGCCTCTCATGGTATACTCGCTGTATGGAAACCAAAAAATATGAAAAATACCGCAGGCAGGTAGCTTCTTTCATGACCCGCCTGTACGATCGACAACTTACCACCGCCAGTGGGGGCAATATTAGCATGCGGATCAGCAAGGATCTTTTTTGCATCACCCCCAGTGCGCTCGACAAAGGATTACTCACTCCTGATGATATTGCTGTAGTAACCTTGGACGGGAAGAATCTGACACCGAATCTACCTCTCAGTATCGAAACTGAGATGCATCGCCTGATCCTCGTAGCACGTCCAGACATCCAGGCAATTGTGCACGCCCATCCAACCTATGTTTCTGCGTTCACTGCCATCACCAAGGATGGAAAGAGTGCCATCAACACGCATCTGATCGCAGAGTCATATTATATCCTTGAGGATCCAGCGTATGTTGAGTATCGACTGATGGGAACAGTGGACCTTGCCGAGCAGGTTGCTGCCAGTTCCTTTGATCATGATGTACTGCTCCTGGAAAACCATGGGGCGGTAGCCCTTGGGCGAACGATGCTCGAGGCTTTTGACAAGATGGAATTGCTCGAGCGTGCAGCGCAGATGACCGTTATCACCAAGCAGATGGGCGGCGGGGAGTATGAGGTGAGGGAATTGCCGGAACCAAGACTGAAACAGCTGATGCGCATGAAGTACGGGTCAAAATAATATGAAGATTGAATTGGAGACAATTCCTGTTTGGGATGGCGTGCAGGAAAACTGTGAATGTTTCATCTGCAGCCTTATGGCAGAGGCCCAGAAGGATGCAATCAACTTCTATCTGGGCAACTCTGTCATGAACCCAGAGACCAGGGTGCGGGTGAATGAGCATGGTTTCTGTCCCAAACACTGGCGTATGCTTGCTGCAGCAAACAAGCCCCAGGGAGTTGCCCTGATGGGGGATACCTACCTGGAAACAACAAGAGCCAAGGCTGAGGCTGCAATCAATGGGCTTTTGTCAGCAAACAGTCCAAGACAGGCGAAGAAAGCGGTAGGAGCTTTTCAAGCGGTAATTGCTTCACGAGAGAAAGGGTGTCTTGTCTGTTCAGCTATGGAAGAGCGACTCCAGCGGTACCTGTACACGACCTGTTATCTATGGGGAGAGGATTCTTCCTTCCGTGAGGCCCTCTCACAAGGGAAGGGTTTCTGTCTTCATCACTTTACCCTCCTGCTGGAGATTGGGCAGAAAGCGCTTTCCCCCAAGTTATATCCAGAGTTTGTACGAGCAATGGCTCAACTTGAGGTTGCCAACCTCGATAGGATGGCAAAAGATGTGCATTGGATGACACAGAAGTACAAGTCGGAGAATGCAGATAAGCCTTGGCATGGCTGTGAAGATGCCCATAAACGGACAGTGGATAAAATGACAGGACGAAGCAGGGTTATAGATCCCGTTCGATGACCTGTTTCTTTCGCTTCTTTTTCCGTTCCTTGATACCCAACAACAGTTGCAAGGTATCTTCCTCTCCGTCCACATCCTTCTGTTTAAGATGAGTCGTGGTACCGTCAGCCTTGTTGAAATGATAATACTCCAAACTATCTTGCTTTGGACTATAGAGCAGAATGTACTCCCTCTGGGGGAGGAAAGATACTCCCAGTATAAGTTGGCATCCCTCCTCCTGGACCTGGAGAAGATGGTTCTGCTGACCCTTGGAAAGATAATCATTACCAAGAATGATTCCCAGGAGCTTGGTTCCTTTCCTGTTATGGACAAGCACATCAAGCCCATCCCGCTGGATATCCACCTTGATGTTTCCTGGAAGTGAGAAAAAATTGGGATTTGCTGCATCCTCTGAAAGGCTGAGTACTTTTCTCAGGCTTAGTTGCAACTGGGAGGCCAAGCAGTGGGCAAGACTTGTCTTTGCCTTCGGCCAGGACAGCACTATCTCATCCTCTGCCAAGAGTTGTCGTAGGGCACTCTCGAATGCCTCAAAGAGAAGAATATTGGTATATCGGGCGTTGCTTGCCATGGTACTATTGGAAATCCACTGAGTAATCCATCTCACTTACCTGTGATATGGTCTGGTAGATAGAACAGTATCGGGAAGCCGTCTCGAAGGCTTTCAGGAATTTCTTCTGGTTGTCCACTCCAGTGGCCTGTACTGTGATATGTAGTGATTTAAGCGTGGTAGGAGGATCGTCTCGCTTCTCTCCATCAACATCAAAGCTGATATGTTCCCAGCTGATACGCATTTTTGTAGCAAGTTCCACAAATGTAACAAACAGACAACCACTCAATGCACCTAACAGGTAATCATAGGGCGCGCTGGAAGGGCCAATTTCAAAACTGGATCCCTTGTCTGTAACGAACTGGTAGTGTCCAGGTACAAAGTCGGCACGAACATGTTTCTTCTCACCCATGAGTTATCTCCTATGCCCATAGCATAGCCCATGCAGAATGATTTTTCTAGGATGAGAATCATTTGTGTTACTGCTTTTTATGTTTGTAGGGATTTACATGCACCATGCAATGTTTGACTTGGGGGAAACTGGTTTCAATGGCGTGGTGGACCCGTTCGGCAATACAGTGAGCTTCAACAAGGCTTTGTGACCCTTCTGCTGAAATCTCAACATCCACATAGGCACGAGAACCAAATCTGCGGGTTCTCAATAAATCGATTCCCTTGACCCCTTCCTGGTCGAGAATGATGAGACGAATCTCTTCCACAGTCTTCTCAGGGCAAGCGTGGTCAACCATCTTGTAGATGCCATCGCGGAATATTTCAATTCCGACCCGAATGATAAAGAGGGAGATGATGATTGCTGCGATGGAATCAGCGATGGGGTAGCCCAATCGTGAGGCAAGGATGCCGATCAGACCACCTGTGGTTGCCAATACATCACTCTGGGAGTCCCATGCAGAGGCCATCAAGGCAGAGGAGTCAGTCTTCTTTCCTGCCCAACGAGTATAGAGAAACATGCACTGCTTGATAACTATGGATACAATTGCTGCAATCACAGCAAGGACACCAGGCAGTGGGTTGTCATGGTAACTACCGGTAATGATGGTTGAGATGCCGTCGACCAAGAGACCAAATCCCACAACCATGATGATTCCCGAAAGTAGTATCGCAGCAACTGATTCTAATCGTTCATGCCCATACTGATGATCCTCGTCAGACTCCTTGGATGCAGCTGAGATGCCGATCATGGCAATGATTGAGCTTACCACATCCCCTGCGTTGTTGATTCCATCATTAAGCAAGGCAGAAGAGTGAGCGATAAAGCCAATTGTAGTCTTGCTGATGGCAAGAACTATATTGCTGAATATATTGAGATAGGAAACTTTCAAGGCAAGATTTTTCTTCATGTCCAAAATTCACACCTACGCTCGGTGTGCCTCCTTGGTAAGAAAAGGCCCCGGTTTCCCGGGGCTCTCTGTCAGCTCTTTGGCTCAGGATACTTGACGATCAAGTGTAGGTCTTCAAGTTGCTTCTCGTCAACTAGTGACGGAGAATCATCCATTGGTGATATTCCTGCTGTATTCTTCGGGAAAGCAATGACTTCATGGATCGAGGTTTCCTCTGCCATGATCATGATCATTCTATCGACCCCTGGGGCAATACCGCCATGGGGAGGAGCTCCGTATCTAAAGGCATTGAGCAGGAAGCCAAACCTTTCCTCTGCAGTTTCGTCATCAAAATTACAGATGCGGAAAATTCGCTTCTGGAGTTCAACATCATGGATACGGATTGAGCCACTGGCCACCTCATATCCATTGAGGACCAAGTCATACAGGTCTCCCTTTACGCTACCGGGGTCAGACTCAAGGGTATCGAGGTACTCCGCCTGAGGCATGCTGAACATATGGTGTGCAGCTTCCCAGTGTCCTTCATCCTCATTGTACTCAAAGAGGGGGAAGTCAACGATCCAGCAGAACTCAAAACTCTTTTTGATCAGGTTCAGGTCCTTGCCCAACTTTGTGCGAACCGCACTAAGGCTGGCACAACATTTCTTCCAGTCTTTATGGGCAACAAAGAGGATCATATCCCCTTCCTTTGCATCAACGGTTGAAACGAGTTCCTCTTCAAGTCCAGCGAAGAACTTGCTCACACCACCGGTGAAGGTGTTGTTCTCTCCCACCTTGATCCAAGCCAATCCCTGTGCACCGTAGATCTTTGCTGCATCCTCGAGGCTGGTAATATACTTTCGTGAGAAGTCGACTGTTTCACTCTTTGGAGCACAGATTGCCTTTACATATCCACCCTGGGAAACAATGTCCTTGAAGGTGGCAAAGCTGCTCTTCAGAGCCAATTCGTTGACATCTGAGAGGGGAAGGTCGAAGCGAAGATCTGGTTTGTCACAACCATAGGTATTCAGTGCATCGTGGTAACTGAGTCTCCTGAATCGAGCAGGGAGGTCATAATCCATTACTTCCTTGAATACGGAACCAAAGAGGTCCTCCATAAGGGAGAGGACATCGTCACGTTTGACAAAGCTCATCTCCAGGTCAAGCTGGGTGAATTCCAGCTGTCTATCCCCCCTGGCATCCTCATCACGATAACAGCGAGCGATCTGGAAGTACTTATCCATACCGCCGACCATCAGAATCTGCTTAAAGAGCTGTGGGCTTTGGGGAAGAGCATAGAACTTACCAGGGTAAATCCTACTGGGTACCAGGAAGTCTCGAGCCCCTTCTGGGGTGCTCTTGATCATGGTAGGGGTTTCAATCTCATAGAAGTCACGACTGGTGAGGAACTTGCGACAGGCGAAAATGAAGTCATGCCGAAGCTTCATCCTCTTCTGCATTCCCTGGGTACGGAGATCGAGATAGCGATACTTAAGCCTCAGGTCTTCCCTTGGTTCATTGCCATCATCAATCTGGAATGGAAGTGGTGCACACTTACTGAGTATTTCAATCTTCTCAGCTTTAACTTCAACTTCACCGGTAACCATTTCTGGATTGACCATTGAATCGGGCCTGAGACGCACCACCCCTGTCACTGCAATGCAGTACTCCAGGTGCAGCTCATTTGCAACTGCCTGAAGTTCGTTGCTGGCATCATCATCCACTACCACCTGGGTAATACCGTAGCGGTCACGGAGGTTGATAAAATGCAGGGCCCCATGATTGCGGTCACGGTGTACCCATCCGTTGAGAACCACCTTAGCTCCATTGTCAGCTTTGGTCAGTGATCCACAGGTAGTTGTTCGTTGGGAAAATACTTCTTCTGCCATAGTCGGTCCCTTTGGTCTCCTTAAGAAAGTATTCCCATACTATATGATAGAAGACCAAAAGGCAATTGCCCCTAAGAGGTCAGCTCACGAACAACAACCTGTTTTTTCTGCAGGTATTCAATTGCTTCAACAGCTGCTACAGCAGCACTTGTGGTGGTGGTGTAGGGGATTTTCATACGCATGGCAATGCTTCGGATTTCATCATCACTCTGGTGGGCATGGAACCCCATTGGTGTGTTTATCACCAAAGCAACCTGTTTTTTCTGTAGATAGTCAGTAATGTTTGGGTGTCCTTCATGGACCTTCTGCATTACCTCAACAAGGATTCCTTGCTCGAAGAGGAAGGCTGCAGTCCCTTGTGTTGCTGCAATTGAGAAGCCTAGGGAGACCAGCTTCCTTACGACAGGAAGGATGGTCTTACGATCCTTCTTATTGACACTGATAAATACCTTTCCCGAGACTGGAAGACGGTTACCACTGCTGATCTGGCTCTTTGCGAAAGCTTCCCCGAAGGTCTTTCCCAATCCGATCGACTCCCCGGTCGACCTCATCTCAGGTCCAAGTGCTGGATCTACATTGCTGAACCGATCGAAGCTGAATACCGCCTCTTTCACTGCCCAACCCACCTTGCAGGTACCCAAGGCTCTCTCTCCAGGTTTTTTTACCAGCCCTTGTTTTACCAAGGTTTCTCCTTCCCAGACACGAACCGCGGCATCAACGAGGTCTACCGCACTGGTCTTGCAGATAAAGGGGACCGTGCGCGATGCCCGGGGGTTTACCTCGATGA
>Ga0265294_10010575_pt1 | contig 10477 bp, 7 predicted proteins | sample MunlanPumphouse3_FD_192504 | JGI IMG/M metagenome (GOLD analysis project Ga0265294, IMG submission 192504) | Groundwater microbial communities from a municipal landfill in Southern Ontario, Canada - Pumphouse #3 | ecosystem: Environmental > Aquatic > Deep subsurface > Groundwater | place...
TAGCTGCAAAAGCATTTTATACTTACCCTGAGCTGAATAGACTTCCGTATATTTATTGGCAAATACTTCAACATTCAGTGCTGCATTCCTGACCCAGCTTTTTAACTCATTAAAGGCTTCCGCGGACAGATTTATATCTCTCAGGTAATTAGTCAACCGGCCCCCGGGTCTGAAAGCAGGGTAATTCTCCAGACCCATAAAACATAGAAACCAGTCGGCCCGATACCTGCCCGCAGCCGCTACGATACCCATATAATCGGCTATAAACTCATCCAACAAATGGTTTCTGGCCGAGCCTAAAAAACGCAGGGTAAAATAGTGGGTGGCTTCATGTTCCCGGCGAATAACCATTGATAATTTGCGCCATTCATCATCATTAAGGCCCAACATTTGCGCCGGTACGCTGCTGTATTCAGTGTCAGTCAAAATTAAAAATACATCCTGGTATAGTTCCTTATGGGCTTTCATTGCGCTGAAGTTAAAGTGCTCGCCACATTTTTGCTTATATTTAGCCACCCGATCCCAGTTGTTATAGCCTTTAATCATACAGGCTCCCATTGAAGGAGGAATAGCAACCGGTTCGTTGCGGTGCGAAAATACCCGCACCAATGTTTCAAAATCATGGCGGTTGCTGGTTTGAATAACCGGGATTCTGCCGGCCATGGTCGGATATAGGTAAACTTTAAGAGCTTCTTCCTTCAAACTCGTACCGGTGGCTTCTTGCATGGCCGTGGCGGAGATACCCCTTCTGGTAGCCGCCTGGTAATTTGGATTAGTACTCATTCCCTCCTGAACCGGAAAATTTAGCTGCACCAATCTTTCTCTCAAGGCATTAAGGACACCCTTTTCAGGAATATCCCGGATATATTCTTCCCAAGCCTCCGTGAATGGTTCATCTGCAGGAGGTATTTCATTCCATGGCCGTACATTGCCATGGGTAAAGTTATTATCATATAAAAACGTCAGTTGTTCATTTAACATGGTCTTTTTTATCCCTAATCCCTTACTCTCACTCCAGATATATCGCCGACAGCTGTTACCAAGTTACCTGCCATTATCTGATAGGTAATGGATGGGCAATTTCAGTGTTCCGCCCCCAGCTGGGCGTATCCACCATCTCCTTAAAATCTACCATTGTCCCCAAGTAGCAGCATGTGTAGCGGCAGCCGTACTCCCAACAGTTAGACCGAGAACACTTAAAACCAAAAGAGTCAAAGCAGCCAAAATTCCGCCAGCAACTTCCTCCAGGTCTTCATCCGAAAGCTCGCCGTCGTTACTTTTTTCCAGGACCTTAACCAGCACATCTCTGATCATATTGATTTCTTCTATACTGAATTCCAGTTCCAGTTCGCGTAAAAAGCCCTGTACCTCTTCAGCCGTTTCCAGGCTGAATAATTTCTCTCCCAAACTTGGGTCTGCTTCTAATTTAGCTTGCAACAGGGTTAATCTTTCTTCCATAATCATGCCCCCTATTTATTAGTAAAATAGTGAAACTAAAATTTTTTTTAACCACCTCCTTACAATGGTCTTCTAACTATTGATACAATTGATCAGTCAAAGTAGCACATTAATTTTGGCTTTTTACCTGCATATTGACTCCGTCACCATTACCGGGCATTTACGGTAAACAACCGTCTATATGCCATTCTTTTTACCTTTTTCGTCCAGGATAGCGTTTGCATTAAGGCCGCCCGCCACCATGTCCAGGTCGTCATCTTCCAGTTCACCTTTTTTGCCTATAATCTCCCATATCTTTTTCTTCAGGTTAGGGGATGGCGGATCAACATCTGCTTTAACCAGCAAATGAGCCAGCCTTAACAATTCTTTATATTCTTTATCATCTGATGAAGCAATGGACTCCCCGCATATGATTTTGTCTATATCTGAAACAAATGAATCCAAATCATGTTTTTCATTCATTGAATACACCTCAAATCCTTATTCAAAAATAACTCCCTGTTTTTTAAGATTATCCCTTAAATGCTTTAACGAGCGGTATAATATAGTTCCAACATTGCTTTCCGTTAAATTCAACATCTGAGCAATTTCACGGTTTTTCATATTGGCACCGAACTTAAGAGCAATGATACTTCTCTGGCGTTCATCCAGACCCAAAATGGCCTTAAGAAGAATTTCTTTCAATTCTTGTTCAATAATTAAATCCTCTAACCGATATTGGGAATCTACCTGTTCCCAATCGACGACTTTATTACGATTAAATTTTTTATAGTAATTAATGATTGTATTATTTGCAATGGCAAAGACCCAGGTGCTGAACTTACCCTTTGTGGGGTTATAGGTGTTGTATTTATCCAGCACTTTTACGAAAATCTCGCTAACCAGATCTTCTGCTACGTATTGATCAGCTACCCGGAAAAGGGTATACTTATAAAGTTTTATGTAGTATTCATTATAAATCCGGGAAAAGACATCATATTGATCTGTCCCCATCGGAAGACTGCTAACGTCATTCACTTAACTGTTCACCTCTTTTATACCGCTATAACTCCTCGGGTGTCACACCTGACTCTTGATATTCTCCTCTAAATCCTCCAGGGTCAGTGATTTGTCGATGGAACATGGGTTAAGCCTCTACCATCCTTATGTTTTTACACCTTACTCCTCACGCCAGCTGCCTCTGCACCAGCCGGGTAAATAAACCGCCTCGCTCATACAATTCCTGGTAACTACCCTGCTCTACAATTTGACCCCGGTCCATAACGAATATCTTATTGCAATTAATTATGGTACTTAGCCGGTGCGCGATTACCACCCGGGTTACACCTAAATTGGCCAGGCTTTCACTGACAATCTTTTGAGTTTTATTATCCAGAGCACTGGTGGCTTCATCAAAATAAATGATTTTAGGTTTGGAGATAATGGCCCGGGCAATGAGCAGCCTTTGTTTCTGTCCGCCGGAAAGGGTGCTGCCGGCTTCGCTTATCATGGTATGCATGCCCATAGGCATACTCTTAATGTCTTCTTCCATACCTGCCATGCGGGCTGCTTCCCAGGCATCATTGATGGTCAGACCGGGGCTAGCCGCCACAATATTGTCAAATATGCTGCCGTACATCAATTGTCCACTCTGTAAAACTACTCCCAATTGGCGGCGAATAGAACGGATATCTACGTTTTCTAAATCCTGCTGGTCATAATAAATCTGTCCTGCTTCCGGTTTTTCAAAGCCTAACAGCAACCTGAAAAGGGTTGACTTACCACTGCCTGATGGCCCCACAATACCGACATAATCACCTTTTTCAATCTCCATCACCACATCGTTTAGTACCAGAGGTCCGTCTGGCTGGTAACGGAAATTAACATGGCTAACCTCTATGTTGCCTTCAAGTTGACCTGGCTCAGCCTTTTCCTGATCAAACTCGGGCCGGGTTTCTAGAATAGGCCGGATTTTTTCATACAGGGGCTTGATAATATTAACCTGCAGGATAACTGCAGATATTTCCAGCATGGCGTTCAGAAAACTGGAAAAGGCCGAATTAAAGGCGATGAATTTTCCTGCCCCCAGGTTTACCCCCTTAAGCTTGATCATGGCGAAGAAGATGATGGCAGTAGCAATAATGGTGACGGTGGAATTAAAGACTTGCATTTTATTGCCCAGGTTTTCTTTTCTATAGGTAACATCCCGAACCTGGCCGAAATCTCTTGCCCAATTATTAAATGCTCGTTTTTCCGCCCCAGAGGTTTTTATTTTACTGACCCCCGATAATAAACCGAAAATCTTACCGGAAAGGGTATTATTTAAATCGATTAATACCCGCTCGTAACGTATTTGCAGGAAACCAAACAAAAGCGATATGCCCATAACTATTATCACGATCACGGTACAGATAAGTGCCAGTCTCCAGCTATAATAAAACAACAGGAGATAATAGAAAATCGCGAAAATACCGGATATTATTGTGTTGGAAACTGCCCCTGACAGGATCATTCTAATTTGGCTGATGCCCATGGCCCGACCGGACAATTCCCCGGCGGTATAGTCCTTAAAAAAAGGTACCGGCAAACTGAGCAAGCGATCCCAAATAGCAGCTTGCAGGTCGGCCTCGCTGCGTCCTTCAATACGGTGCATAGCAAATGATCTGGTTAGATTAAAGGCAAAGGTAGTTATGGCAATAGCGATGAGCAAAAAGCCGATTTGAATTAACAGAAGTCTTTCCCCGTCAGGAATAACCCTATCAAAGATGATTCCGGTCACTACCGGGGTGAGGACACCTAATAATCCACCCAGGATGCCCATTACCAGTACAGCAGTTATATCTGATTTCCAGATGCCATCGGCTAAATAGCGCAAGAGGTCTTTATATCCAACGGCTGTAGTGGGCAGGGGACGATAAAAGGTATAGGCCTGGGCCTTTATAGTATCAGCCACAGTATTATCAACCAGTACCTGGCTATCATCAGCCGGATCGTATAAAACATACCTGGTAGGGGATAGGGGTAGTAATGCCACCGGTTGCCCATCTTCCATTTTGTAGGCCAATAATGCCCCATTGTCTTCTTTCCACCAGATATCTTTTAGAATTATTTGTCGAACTCGAATTTGTGAGGCCCGGGCAATATCCCCCAGCAGATCACTGGATTGGGCATTGTTCCTTTTTAATTCATAAGATGGCACGATGGTTATTTTTTTCGATTTCCCCACTACTACACAGGCCTGGTAGAGCAAGTTATCAATAAATACTTCTTCGTCTCCGGAAGTATCTCGTTCTTTCAGGTTCAAGGTGTTCATTAGTCGCTTTAGCCCGCTATGCATGCGGGAATTATCCTGGACTTCTTTTTCCTTATGGCGCAAGACTTCTTCGCTTTTTTGAAAAAGCAGTAATTCCAGGGCTTGGGAAAAAGCATGCTGATTAAAATCCGGTAGTTGTTCAGTTATTAATGCTGTATCCCAACTGATTTGCTTATCAGTCTTAATCCCTTTAATATTCCATTTTTCAATCCATCGTTTTAACAGGTGAGCTATTTCATTATTGTTCGATTCCAGGGGGAGTCCTGAAAATTGATGCCAATCAAATTCCAGAAACTCGGTACCGGTATGCCCCACAGCCAGAAGGCCAAACTCGCCTTCCGGTACAGCCAGCGGGTCTATTCCCAACAAAATGTCTCCTTTTTCAACTGAGAAGAGATAATTTCTGACGCCCGTGGTATTGTTATTAATTCTGGTAATAAACAGATCTGCCTTTCCTTCTTGAACCAGCCAGAATTTGGAACTGTTCAGGAGCAAAGGTTTATTACCCTCTACTTTTATCCGGTTATGCGGTAAACGGTCAATAAAACTCAAAGGTAACCACCCCTTTTTCAAACTAAACTAAGCACTAATCAGCTGAGCATAAAGCCCCCCGGCATTTTTTAATTCATCATGGGTGCCGCGTTCTACAATCTTACCTCGATCCATAACAATTATTTCATCGCAATCCCTGATGGTACTCAGACGGTGGGCAATAATTAGACAGGTGCAGCCCCTCCGGCGAATATTTTCATCAACCAAATTTTCGGTGTGGGCATCGAGGGCGCTGGTGGCTTCGTCCAGTACTAATATAGACGGATTGCCCGCCAAGGCCCGGGCGATTTCCAGTCTCTGCCGCTGGCCGCCGCTAAAATTAGCCCCACCTTCGCTTACTCTGTGGTCATAACCCTTGTCTCTGATGTTAATATCATCATGAATACAGGCATCTTTGGCTGCACGGATAATGCTAAATTCTGATATAGTGGTATCCCACATGGTCAGGTTTTCCTTGATGGTGCCGTCAAACAAGGTGATATCCTGATCCACAACTGCCATAGAATTAACCATTACACTGCGGGGCAAGTTTTCTCGCGGCTGGCCGTCAAACAATATCTCTCCCGACCACGGTTCATGAATGCCTGAGATTAATCGGGCTATGGTACTTTTACCGCTGCCGGAACCACCTACCAGGGCCACCCGTGAACCTGGCTTAAGACAGAAGTTAAAATTCTCAATCAGCGGCGGGTCCCAGGGGTTATAACCAAAGGATAAATCCTTAACTTCTATGTATCCCTCCAACTGCTGATAAGCTTCGTCTTGGTTTTCTACTTCTACTTCACGGCTGACATTTTCATCCAGATTGTACTTAAATACGTCTTCCAGACGGTTAATATCACCCTGTACATGTTTCATATCCATTCCCATCTGAGTGAGCCCGTTAACCGGAGTCATGAAACTACCCAAAAGTCCCTGAAAAGCTATCAAGGACCCGATGGTTAAGTGCCCGTTAATTATAATGAGTCCCCCCACAAAAAGGACAATTACATTGGCGAATTCCGATAAAAACTCGGGTAACTGCAATAATACCTGGGTAGTCTTACCCAGACGCTGCTGGGAATTAATCTCTTTGGCATGATAGCCGGACCACTTGGCAAAAAAATCTGATTCCGAGGCCGAAGCTTTCAAGGTTTCAATAATATATAAGCCGGATACGGAAAACCCCATTACTTTCCCTTTGTCCTGCAACAGCTTTTTGTTTAAAGTCTCAATCTTATTAGATGAATAAAGCAGATAGGCAATACTCAAGGATGCCATCAGCAATGACACCAGGGCTAAGACCACACTGTATTGCAGCATAACCACAAAATAAAATACGATAGTTAAAAGGCCGATGGCCGTTTCCGCCAGTTCCCGGGATAAAAAGGCGGCAACCTGGTCATTGCTCTGCATGCGATTGGTAATATCGCCAACTGAGCGCTGCTGGAAAAACTCTACCGGCAACCTGAATATATGCCAAAAGAATTTACCGGCATTACTTACCGCAGTTTTAGTTTCCATCTTTAGCAGATAATGCTGCTGCAGCCAGGTAAGCACTGCCTGCAGAATTACTACTGCTCCCATGCCCCAAAGCAGGGGTTTTAGCCAGTTACTTTTTCCGCCCAGTAAAATATCATCAATAAAAATCTTGCTGAAGGCAGGGACAATTAAGCCTGGTATTACCAACAGCAGCCCGATTAAAATCAGATAAGTGATGGCTACCCGGGAACCAGATAGCCAATCCCGCAAAGAGTCAATAAAGCTGTTCTTTTTGCCGCTGGGTTGAAATTCAGGACCTGGTTCAAAAGTTAATATTACTCCGGTAAAGGCCAAATCAAATTCCTCTTCGGAAACCGTCCGGGGACCACTGCCAGGGTCATTAATAAAAACCTGATCCCCGGCAAACCCTTCTAAAACCACGAAGTGATTAAAATTCCAGTGAATAATGGCCGGTAATGGCATAGTTTTTAAATCCGCTGGTTCTTTTCTGAAACCGCGGGCTTGAAAACCGTATCTCCGTGCAGCTTTCATCATGTTGCTGGCCTTAACCCCATCACGGGTAACTCCGCAATCAACCCTTAGCTGCTCCAGGGGAAGAAATTTTTTATAATAGGCACAAATCATGGCCAGGGATGCTGCACCGCATTCCACTGCTTCCATTTGCAATATGGTTGGTACTTTTTTCCGGTTTCCCCTTGCCTGCAAAATAATCACCTCAAAACTCGACGCAATTTTGGTAAGACTATAGAATTTTAATAGACGCGGATCACGTACCCATAGGGCAAACGGATGTTCGCTATCGCTCACTATTAAGGGAGCGGATTATATCAGGATTAACGCGGATTAATTTTATATTTTTGTAGGGGCAGACCCGTGCGTCTGCCCGGTCGAGCACTGGTTCCCAGAGGATGAATTCCGTTGCCAATAAAGTTGCCTATTCCGGGCGAACACATGGGTTCGCCCCTACAGATTACGTGGTTCTGTACAAAAAGAGCATGCCTAGACATTTTCGTTCGTCCTCCGGGTCAGTAATTCAAAATTAACTTACATAGGTAGAATTTTTTTGATAAAAGGTATTACCATACTAATGGGTCGTTTTTCCTCAACCTTTACTTCCCCCATGCAGAAGGTGCCATCATCTATGGTTAGCGGCGCTCCATTCGGGGTTGACCATTTATAGCCACTTTGAGTGCTGCTATCCATAACCAGCTTTACCTTAACTTCAATAGGGGCACCTTCACCGGATAACTGCCGTACCAAATCATTGTTACCCAGGGTAAGCATCATTCCCTGAGCGCTGGCCGGATATTGGGAAACTGAGACTACATTTCCCAGCATAAAGCCATACTCTTCTTTCTTGACGGTAGAGGGAGATATATTAACTTCCATGCCCGGCCTTATTTTCTTCCCTTGTTGTACCGGAACATAAACAATCGCTTCCAGGGCATTTGTTTGTTCTTTTTCTTCGCCGATGGTACAAATAACACTACCGGCCTGGACAATGCTGCCTTTCTTTACCTGCAGTTCTAATATCCGGCCTGAGGCATTGGCAACTATTTCACTGTTGTTCATTAGACCTCGCTGCATTTCTTGAATGTTATGTTCCAGATCCTTTATTGATAAACTGATGGTTTCTTTAAACAACTGTTCCAGGGAGGCTAAATTAGTTTCTGCCTCTATTAACTGGGATTGGGGTACCTGGTTAAAGTTTTGTTGTTTGGATTTATAGGATAGTTCACTTATGGTAAGCTGGCGCTCGGCATTATTAAACTCCGCTTTGGAGGCGGCACCGTTTTCGTATAAAATCTTTTGGTTTTGATATTTTTCCAGGTCGGCTTCAAATTGTACCCGGGCCTGTTCCATTTCATTTTGCGCCTGGGATTTTTGCGTATGGTAATACGTCCTCTGGGTGGCTACAGTAGCCTGGGCAACTTTATAATCTTTATATATTTGCGCAATCTTTCCGTATACATTAAGATTGAGTTCAATATTGTTCAGGTCGATATTGTTCAGGTCTATTGCTTTAGCTGCAGCCAGGTCTTCCTTGTTTTTATTTATCTCTGCAATAAAATCGGTTTGATCTATTCGGGCTATTACCTGACCTTTTTTAACATAATCACCATCTTCAACGCTGACATCGGTTATCTGACCATTGGCGTGGTGAATAACACTGGTAATGCCCCCGCTGGACATAATAATTCCGGTTCCAGTTGCCTTATTGGCAATAGAACCCAAAAACCCCCATATAAGCCCGGCACTTATTAACAGGGCAACAGCAATCAAAGCTACCCAACCAATGGGTGAAACCACGGTTAATCGCTGATCCAGTTCTTCCGGAGAGGATAAACGATCCAGGGATACTTTTCTAAAAATCTTATTTTCAGACATCTTACTTATTCCCTTCTTCCAGTAAAATAGACGCGGATCCCGTGCCTATAGGCCATACGGATGTTCTCTATCGCTCACAATTAATGGAGCGGATTTATAAGGATTTACGCGGTTTTTTTTGTAGGGGCAGACCCATGTGTCTGCCCGCCCTGCCTGGATCTTACTTTCGGTCACAGAACTGCCAACTCTGGGCGAACACATGGGTTCGCCCCTACAGATTACGTGCTCCTGTAAAGGAAGAGCATGTCAAGACGTTCAAAAAACCTTATTAATCAATATACTGAAATTGACCATCGACAACTATCTTCTTGTGAATTTCTCTGCCATCTATTTCTCCAAATTGGTTGAAACTAATTTTCCCGGAAACGGTTTGCCAGGGTTTCATTTGCCGCAAGAAATCAGCTAATACTGCGGGCGAGTAACTGTTAGTTTGTTTTATCGCGTGGGCAACAACCTGTAAGGAATCGTACCCTTGAATAGCCCATACATCTGGTTCTTCGTTGTATTTATGGCGGTACTTTTCATTAAAACTATCTAACTCCGGTCTTTGCTCATAAGGGCTATAAGTAGTGGTAATAACTATCCCCTCGGCGTCTTTGCCCAGCTCGTTAATAAGGCTGCTTACATCTAGTCCATCGGCACATATGATTCCGGTATCCATATTCATGGCTCGCAATGCCTTTATGTAATTGCCCCCTTCAGGCATATTAAGGGCTAATAATACCGCATCAAAGTCCAAAGCCATCCATTTATCATGGGCTTTTTTAAACTGCTCATTAGTCAGCAGGCCGCTATGGCGATCAATAATTTTAAGTTGGTATTTGCTAGCCCCTTCTTCTATGGCATTGGCCAGGTTTTGCCCGTAAGAACTATCTTCATAACAAACTACTATTTTTTCATATCCTTTACTTTTAGCATAGGCACACATCTCTTCAGCTATTTTTTTATCACTGGTGATGCTCTGAAAAATATACTTATATCCTTTATCAGTTACTTCCGGGTTGGAAACGGTGGGTATAATGGTCAGCATCCCCGCTTCTTCGTATATATTGGATACGGGTATGCAGATATCGGAATACCAGTGTCCAATTACGGCCAGCATCCGGGTATTAGCGCTAAATTCCTGGGCAATGTCAACCGCGGTCTTAAAATTTCCTTTATCATCTACTATTTGTAACTCAAGTTGTTTACCATTTACGCCTTCAGCATTTATATCTTCCAATGCCAGCTCCAGACCTTTTAAAAAGCTGGTATTTTTCTGGGCAAATTCCAGGGGAACCGGCACTCCAATAAGAATGTTGTCTC
>Ga0265294_10010576_pt1 | contig 10477 bp, 2 predicted proteins | sample MunlanPumphouse3_FD_192504 | JGI IMG/M metagenome (GOLD analysis project Ga0265294, IMG submission 192504) | Groundwater microbial communities from a municipal landfill in Southern Ontario, Canada - Pumphouse #3 | ecosystem: Environmental > Aquatic > Deep subsurface > Groundwater | place...
AGACTCTTTATTTATTTTATTAGCCATACAGTACGCTAAAAAGTACCAATCTGATCCAGCCCAATTTGGCATGGTATCAGTCTCTCTCCTGGCTTCTCCACCACAAGCAGGACACTTACACTTTACAAAAGTTTCTATTTTAGAAAGTGGGCTTTTACCATCATTTGTAGGCTCATAAGCTTTCACTTCTGGTAAAACAACCGGTAAGTCTTCATCAGGTACAGGTACCCAACCACACTTATCACAAAATATCATTGGAATTGGCTCCCCCCAGTAATGCTGACGACTAAATATCCAATCTCTTAGATGATAAGAAGCCGCCCTTTCCCCCACTTTATTCTCTTCAATCCATTTCACCATTTTTTTGTAATCATCATTTTTTTCAAGCTTAGTATAAGCCTTTTCCTGAAAATTCCAATCCTTTTTTTCAATTACTGGCACAATAGGTAGTTCAAATTTTTTGGCAAACTCATGATCTCTCTCGTCATGAGCCGGCACACCCATAATCGCTCCACTTCCATAGCTAGCCAAGACAAAATCAGATATCCAAATTGGTATTTGCTTATTGTTATAAGGATTTATAGCGTACAATCCCGAAAACACCCCCGTTTTATCTTTTGAAAGTTCCGTTCTCTCCAAATCGCTTTTATTTCTAGAATTTATTACATAATTCTCTATCTCTATCTTTTTTTCTTTACTAATGACTATTTGTCTATTAAGCTTTTCAACTAACTCATGTTCTGGTGCTATTACCATAAAAGTTGCTCCTGGCAGCGTATCCGGCCTGGTAGTAAACACCTCAAGTTCCTTCATCCCATCTCTAGAATCTAATATCTGAAATCTAATTTTCGCTCCTTCACTTTTTCCAATCCAATTTATTTGTGCCTGCTTAACTTTATCAATAAAATCAGTTTTTTCCAGACCTTCTAGCAGTTTATCTGCGTATTTTGTAATATTTACTACCCATTGAGAGATAGTCTTCCTCTCTACTTCCATACCACATCTCTCACATTTTCCATTAACCACCTCTTCATTAGCTAGACCAATCTTACAGCTTGGACACCAGTTAATCGGCATTTCTTCTTTGTGAGCTAAACCCTTTTTAAATAGCTGGATAAAAATCCATTGGGTCCATTTATAATAATTTGGATCCGTCGTATTAATTTCTCGATTCCAGTCAAATGAATATGCCAGTTTCTTCATTTGGCTTTTAAACATTTCCGTATTCTCCTTAGTTACTTCCCCAGGTTTTCTTTTTGTCTTTATCGCATAATTTTCTGTTGGCAAACCAAAAGCATCCCAGCCCATGGGAAATAAAACATTATCACCATGCATTCTTTTAAACCTGGCATAAATATCAGCCCCAGTAAAGGAAAAAGCATGGCCCACATGAAGTCCACTGCCACTGGGATAGGGAAACTCCACTAAAATATAATTCTTTTTCTTTATGTCATTGCGAGGAGCTTCCAGCGACGTGGCAATCCCATCTTTGGTTGCGTACAGCTCAGGGCGCTCATCCCAGTATTTTTGCCATTTTGCCTCTATTACCTTAAAATCCATAGCTTATTATATACTACCTTTATTCATATCTCAGAGCGTTAAGAGCCGATATTTGTCTCGCCCTCTTACTGGGATACCAGCCAGTAATTATTCCCACCATAAAAGAAATACCAATAATAAATAAAACAAAAAACCAAGGTAAATAACTCATATTCATTGTCCCCTGACCCTTAACAAGCGAGATTGAAGTTAAAATTAAAGACAAAAGTTTTCCTAAAAAATACCCCAAAACAACTCCAAAAGTTCCTCCGCCAATTCCCATAATCAGTGACTCTGCCAAAAATAACTCTTTAACTTCATCTGACAGCATTCCAATTGATTTCATTACTCCTACCTCCCTGGTTCTTTCGAGTAAAGATACCGTCATCGTATTAAACATTCCCAGCGATGCCACAGCCAAAGCAATTGTGCCGAGTAGTCCCAAAAGCAGCCTTAAATTACCAAATATTGTTTCTATTTGTAATACTGTATCTGCGGCACTGCTAGTTTTAAAACCCATTGTTTCAATCAGTTTTCTAACGCCAGCCAGAGATTCTTTTTCTTTTACAATCACTGTCATCTGAGAATAATTTTTTATCCCCAGTCTCTTGGCATCGGCTAGGTGAAAATAATAATAATTACTATTAGGATCTTCAACTACTCCCTTTATCGTATAATCTGCTCCCACCGATTGAGCCCTACCATTTATTCCCGCTACGCTTCCATCAGGAATAATATAATTGACTGAAAATATCTTTCCTATTGCTTCTTCTACCCTCGATATCCCCAGTAGTCTGAGCATACTACTACTAACAAACGCCTCTAAAGCTGGATTCCCTTGAAAATTTATCTCTTGAATTTCATTAGATTTTTCCTCATTTTGAACATACTCCACCCATTCTTTTCCCTCTTCATCCTTAACGATTTGAATATTGGCTGAAGCTGTTGATACCGTTTCTGCTGATACTGTCGCCACCATTTGAGCTGAAAAAGTCGCTTCTTCACTGGAAATTCCCAAAACTTGACCTTCAATCTTTTCTTCTACTAATATGTCTTTTTGCATCAAACACGCCTTTTCCTTAATTTGCTGACCCAGAGCATCAAGCTTAGGAATTACCTTGTCTCCCTCACTTAGTACCCAAATCGGCATTATCGATTCTACCCAGTTTGAATACCATTGATTATCACTATTTACTGCTTTTGTTAATTTTTCCTCTTCATTTAAATAATATTTTTCTCCCCACTGTCTTTCTCCACTATATTTTTCTCCAGAATCAAGAACATATCCCAAAATATCACTTTTACTGTTACACTCTACCCAAACTGGTACTATTTTCCCTTTGGGTAATTGAAATACAAGCATTTCTTCAACTCTGTCTTCCTCGTCTTTCTCAAAAGTCGAAGCTCCCATAACCTTCTGCCCTTCATTACTAAAACTAAAATCAACATCTCGATCTTTAAACTCTTGCCCTGATAAAAATACCGGCATCATCGCTGTAATATATTTTTCTTCAACACCCTTTGACATCACATCAAAAACCGAACCATTGAATTTAATTTTACTAACCATCGAAACTTGGGGGATAACCTCTTCTACTCCCTCCAAGTACCGAATCTTGTCCATCATTTCATCATTCATCTCTAAAGTTCCTAGTTGTCCTGCTGTAATATCTGCCATCCTCAGTTCGTTAAGCTTAGTTACCTTAGAAATTACCATTCTTTCAAGACCATATCCGAGGGATACCAAGAACACAATTGCCCCCACTCCCAGAGCCATTCCTCCAATAGTTACCAAAGTACGATTACGTTTGGCTTGCATATTTCTAAACGCCAGTTCAATTAAATATTGTTTTGAGACTCTCCCCTCTTTCTTTTTTTCTAGCTTTAACAATAGCCAATCAAAACCTTTTATCACAATTTCCATTTTTATCCATTTAAAAATCTTTCTTCGACTCATCCAGACAAAAATTTGCCGAATAATATAAAAATACAACATTAAAATAAAAAGAAGATTTTTCCATAAAATTCCAGGCACTTGCTTTAGATTAAAAATTAATTTTTTAATTTTCATCTCCACCTCCATTTATTCTCATGTTCAAATAGGTATTATCCCGCACATCAAGCCGAAGTCTTTTCCCCTTTTTTGTCTTAAGATGTTTCATTATTTTATCTATACCCTCTCCTTCTTCTACTTTTAAACCATCAATAATATGATATAAACGATTGGCGTATTTCAAATATTCCAAATCATGAGTCACCATTAAAATTGTTTTTCCTTTTTTCTTGTTTAGCTCAGAAAGTAAATTCATTAGTTCGTCTCCACTAGCAGTGTCTAGATTTCCCGTCGGTTCATCAGCCACAATCATGATTGGATCTGTTGTTAAAGCCCGAGCCAAGCTTACTCTTTGCTGCTGACCTGAAGAGAGTTCGCTTGGTTGATGATATGACCAGGCCTCTAATTTTACTTCTTTTAAAAACTCCATCGCTCGATTTTCCGCTTCACTTTTTAACATCCCAGACAGCCGATTGGGAAAACTTACATTTTCCAGCACATTAAGCGATTTAATCCAAATCGATTGTTGAAAAACTACCCCTATTTTATTTTTTCTATTTTCCACAATACTATCTTCACTTAAAGCATAAAGATCAATTCCATCAAAATAAATTTTACCTTCACTTGGCTTTTCCATACCCAAAATAGTGTGAAGTAAAGTCGACTTACCACAACCTGAAGGACCAAAAATTATACCAAAATCACCTCTAGCCATTTCCAGATCAATCCCTTTCAAAACTTCAATCGTCTGTCCCCCAATTAAAAAATTTTTCTTTACTTTTTCTACTTTTAGCAGCATTGCTTCTCTCATTTAACTACCTCCGATAATGAACCAAAAAAACCAAAACTTTTACTCAAACTTTCAATGACTAAATTAATCGCTGCCTTAGTCGCACTGGGAGTAATCACCACACTATCATAAGATTTTGCTTCATTCCCAGCCAAGTCTTTTGCTATTACTCTCAGGTGATAAACCGTCCCTGGCTTAAGATCAGTCAAAATCGCCACATGATTCATTGACATCCGATCTTGTTCCTGGGTTTTATTAGGATAATCACTCCCCGTTCCCTGATCAAACTCTACCTGTGCTGTCGACTCCTCATCTGTATCCCAACTAACCGTAATTTGACCTTTTGCTTCATCACCAACTCCAATTACATTACTTTCTGTTTTTAAATTACTAACCACTGGCGCTCTCAAGTCAAGTGAAGTTCTAAAATTAACACTTATAGCTTCTGCCGCATTTCCCATCAAGTCCTTACCCTCAACTCTGAAAACATAATCACTATCATCACTTAAGTCTTTGATAAACATTTCGTGCTTTTTATTTAAAAGCAGTACTATTTGATTTTTGTTAAGCTCCATTTTTCCTACTTTATAATAGTTTACGATCGAGCTAATACTCGTATTTGATTCCCATGTCAATCTGACTGTCGCTGTCGAAGCCCCTCTGACTTGTTGAATTTTTACCCCGCTAATCTTAGGTACTGGTAAAGTTTCAAATTCATAATCATCGCTGGAAAATATATTTCCTTCTTCATCCTCAGCCACAATCTTTAAATGATAACCAATTCCTTCTTCTAAATTTTCTAGTTTTACGGTGTGTTCAGAGCTAGCCGTTGAAGTTGTCAGTTCAACCTGACCTCCGTAATTAGAAGTCAATCCATATAAAACTTTGGCTTGAGTTGCATTAGCTAAAGTAAAATTAACATAGGCTGAATACATCCCAATATCACTCATTCTCACCCCAGAAACAACCGGTGCCGGATTTGTACTCAAAGTAAATTCACTCGATTCTCCCGTATTTCCATCTTCATCCGTCCAAAGAACCTTGTAATAATAAGTTGTCCCTGGATCAAGCCCCGTCAAACTAATTTCATGATCAATTACTTGAGTTGAAGACCCCACCTCTTCACCATAATCACCTGAACTTTTACCATATTTCACAAAAGAGCTTGAGGTTCTACTAGTTACCCAGTTTACCAAAGCTGATTTTGTTTTCACTGTCGAGCTTGGTTCTGTCTCTAAGCTCGGAGCCACCCGCCATCTCCCGTCAGGATACAAAGATACCGTCCCTGAAGGCGCACTACATTCGTTAGTTGAATCACAAGCTTTCACACAATAATATTTTTTACTTTGAGTCAGTCCTGTATCCACATAAGACACTTGTGTTGTTGAGGCCACATAGTCAAAATCACTCATGTCAGTTGAGCAATTAGCCTCCGTTGTTCCTGATCTATAAACTTTGTAAGCCGCTACTCCTGAACCTGTAGCTACAGGTTCATCCCAGGATAAAGCCAATCTCCAAGAACTAGTTTCTTTAATAGACACATCAGAAATATCCAAATTAACAGGCATCCCTGGAGACTCTGTCTCAGCATAAAAATCAACCTCGGCGTAGGTATTATAGTCAATGTTTCCCGCCTCATCCTTAGCCACCACATAAAGAGTATTTTTCCCTTTTTGAGTCGCATAAGCTCCAGGCGACAAATAAGTTACTGCCAGACCAATACTATTGACATTATTTTCTGTCGGTAAAGCATTAATCGAATAGTAATATCTAAGAGCTGACTGCTGACCATAATAAGAAGTTGGTGGTGCCCAGCTAAAGGAAAATTCATTAACGGTATTACTCGAAGAACCAACCTGTAAATTTTGAGGTGCTCCAGGTGCCACCGAGCTCCAATAATAGCTTCCAGTTATATAACCATTTGAGAAATTACCAGCCTCATCCATCGCTCTAAGGTAAAAAGTATTTGTACCTGTTTTATAAGCTTCAATTCCACTAACACCCAAATCCAAGATACAGGTATCAGTTGAACCTACCTCCCCGGTTTTATAACAATACTGAGCTATTTGAGAATCAGCATCGCTCGCTTCAGTCCAAGAAAAATTAAAGCTATTTGTAGCTGTATAACCAGGGGGATCAACTACTAAGGTTGATGGGTTTTCAGGCAAACTATTATCAAATTTATAAACAAAGGTCGTCCCGACCTCACTACTGACATTATTAGCATTATCCTTAACTTTCATTCTAAAATAATATGTTTGTCCTGAAGTCATCCCAGTTCCTATAAAACTAGCCCCTGTTGTATAAGTCCCCAAAACCATCGGGTCAACCGTTTCTCCAATCCCAAAATAAACATAATAACCAGCCACCCCTGAACCACTAGTAGTATCTGAAGCTCCACCCTCACTTTCAGCCTCAGGCCAATTAAATACTGGCATTACACTATTATTCCACTCGCCACTTGCCAAAGTTGTTCCTGACCCCTCAGCTTCATAAAGAGTCAGCCTACTATGATTAGACGGCTCATTAACATCCTGATAAAAATCAATTGTATAATCAGATATCACCCCCGAATAAACCCCATCTCCCGAACTTAATTCAAACTTAAATTGGATATATTGTTTTGAACTCGAGTTAATTTTATAGCGATGACTATTTGCAATTGACTTAATCAACACTCCTGCTGTCCACTCATCCCAAGTAAAGCCATCAGCAGAAGTCCGGCTGTAAACCAATAAATTCGTATTATCAGCTGACTCATAAGTTACATTTAAACCGCTAAATCTGTATACCTGAGATAAATCATGGCTCTGACTTATATAACTTCCACTTTCTACAAAGGCTGAATTATCAGTATTCATCACATAAGTATATAAACCATCACTAAAGGTATTTGTCCCCGTTCCTCCAATTACATAAATTTTATTTGTTCCATTACTGGCCCCAGCTCCACCATAACTAATCGCACTGGGAAAATTAGAAACCGTCTCCCATTCATTTGTTGATATCTTATACTTGTAACAGCTGTCCGTATTTGTTCCCCGGCAAGCATAAATACTGTCGCTATCTCCATTTGCCATAAATCCACCATAATTTACTGTTGCTGGTACATTAGCCAGGGCGCTTTGCCAAGTGGTTGTCCCCACATTAAATCTATAAAATGAACTTTGCCCCGCCCCTCTTAATGCATATACATAACCATCTTTATATAAAATTTCCCCTCCCCATCCCAAAGCTCCCGTAATATTTTCCAACTGTGTCCATCTACTACCCTCATCCGCCTCCAGATCATAGCGATAAAAAGCATTCGAATTTCCCCTAGACCAATAAATATATCTATCTCCATCGTAAGTCAAAAAACTCCCCGTAGTTCCTGGGTCAACTGGCGGCGGATCATTAACTAACTCCGTCCATCTATTTGTTGCCACATTATATTCATAAAATTTTCTATTATAAGCGCTGGTCACTGCATACACCTTAGCTGAATCACCAGGTACATAAACTGTATCTCCTCCCTCCCTTACTCCTGTCGGCATATCCAAAAGCTCTGTAACTTCACCGCTACCTTCATTCCATTTATAAAAAGCATTACCATTATTCCCCATAGCAATAAAAAAGTCCCCATTCTCACCCTTACTAATACTTGAGCCTGAATTAAACCCGTAAGTCTGTGTCCCTCTAAATGATTTACTAAATAAATTTCTGTTTGGCACCGACCAGGTACTAGCTGAAATATTGTAACTATACATTAAATTTGAGTTATACCCCCTAGTCATATATATTTTGCCGTTCACATTTTTCATCGAACAGCCATAATAAACCGTACTTGGTATCTGTCCCAAAGATGACCAAGTCTGACTTTCTACGTCATATTTAAAGATACTTTCTTGTTGATTTGCTGGCGTAAAATATATTGCATTACTTGTCCTATCATATTCAATTTCTGCTCCAGCATAAGCCAAAGCCGGTAAGTTGGGTAAAGGAGTCCACTCGTCTGTCAATATACTATAGGCAGCAAAACCACTCCTCAAATTTCCCTGAATCGCATATATCGTATCATCTCCATCCCAACTTAGATCTCCACCATAACTGACCAAATTATTAACCTGATTACTAGGTGCTCCAAAATCAGTAGTGGCCAAAGCCGCCCACTCATCATCAATGGCATCATACCTCCAAAAAGCATCTCCATTGTCTCCCTTTAATGCGTATACGTATCTTTCCTTATCCGAAGTTAAACTACTTCCATAACGGATTTGGCCAGGAGCGCTAGTCACCACCGACCATGAATCAGTCGAAATTTCATATTTCCAAAAACCAGTCGTTAGATTTCCCTGAAATGCGTATAAAAACCCTGGAGGCCCTTCAGTCATCGCCCCTCCATATGTCACTGTTGTTGGTGTTGCCGCTCCAGTTGACCAAAGCCCTAAAGCCATATCATAAATATAAAAATTATTAGTATTAGCTCCTCTCAATAAAAACAACTTATTGTCCACCTCCGAATAAGCTAGATCTCCACCATAATATATTCCAGCCGGAGTATTAGCCAAGATTCCATCAGACCAAAATCCATCCCTTGATTCAAGTTTAATTTGATCACCATCTACAATCACACTCTCAGTTTCTCCCAAAAAATTTTCAGAACCACCTATAGACAAATTTTGATACTCTAGTCCTTCGTATACATATTCAAAAGCATCCCAAGTCTGACTCACATTCCCACTAGTATCTTTTGTCTTAATTTTTAAATAATAAGTATCATTTTCCATACTCTCACTCACGAGATAATTATTTTTAGTTTGATATACTCCATCAAGCTCTGGATCTGCACTTTCCCCTATCCCAAAATAAACATAATAACCCTCCACTCCAGTATCCACATCTGTTTCCCCCGACCAAACAAAAAAAGGAGATAAATAGTTATAGGTCTGACCAGAGCTCAACTCACTTCCAAAAATCTCTCTTGAAAAAGCATCAATAGTACTAGGGTTTATTGGCGAATCTTCATCCCCCTGATATCCAATCTCTATACTATTAACAATCGGTGTCTGGTTAGTATCGCCACTCAATATTAATTTAACCTGTATATATCTATTTGTCTCAGATACCACCACCTCTCCATTTACATTTTCCCAGCTTCCCCAATTTACATTATCGCTACTAGTTTTTGTCTGTACTAAGACCTCTACCCCTACCGGTATACCCCCCCCTACAGATACCGTCATACTACTGCCCACTTTCACATAACTTAAATCTGTCACTTCACTTATCCAGCTACCACTCAAAACGTATTTATTGACAGAAGGCACATACATTTGCATATAAGCCAATGACTGTCCCCAAGTTGAATACATATTGCCGCTGCTATCTACCTCCAAAGAAGCTCCGTTATAGGGTCCTCTCTCATAGCCATAAAAATTTGATAAATCATCCAATTTTCTCCAGGTATATTGATTATCCCCAGCTGTTAAGTCAAATTCCCAAAAATCAGTTTCATAATAACCCGCTTGCACATATATTTTACTATTCCAATAAACCGCATCCGTTCCCCAATAAGCTGCATAAGGCAAATCTCCTATATCCGTCCATCTATTTTCTAAAATCTCATACTTATAAATATCTCCTGTTCTCGATCCAGATAAGTAATAAATTACATTACTGTTACTTTCATCTGCTACCAACCTGGCTCCATAGGACGCTTCAGCGTTATCTGGTAAATCTTCTACATCCGTCACATCTCCCCAGCTATCCCCAGTTATGCTATACCTCCAAAAGTTTCCGGTATAATTACCTCGTATTGCATAAATGTAATCACCACTTCCCGGATAGGCCAACCCTCCTCCATAGCGTACCGTTGCTGGAGCCGTCGCCCCCACCGACCAGACACTCGTTCCAATATTATAAATCCAAAAAGTATTTGTGTTTCCACCTCTGAAAAAATACAAATTACTCCCAGCCAACACTCCTTTTGTGTCATCATTAAAAGTACTAGGAGCATCTGATAAGCTCGACCAGCTATCAGTAGCCGTAGTATATTTATAAAAAGTTGCCGATCCATTTCCTCTCGGTGAAAAAATATCACCGTTAATATAAAT
>Ga0265294_10010577_pt1 | contig 10476 bp, 8 predicted proteins | sample MunlanPumphouse3_FD_192504 | JGI IMG/M metagenome (GOLD analysis project Ga0265294, IMG submission 192504) | Groundwater microbial communities from a municipal landfill in Southern Ontario, Canada - Pumphouse #3 | ecosystem: Environmental > Aquatic > Deep subsurface > Groundwater | place...
CCGAGATCACATACAAAATCGTAAAATCCACCGACAACTCAGCAATCCTGGAGCTTTACCGGGCTCCCGGCTGGTGGCAGATGGATGATAATCCCGAATATCTGAACACGGTAGCCTCAATCATTGCCAATAGCTTCTGCTTTGTCATAGCCACCAGGGGAGAGCAGATCATCGGTATGGGCAGGGCAATATCTGATGGCTGCAGCGATGCCTATATCCAGGATGTAACTGTGCTGGAGAGTGAGCGCGGAAAAGGGATTGGCAAGGGCATCATCCGCACCTTGATCAGCTATCTGAAAGAGCATAATATTCAATGGATCGGCCTGATTTCAGAACCAGGTTATGAAGGTTTTTACACGTCTCTGGGCTTCAATGTAATGCAGAGCTACACTCCATTTCTTTTGGGCGAATAACATAGTTTGCAGGATCCCCGGACTCCTGATTTAATAGATTGGATTTGATATGTACAAAGATATAGACATGCCAGGTTTGATGCCACTTAGTGTGGCAGACACCTTGATGTTGCACGATTACCTGAGCAAATACCCCCGTGAGAATTGCGACTACACGATTACAAACCTCATTGTGTGGGGCAAAATCTACAGCAACCACTATTACTTCTTCAAAGATCGGCTGGTGATCTTCAACCCTCAGTATGAATACATCTTTTTCCCTTTGGGAGAGGATTTGCTTCCCCAGGAGCTGGCAGATCTGGTGAAGATATTCCGTGAGTATTTCAAGGAAGCAGAATTGGTCTTGATCCCCCAGGATTATATCCTCCGGCACAGTGATTTGGAGCAATTCTTTGAATTGAGGGAAGATCGTGACTGGGCGGATTACATCTACAGCACCGACAGCATGGTGAATCTGAGCGGGAAGAAGCTGGCCAAAAAGAAGAACTTGATTTCTCAATTCAGACGCGCTTATCCCCAATACAAAGTGATGAAGATTACACCAGACCGCCTGGATGTGATTCTGCAGTTTACGCACAAATGGCGCAGAGAGCGCAGTGCCGAGGGCATCTATCTGATGACAGAGATCAAGGCCATCGAAAACACCCTTGCAGCCTGGAACAGCCTTCCTGTGGAGGGGATCATCATCTGTCTGGATTACAAGATTGCCGCCTACAGCATCTTCAGTACTCAGACTACGGACATGATGACCGTGCACTTTGAGAAGTTTGATCCCGACAAAAAGGGCTCGGCACAGATCATCTACTGGGAGACAGCCCGTTATTTGCAGGGTCGCTATCAGTGGATCAACCGCGAGCAGGATATTGGGCTGGAAGGCTTACGTCAGGCGAAGCTCAGCTATGTACCGGATCGCTTTGCGCTTTTCTTCTTTTCCCGGCTAAAAGCAGAAAACTGAATCCCCATAGCAGCAAAAAGGGCAGCAAAAAGGCAATAATCCGCTTTGGACGCGGGTTTAGCAAGATCTGCCAGAGCACAGGGTAACTGTCAGCTTTGGTCCAGCGCTTTTGATAATATTCCAGCTTGGCTGAGGGGCGCAATTCCTGCAGCTTTGCCAGTTGCCGGATATGCTTCTGGTGATACATCCTCCCCGCCATTGTACCATTTAGATCATAGCGGCTGTAGCCATGAAAGTCAAACTCCGGAAGCTTCATCTCCAGGGCATTAAATCCCTTTTCAAAGAGTTCCTGGGCAAGCGGATCCTCGGTTAAATCATGGTAGTAATAGAGCTCAAGCAACACCCCCATCATTCCGTTCAACACCCAATATGGTTCTGATGCGGGATATTCCATATACCAATAGCTGCTGTCATTGATGGCATAGCCCAGATTTGCCCGATCCGGATCAAGAGTATTCAAGGTCTTAATCGCTTTGGCATAGATCTCCAGATTGCGCTCAAAACTGGCGCGGTGTGCCAGAGCATTCATGACCACAGACTGTGCCAGAGCTGAACTCCAGGGCTTGCTTTGTTCATATTGCGGCAGATCAAAATCATAGCTTAGCAAAAAGGTGGAATCCGTCTCACTGCCATTGGCAAGCAACCAATCAGTTAGCTGGATAAAACGCTGAACCTGTCCCAAATTGCGGCTGCGGTAATATTCCCGCTTGGCATCATTGGCAATAAAGAGGGGATTGTAATGGCTTTGACCGTTGCGATACAACTGCATCGGGATTCCATTATCATCCACCGTATCGATCTGATTGAAGGGACGGCCGCTGATCTTTCCCCAAGTACGTTCGATAAAGGCGTGGATATCGGTTTCGGCAAATTGCCAGATAGCGCTGATAAACAGTAAGCTGATCAGACAGCTTGCGATTGCGATTGCTCTACGAGACATTCAGATCCTCCTTTTAAACACAAAGCTCAGGGCATACAACAGGGCCTGGCACATCACGATTGTAGCTCCGGTGGGCAAGTTCAAGCCATAGGATATTCCAAATCCTGCCACTGCACAAAGTACTGCAGCCAGCACGCTGACCACCACTGCCAAATGCAAACGCCGGACCAGATTGAAGGCTATCACTGCCGGTAGGATCAATTGGGCTGTTACCAGGATGATCCCGGCACTTTTCAGGTTCAAGACAATGTTTGCCGCCAACAGCATATAAAAGATACGATCCACAATACCAGTTTTGATCCTGAATACCCTGGCCATTTCCGGATTGTAGCTCAGATAGAAGAGTTCTTTGTAAAAAAACACCACAAAGATGGTATTGATGATTGCCAGCACTCCCAGCATCATAGCTTCAGAGGGTAGAATCAACAGCACATTGCCGAAAAGGTAGCTGGCCAGGTCAAAGCTATAATTACGCGAAAGCGAGATCAGGATGATGCCCAGCGCCATGGATAGCGAGAGAAAGATGGTGATCGTATTTGCTTCCTGCAGTTTCTGATGCCTTGCCAGTGCCGAGATTGCCAAAGCTACCAAACTCACAAAGATAAGTGCCGTCAGGTTCATGTTGATGCCGGTGATAATGGCAATGCTGATTCCGGCAAAAGCGATGTGGGACAAGGCTTCGCCCAGATATGAGACCTTGCGAAGTGTGACATATGGTGCAAAGATCGCCAGTGATATTCCGGAGAGCACAGCTCCCAATATAGCAGTAATCAAAAATCCCGGCATCAGTAGTCCTTTTCGATCAGGCGAACGCTATCGCCAAAGGTTTTATGAATCACATCCGCATTCACCAGTTCCATATCGTTGTGGCAGTGCAGGGTGCGATTCAGACAGATCAGGAAGCTGCAATAATCCGAAAGAGTGTGTAGATCATGCGAAATCGTGATGATGGTTTTACCCTGTTCATTGAGTTGCTTCAGCAGCACAAAGAAGCTTTTCACCCCGGGTCGGTCGATTCCCGCTTCCGGCTCGTCCAGAATCAAATATGGGCTGTCCGAAAGCATAGCCCGAGCCAGCATTACCCGCTGAAACTCCCCTCCGGAGAGGGTTCCGATCAGGTTGCCGGCTTTATCTTCGATTCCGGTGTGTCGCATTACTTCCCGGGCTTTTTGTTTGTGTTCTTTGCTGCAACGTTTGCCAAAGGGCAGAGTTCCGGCAATCCCCATCAACACAATATCAAGCGCCGTAGCGGGGAAATTGCGATCATATTCCTCCCGTTGCGGCAGATAACCAAAGCTGTTTAGCTTCAACCACTCTGTCTGTGCCTTGCTGTCAATGCGGACAGTGCCTTCCTGAAGAGGGATCAAACCCATGATCAGTTTCACCAGAGTGGATTTTCCGGCACCATTGGGACCGATTATTGCCGCAAAAGCCCCATCCGGAATATCCAGACTGATATTCTGCAGGATCGCTTTCCCGGCAATGCTGAAGTTTAAATCTCTAATCTCAATCATATTCCATGCTCATGGCTTTACCTCAGTTTCAGCTCGGCTTTAGCCCCGGTTTACCCCATGACACGGGGGAATCAGCGGGCGATATCGAGCTGAAGCATCGGGGAAGAAGGGAGGTGCTGGATACTATAGTCAAGCTTTAGAACCCCATCTTCATCACTTGCCAATTGGCATCGATCAGTTCAGCGACGGTTTTCACCGGCATACTGCTGCCCAGAGGATCCAGGGTGGCAAGCTCAAGCCCATATTCCCGGGCCAGGACTTCGGCTGATTTGGGATTTTGCTGGGGTTCGATGAAGATGCTTTTCACCTTGTGTTCGCGGATTTTTTTGCCCAGTTCATTGAGGTCTTTAGCAGAGGGTTCCTTCCCTGGAGAGGATTGCACCCAGCCCAGATAGTGAATATCAAAATCCCGGGTAAAATAGTGGAAGCTGTTATGATAAGTAACCAGGGCGGGATTCTCCAATTGTGCGCGATCAGCCAGTATCTTTTGCTGCACATCCGCCAGTTCTTTCTGGATGATATCGTGATTGTGCATAATCACCGGTGTAGAATCTGGAAAGATCAGGATCAATTCGGATTTCAGCTTTGTGCAGAGCTTCTGCAGCATCAGCGGGCTGGTCCACAGGTGTGGATCGGCCTGGCCTTCATGATCGTGGTGATGATCATCAAGGCTATCCTGATGGGTGATCATGTGTTCCCGCACCTGTTGGAGGGAATCCAGGGCAACCAGGTCTTGCAAGAGGTCAGCAGCAACCAGGTGTTTGGCAGAAGTGTTTTGCAGAGCCTGAGCGATGAAGCTTTCCAGTCCCATGCCGTTGGAAATGATCAAATCTGCCTTGTGCAGGTCTTTGAGATCGGCGGGTTTGGCGCTCCAATTGTGCGGAGAAGCATTAGGCGGAACCAGGGATTTCACTTCGATGCCATCGCCCACCAATTGTTTTATGAGCAATTCATACGGATGGATAGTGGTGATAATCAATGGTTTTGCGCTTTCTTCAACTGTCTTTTTGCTTTTGCAGCCCAGGCTGAAGAGGAGCAGAAAAAGAATCAATATCGTGGTATTTCTTTTCATATCAATCTCCTTGCAAAAGGTCGGGAGACAGGATTGTGTCTCCCGCTCTTGTAATGAAGTTTATTCCATGCTTCGCAGGAGGCTGGTAAGCAGACGGACTCCCACGCCGGTGGCACCATAGGAATAGATGCCATTGATCTTGTCTTTGGTTGCCTGACCGGCAATATCAATGTGGATCCAGGGTTTATCCTGCACAAATTCACCGATAAAGAGAGCTGCTGTGATGCAACCGGCAAGCGGGCCACCGATGTTTTTCAGATCGGCAACTTCGGATTTGAGCAATTCCTTGTAGGGCTCATGCAGGGGCATTTCCCAGATCATTTCTCCGCTGAAATCACTGGCTTCTTTGAGCTGATGGAGCCAGGAGGAGTTGTTGCTGAGGACGGCGGAGAAATCATGACCCAAGGCAGCCACTGCTGCACCGGTGAGGGTGGCAATATCCAGGACGCGATCAGCCTTTTCCTTTTCCAGGGCATAGTGAATGGCATCAATCAGGGTAAGGCGGCCTTCGGCATCGGTGTTGAGCACTTCAATGGTCTTTCCTGCCATGGAGGTAATGATGTCACCCGGGCGATAGGCTTCGCCACTAACCATGTTTTCGGCAGCGCCGATGATGGCAACAACATTTACTTTCAACTTCAAAGTGGCGATGGCTGCCATGGTTCCGATCACTGCGGCTGCTCCACCCATATCGCTTTTCATATTGACCATGCTGGGTCCTGGTTTCAGGCTATAGCCACCGGTATCAAAGGTGAGGCCTTTGCCTACCAGGGCGGTGAGTTGATTCTTTTTATCTGGGTTTCCGCTGTAACGCATAATGATCAGGCGGGGATCAACTTTGCTGCCTTTTCCTACCGCCAGCAGGGCATCCATTTTGAGGCGTTTCAACTTGTCCATGGAGTGAATCTCAATGGAAAAGCCATATTGCAGAGCTGCTTTTTTGGCATGATCAGCAAGGCTTTCCGGATTCATGATATTTGCCGGTTCGTTCACCATATCCCTTGCCAGATTGGTGGCTTCGGCATAAATCCTTCCTTCAAGGATGCCGCGATTGATATGCCGGGTATTCTTTGTGCTAAGGAGTAAATGGATGGATTCGATCTCGTGAACCTCGTCACTGGAGATGTATTTATTGAACTTATATGCACTTAGCAGTGCCGATTCTGCCAGGACGTGTCCCAGGATCACATCGTTGATCACGGGCTCAAAACTCATCAACACATACACCTGATGTGATTTCAGGCTGTTCGCCTTGCGCCAGCAATTGGCAAAGATGCTGCGCAACCTGGAGGAATTCAAATCGGCATTCTTGCCCACGCCACACAGGATGATCACCTGCCTTTTTTTGCTCAGCATTCTGGTGAACGAGCTCATCTTACCATAGCTGAAGCTAAAGTTCTCGGCTTTGATGTAGGATTCCAATTCGGCTTTGAGTTCTTCATCCACGAATTCGAGGCCTTCCAATGAGGCATCTTCTTCGTGGATAAAAACGAGGGTTTCAACGTGTTCCGGCAACTTACGGGTAACATCGATTTTCATGGTCTGCTCCTTGTTTTATCTTAATATTTCTAAAAGTCTTCAGAAAGGCTCAGGTAAACCTGAGGTTTGCTGATGCGGGAGAGATTGGTGAGCCAGGCCACATCAAGCTTGAGTACAAAATAACCAACATTCAGGCGAGGCCCGAAGCCGTAACCTAATTGGATGTCTTCCAGCAGGCCATCGTTTACGCCCCGGAAATGCTTGTTCTGATCCCACACGGCGCCAACATCCACATAGGCGGAACCCCGGATGTTGCCCAAAGCGAGCGGGATGGGGAAGGCCATGGCAAAATAATCCAGCAGGGGAAAGCGCAGTTCCATGCTGCCCAGAACCTTCTTGTTTCCGGATAAATTGTGCGAAAGCGCTCGCACTCCGTAGTAACCACCCAGAGAGAAGCGATCCGGATATTTGCCGCTGCTGATGCCAGCATTGGCTCTCAAAGCCAGCGAATAGCGTTTGTTGAACAAAGTGTAGCTGCGGAGGTCCAGATAGTTGGTCAGATAATCCAGATGATCCCTGGCAAAGCCTTTGCGCAGGTTATAATATCCCCGCCAGCCTACCAATGGTCCAGTTGATCCATACAAGGCGTTATCGAATACCACAGAGATGCCGGGGGTTATAGCGGTATCCTTGATATGCTCGATGTTGTTTTGCCAGTCTTCACTGGAGATATCCGAATTGTGCAGATAGTCCCAATGCCTTTCGTAATCATAGAGCATGCTGTCAAACTCGAGGCGGGTAAAGCGGCTGAAGGGATAGCGTGCCAGAAAGTACAGCCCGGTTTGACGTTCCCGCAGGCGATAATAGTCATATCCCCATTCCTCATAACTGCGGTAGTAGGATTCATCGTAGAAGTTATATATTCCTCCTCCCCAATCCAGCCGTTTTTTCAAGTACAGATAGGTGAGCAGGAAATTGGTTTCAGCCAGCTTATCGGTGATGCCCAGATTTATCCCGATGGCATGATCTCCCATCAGGTCGCTGAGTCCGATTTCAACGCTACCTACAGCGCCGCCACCGCTGGAATAGGCAGCTCCGCCCCACACCCGGTCAAGCATGAAACGGGGACGGTAAGCTTTGATGGTTGGAGGATTGTCTGAGGGAGCATCTGGACGGGCATCCCAGCTAAAATTGCTGGCAATCAGAGAGGTATCCGGAACCACGGGTTCAAAGCTGCTGAACACTGGACGGCGGACATCTCCGCTGCTGCTGGGATTACGCCTTGGCAGCGGTTGCTTTTTGGCAATGCCATAGTAATCCAGACGTTGAAAATCAATGCGATCCAACAAATCTCCCTGTTGCTGATAGAGCGAGGGCAGACGGTAGGTTTGAAAGTCAAGATTCTGCAGAGGGTTGTTTGCAAAATAGATGTCCCAGCCTTCACTGAAGAAGTTTGAGATCAGCATGTAATTGTTATCCTGGGAGATATCTGCACAATTAACTCCGGAGATAACTTTGCTGAGCGGGGCGATCATCCCCTCCTTCAGATCCAGGATTTCCAGATTGGCGATCTTATCCCTGAGGGAGATAAATCCAACCTTGTTGCCGGAATCAGTGTAAAAAGGCATGTTGCAATCAAAGTTTTCTTTGGTTAGCTGAAAGATTCTTGCATCACTGAAATGATATTCAAAGATGTCGCTACTGAAATTGGCGAAGAAGCCATAGCGGGTGGAGCCTTCAATTTCATCTCGCTCGGAACTGAACACGATCTTCTGACCATCAGGAGAAAAGCGGGGTTGCATATCATTGTAGGAATCATTGGTGATGTTTTGGAGCTTGTGGCTTTGCAGATCATAGACAAAGATGTCTGACTGCATTGCCTTTTGTGCACTGAGCACGATGCTCTGCCCATCGGGAGACACATCCAGTTCAAAGATCGAGGCCAGCTCCGGAAGCTCAATACTTTCGGTGATTTTGCCGCTATCCACATCCAGCACGTGGATTCTATCGCCCGAGGAGGTCTTGGCGGCAAAAGCTATATGTTTGCCATCGGGAAACCAACTGAGATTGCTGCGGAAATAGTGAAACTCTTCCATCTTGGCTGTAGCTTCACCGGTGATGATTTTACGGGCTTTGCTGAGACCCTGGGTGCCTGCCATCCAGATGCTGTAGCGAGCGCCTTGATCCGAATAATAGACATACCGGCTGCCATCCGGGGAGAAGCGGGGGGCGAAATTGAAATATGACCCTTCCTTCTGGCGGTCTGTGCGTTTTTCATATACTTCTGAGGGTATCTGGTGACTATTGACCAGGGGGAAGAAATCGCGTTTGAGCTGATATCTCCAGCGGGACTCCAAATCCTTGAACTCCATGGCAAATACACGTTTGGTAGCATCATCAAGGCTATTCATGCTGCGCAGGGAATAGAAGTATTCGCTCACTTTTTCCCGGCCATAGGTCTGGGCAATAAAAGCCAGAAAGCTTTCGCCCAGGCGATAAGCCAGATATCCATCCAGATAATCCAGCTTGGGCAGCTTGTCGTTTACCACCAGATCCAGGATAAACATGTTATTGTAGGGATCTTGACCGCCGATGGAGAGATATTCGGGCAAGCCTTCGGAAAACCAGAAGGGGAAGGAAACCGGACGCAGGGCTTCGATTGCGCTGGTTACGCGGCTATCCAATCCGTTGACATAGGCATGGGTGAGTTCGTGCGCCAGGAGCTCTTCCAGCTCACTATAGCTGCCATCAAAGGGGACTACAACGCGGTTGCGCAGACTTTCGGTGAAGCCTCCCACACCCTCGGTGAGCAGGGGATAGATGATATTGGTGACCTGAAACTCAGATTTGGAGGCATAAAACACGATTGGAATGCGGCTCAGAATCGGGTATTTGAGATCATCCTTGAGATAATAGTAGATATCCTCGGCCATCAAAGCGACGGTCTTGCCAAAATCATTCTCATCCTTGGGAAAATAGATATCAAAATGCATGGTCTTGAGCACAGACCAATCCTGAGGATGGGCATTTACCTTGTTTTTACCAAAGCTCTGGGCAGTCAGGTTTATGCAGAGCAGTACAAGAATTGATAACAGCAGGGGTTTCTTCATGTCTATCCTAAAATATGGAGAACTTAAGGTACTTTTTGGGATTCGCCTTGATGTCCTTGATCAGGGCTTCCAGATTGTCAATCGAGCGTTTCATCCCGATATAGACATCATCATCGGTCAATAGTTTGCCTGCGGTTCCCTGTCCGGATTGCAGGGCATCAAGGCTGTTGTGCAATTTTGAAGACAAGGCATCCAGACTGTCAAGGCTGTTATTGAGTTTATTTATAGCTTTGGGAGCAATGGAGATGCTGGTTTCCAATTCACTTTGATTTTGGGCAATGAATTGATCCACCCGGCGGGTAAGGAGATCGATACTGCTGATAGTTTGTGAGATTTCGGTTTTGATTTCGCTGAAGTTGTGCTCGGTTTTTCGCACTGCCTGGGAGGCATCGCCCAAAAGGTCTTCACCCTTAGCCAAAAGCCCGGTATCGCTGTCGAAATCGTGCAAAATCTGATCAAGCTTGTTCAAACTGGCTGAAGCGCTGGAGATCAGGCTCATCATACCAACGGGGTTTTCTCCAATCTGGATTTGAGTAAGATCCAGCATTTCGCTTTCAGTAGAAGGCACAATCTGCAGGCTCTTGCTGCCCATCAGACTATCTTCGATCAAAAAACGGCTACCCCTGGGGGGTTTGATGTCATTCGAAATCCGGCCGGAAACCAGGATGCCATCCTCATGCAGCGTCACAGTCTTGATTCTTCCGGCTTCCATTCCCCGGTACATGATCTTGTCCCCCACTTCCAAACCCATCACGTCATTGAAGAGCACGCGCAGATCTTGTTGAGATTGGATCGATAACCGGTTTGTGAACCAAAGGTAGGAAAATATCAGGATCAACAGGATTAAGATCGTCCAGATCCCTGTCTTGATCCGGGTGCTGCGTAGTTTGCTGTAGAACTTTGCCACGAGCTTACTCCTCAGGTTTTCAGTTTTTTCTTTTCGGCGGCAGGGAAAAGAATATTGTTCAGAATCAGGCGATAACCGGGGGAGCT
>Ga0265294_10010579_pt1 | contig 10476 bp, 9 predicted proteins | sample MunlanPumphouse3_FD_192504 | JGI IMG/M metagenome (GOLD analysis project Ga0265294, IMG submission 192504) | Groundwater microbial communities from a municipal landfill in Southern Ontario, Canada - Pumphouse #3 | ecosystem: Environmental > Aquatic > Deep subsurface > Groundwater | place...
GGATTCCAAGCAGGACTGGGACAAAACCTGCATAGAAAAATATTTTCCCGTATGCTTCCGGCTTTTCTTTCCTGAGATATTTCATCGCAAAATACAGGAAAAGAATGAGTGCACCGCCAATCAAGAGTCCTGCCGTAGAAAATACCAGCGGACTGAGTCCTGAATCTCCGGATGAGGAAGTTATGCTTTCTGTAGATACAGCAGAAGAAACGATATCGTCAACACTGTTTGTCTGACTTCCAGATGATACCTGCACCGAATTTTCAGATATTGCTGCGGGATCTGTTACGGCAGCACATGCAGGAGCTGTAAATAATGTTGTGCCTCCAAGCACCATCAGAGATTTTCGTAGTTTATTTTTCATCAATTTTCACTCGGGGATAGCCTCGCTCCAAATTTAATTGATAAATACACACGACATTATGTAATATATATATATTACATTTGCTACAATTTGAATTATATTTCCCGTTCAATTTATTTCTCAGCAAAAATATTCCTGAAAATCAGAATTGTCATGATTTACCATCAATAATTATTTTCAAAACAGGGTTAAAATCAATTTTTCAGGCATATCTTATCATGATCATCTGCAGATGCATCGAAGAGTTTTAAATCGACAGGAAAACGAATATGGGATGAGACGATCATCTCACTTTCTATTAGTTCACTTCTTCTTTTTTAGCGGCGGCAGTACTTTCGTTTCGCTTGTCCCGAATCTGGATTCCACCACTTTGGATGTCCGCGGAACACACAATTTCGCCAGTATCTTTTTGTATAAATCGGTTTCTTCCCCGATGACGTGGATCCCGGTTCTTCTCAGATTGATCGCATCTTCAGACGGGCATACATTCACACATGCGCCGCATACATTACAAAGTTTATAATTTACTGCAATATTTGGTCTGATACTGTCCTTATTCATCTCACTCACCGGCAATGGGCTTGGCAGGAATAATGCCCGGCAGGGGCAGATATCGATACAAGTGGAACAGCCGCCTGGACACTTCCAGGTATTAACACGGATCGCGCCTACAAAGGCCATATCAATATGAATTGCCTTCGTAGGGCAGCATTGTTCACACCAGTTGCAGAACATACACTTGGCTTTATTGATCGAGACTATTCCCGGAAGTTTTACTTTGGCGTTCACTATCCTTTCGACGGTGATAGCCTTGTAAGGACATGCCTCAACACAGATCTGACAGGCATCACAGAGTTCTTCATTCCAGAGGATTTCGCCTTCGGACCTTATTTTTTCTGCGCTGAACGGGACACGTTTCTGTGTTATCGCCGGACACAGGGAGGAACATATCCCACAAATACAACATTTATCCTTATCTAAAACAAATGTCGTCTTCGCATCGATTGCATTCTGGCGCGGCAAGTACCCTTTCCCTCTCCCCTCAAAAATAGGGATATCATTGATAATTGCGTCGTTGGGGCATACCTCATAGCAAATAGTACAGCGGATACACTTTTCCAGATCAATTTCCGCAATAGCATCATAGGTTGGGAATCCTCCGTGTTCCAAAATGGGAAGCCTTGGTTTATCGTCTATTTCCAGGCGAAGTGCATAATATGGACAGAGAATCACACAAACACCACAGTAGGAACATTGTATGGGGTCGATGAATATGGGAGCGTCTTCAATTAAACCGCGGATAGATGCCCCGACCATTCCCAGTTGAATTGCTTCCTTTGGACAGGCATCTACACAGATACCACATCCGGCACAACGGGAGGTGAATAAGTGAAGGTGAGTTATCGTCTTAAGCAAACGCTGCTCCATAATTATCGTATCTCCTTCTCTTCTCCGGGAATATTTTGGATATATCGTGCTCATTACCATCTGAGGACTCCTCGATCCATGAATAATTTAAGGTGGAACTACTTTGCTGTTGTTAGATACTCTGATACTGACTTTTCCCACTGTGCATCTTATGACAAGTCATTATGTTGCATATTCACAATCAAGAGGATAAATATGTTGTCACTGATAATGTATTTCATGATAATTTTGAGAATTTAGTCTAAAAATCATGCTAAATGTCATGTAAAAAAAGGTTTGGGGAAATTCTCGTTTTTTATTCTTTCAATATGATCTCAAGTCCGCCGAAGAGTTTGACGGTTTTGTTGTATGCACCTGCGGAAATTGCACCGACGATCATGCCGAGGATGAATCCCGCGAGCGCGTAAATGATAAAGTATGCGAGGATATCAACAACACCAAGACCAAGTCCAAGTGTGAATCCAATATCAAACTGAAGATTAAACATCAGCAGGACACCTTTGATTATTCCAAGGATCGCCCAGAGGACAGCCAAAACTCCTCCCACAACAAATGCTGCGGAAGATACACCAATATGCTCGATTTTCATGGTTTAAACCTATATTAAGAATTTACATCAGGATTATTTATAGACGACGGTTTTTTGGATCCATGTTCAAGGTGTTCAAGAAGTAGAATCGTACCGGCTTTATCCAGAGGCTGGTTATTATTTCCGCATTTTGGTGAGTGGATGCAGGAAGGACAGCCATTTGTGCAGGGACATCCGGTTACGATTTCACGGGCAAATGAGAGTATATCCGGGAAAAGTTCCGTTGCTTTTTCAGCAAGACCGATGCCGCCGGCAACTCCGTCATAGATGAAAATCGTGGGAGCGGCAGTATCACTATGGAATGGCGTGGATACACCGCCTATATCGGATCTGTCACAAAGGACAAAATGCGGCATGGCGGCAATGAGAGTATGTTCAACGCCATGAAGCGATCCGGCGAATGTCTCCGGCTTGATTCCGCATTCTTCGTCAATAGTGATCCAGCAGGCTTTCGTGGTAAATTTTCGCGGGGACACAGATATTTCATGTGCTGCTACGACCTGATCATACTCGATCACCGAATAGCCAAGGATCTGTGATGAGACCATGACTTCTCCGTAGTTTACCAGAAGATTTTCGTGTCTTCTGGTTTTTTCTTTGGCAGTGATGGTGATTTCCGTCATTGAAACAGGTCTTGTGTGATAGATATCAGATGTTTTCGCAACTCTGATGAGTCTGTGTTCAGGTTCGATGTTTTCCACACGATAGCGTTCACCCTGATGAAAGATGACTGCTCCCGGATATGCTTCCCGGTATGCCTGATTCTCATCCATGGTTTCGAGAATGGTTTTTCCGTTAAGTACTGACCAGGTTTTTCCTATTATCCCAAAGAACGGTGTGTTCTGAGCAGGATTTTCTACGCCGCAGTAAACATATCCTTTCGAGGTGCTGGCAACGATATGCTCATTTTTGAGAGCGGTGATCAAATCAGTAGCTGTATCCCCAAAGTATTTCCGGTCACGTTCGGGTTTGTATGGGAGTTCGGCAGCGGCGCACTGGAGATGAGAGGAGAGAATATAGGGGTTTTCGACTCCGAGAATTGCCTGTTCGCGCGGTGCATTGAAAAAGGCTTCTGGATTTCTGGCATAATACTGATCGATCGGATTTTGTCCGGCAACAAATGTAATAACCGCGTCCTGTCCATTTCTTCCTGCCCGTCCAGCCTGCTGAAGAACAGAGATCATGGATCCTGGAAATCCACTGATGACGACGGAGTCCAGACCTCCAACATCTATGCCGACCTCCAAAGCGTTGGTACTGATGACCCCGGAGACACTCCCGGATTTCAGCCGAGATTCGATCTCTTTTCGTTCAGCCGGACGATATCCTCCGCGATATGATGCAATATTTCCGACAGGCTGTTTTTCACTGCATCGCATGGCAGTTATCTCTGCAGCATTTCTTGAACGGGTGAAGCATAGTGTCTGCATTCCGGCCTTTATCTGGGAACTCACCAGTTCTGCGGCAGCAGAGATGCTGCTTTTGTTTTCGGGAGAGTAGATCTGAAAGGTTCGTTTTGCACGCGGTGATCCGTCACTGCTGATCTCCACAGACGGCAGACCAGTCAAAGTCTCCGCAAATGTCAACGGATCCCCAAGCGTTGCCGATGAGAGAATGAACAGAGGGTCTGCATCGTAATAATTGCAGACACGCCGCAGTCTTCTCAAGAGAAGAGCGGTGTTGGATCCAAAAATTCCCCGGTATCTGTGCGCTTCGTCAACAACTACAAATGAGAGATTTGTCCAAAAATCACCCCATTTGGCCCGCCATCCAAGGATATGATGAAGTTCATACATATTTGTGAGAATGATGCGCGAGTCTGTACGGATCTTTGGACGAAGCTCCTGTTTTGTATCGCCGTCATAGATCGCCGGTTTTGTTTTTGCATGAAGAGCAGAGTCAAATTCTTTAAAGAAAAGCAGCTGATCGCGGGTCAGAGCTTTTGTTGGATAGATGAACAGTGCGGTCGCATCCGGATCAGAGACGAGTCTTTCCAGAACGGGAAGAGCGTAGGCAAGGGTCTTCCCTGACGCGGTAGGTGTAGTGATGATCACATTTTTCCCGGTCGATACCTGATCAAATGTTTCTGCCTGATGAGTATAGAGTCTGATGTTTTTCTCTGTAAGATATTGGGCGATCTTTTCGGAAATCGGAGATGTCGGCATCTGATATTTCGGATCCCGTGCCTCCTCGCATTTGATATACATATTTTTATTATCCATAGATTGCCTCACATTCAGTTTGGAGAAGCAGAGCGAGATTTGCGACATCGAGTTCATTATGTTCCATGATCGGCGTGAGAATTGTGGAGTCTCTGGTGCGGAGATAATTCTGATAATAGCTGGGGACCAGATACCCCGGCAAATCATCCGTTCTCGGTGTGCGAAGAACAAACTTTTCGACAGTACCTAAACAACAGTCAGGAATATCAGCTCCGTAAAGTCTTCTGGTGGGATACAAAAGATCAAAATGCAGATCAGGACTGACTGTTCGTTCGCCATAATAGGATAGACGATTATTCAGATACGGCACATCAAACCCCTTCCCATTATAGGTGACGACATGGGCATGTTTTCTAAAAGCCTGACCGGTCAGATACAATGCTGCCGGTTCGTCTTCAATATCGCGGAGAAGATATTGAGTAACGGTAAGTTCGTTGCCTTTCCAGACACCGCACCCGAAAAGGATGATCGGGGACTGAAACATACCAAGAGTCTCTATATCGAAATATAGAAGCTGTTCTTTTGGCAGTGCATGGGAAAAACCCAGTAATAGTGGGTCATTTCCTCTGTGAACATCCTGAAAGAGTCTAAATATTTCTCTTGGGTTTCCATTTTCGATAACATCTGCGATCTCAAATGCGGATTCCTGTCGGCAGGTATGTCTTAGGTCGGTAAGATTCACCAAGCCTTTTCTGCGGTACTCATACGCACGTCTTGGACCTATGCCGGGAACCAGTGTCAATTCACCCATGCACCGTTCGCGAATTCTCTCTTCTGAAATGAGATAATTCTGGTAGACTCGGGTAGTTTCTTTCGAAAGACAAGTACCGTCCGGTGTATCTATCTCAAATGTACCGGGGATCTCTGCATTTTCCCTATCTTGTGTTTCGGTTTTTAGAAATGAACCTGGTATGAATGCCTTATTGAGGACCTGCATGAAGAGGATCAGCAAATAAGGTAGTTCTGATCTTTTTCCGAGAGTGTATGTTCATTGCTGTCTGATGCAAACCAGCAGAGTTTGGAGAGTTGATTTTTTCTTTGAACTACGGTGTATCCTTCTGCACGTTTTGCGATTGAGTTTAAAGCAATACTCGTCATAAACAAAAATCAACTCCAGAGTATATATACCCCAAACCGCGCGGTGCGATAATGCCTCCACCCTCATTTAAAAATGTTGTAAAACAGAATAATTATTGGTTATTTTCAAAATCTAAGCTCAATATTGGTTTTGAATTGTGTGCAAAAAATCGATATGAGCTGAGATAGATTGTGGGTTTATCTTTACTCAAATACGCATCTTTACAATTACAGACGACAAAACAATTACTTGATTTTTCATGCTTGAGATAGAAAACCTGCATGTGGAAGTTGGTGGACGCGAAGTTCTGCACGGTATATCCCTGATCGTGCCGGATGGACAGACACATGTCCTCCTTGGTCCGAATGGGTCAGGAAAAACTACTCTTCTACGTACGATAATGGGCTTTGCCTCTTCGAAAGTAACCTCCGGTAAAATAATCTTTAATGGCGTTGACGTTACGCATAAACCGGTCCACGAACGTGCAAAACTTGGAATGGGGATCATGTTTCAGCGCCCGCCCACAATATCCGGCCTTAAACTTGGCAAATTCATCAATGCAACAAAAAACATCGATGAGGCACGAATCCCAATTATCGTGGAAAAACTGCACATGACCAAATTCCTCGACAGAGATGTCAATGCAGGATTCTCAGGCGGAGAAATAAAACGCAGTGAGATCCTGCAGCTTACCGTTCAAAATCCGTCATTTGTGATGCTGGATGAACCGGAAAGCGGAGTGGATGTGGAAAATATGGCCCTCCTCGGTGATGCCGCCGCTGCTCTTCTGGAAAAAGGGATCCATATGAAAAACCGTACAAAATCAGGACTTATCATCACCCACACAGGATATATTCTTGATTATCTTGAAGCTGATGTTGGTTATGTATTGATCGACGGATCTCTCCAGTGCAGCGGAAACCCGCGTGAAATTCTCAAAAGTGTGAAAACATCAGGATACAAGGACTGTCTATCATGCCGGAAATGAATGGATTCTCAGGGATCAGCCCCGAAGATAAAGAACGCCTTGCCTTAACCGGGATCCACACCGATTCAATGGAAGGACGCGCAGGAAGTTTCCTCCTCGTAAATGATCATATCCTTCACGCCGGTTCCCAGACGGAAGGGGTAGAGGTGCTGATGATCGAAAAAGCACTCGAAAAATACGAGTGGCTCAAGGATTACTGCTGGAACATTGTCCCGGCAGACAAAGATAAGTACACCCAGTACGTCGCAGACCACCCGCAGAGGGGATATGTAATCATTGCCCATAAAGGAGCAAAAACCACCTTCCCGCTCCAGAGCTGTATGTTCCTCCAAGGGGACGCGATCCAAACAGTCCACAATATAGTTATTGCCGAGGAAGGGTCTGAAGTTCATCTGATTGCAGGATGTGCAAGTTCTCTGAAAACCAAAGAGGGTGCCCACTATGGAATCAACGAGATATATGTTGGGAAAAATGCCAAAGTGACCTCGACCATGATCCATACATGGGGAGAAGAGATCGAAGTCTTCCCGCGTACGGCCACAGTCGTCGAAGAAGGAGGGACGTTCCTCTCAAACTACGTCTGTATGCGTCCAACAAAAATGGTCCAGATGTATCCGACCGCCTACCTCAAAGGTGAAGGCGCAGTTGCCCGCTTTTCAAGTGTCATCGTGGCCGGAACCGGCTCATACATCGATACCGGGTCAAGAGCAGTCCTTCAGGCGCCAAATACCAGCGCTGAACTGATCACCCGCGCCATTACAAATGGTGGTACGATCATTTCCCGCGGAGCTATTATTGCCGAAGTCCCTCAGACCAAAGGGCACATCGAATGCCGCGGACTTATATTAAAAGATGGCATTATGCACGCGATCCCCGAGATCGACGGACGTGTTGTTGACGTTGAACTGTCCCATGAGGCAGCGGTCGGCAAGATCGCGAGAGATGAGATCGAGTATCTCATGGCACGTGGACTCTCGGAAGAAGAGGCTACCGCAACGATCATTCGCGGATTCCTGGATGTCAGGATCGAAGGTCTGCCGGATGCTCTCCAGAAGCAGATCGAAAATGCAATCGATTCGGCTGACCAAGGATTTTGAATGAAGATCTATGATGTGAGTGTTGGCCTGCATCCCGGGATGTATGTATATCCCGGGGATCCTGAGTTTGTTATGACTCCGATGAAGGCAGGAAATGCCTACATCTCATCCATATCTCTTGGGACACACACCGGCACCCACATCGATGCCCCCGCACATTATTTTCCGAATAAAAAAACCGTTGACAAACTGGATTTGGGAAACCTGATCACGTCTGCCGAGGTCGTAACCTCACCTCTCATGCCTTCAAAAAACTGTAAGGCGGTTCTTTTTAGGAATGCAGTTCCTTTATCTCTGGAAAGGGCTGAACAACTCCATCTCAAAGGTGTCAAAACAGTTGGTTGTGACACCCCATCCATAGGAGATGATGACGTTCATCGTTTTTTACTGAAAAATGAGGTTGTTATTATCGAGATGCTGGACCTTTCGAAGATTCAAGGCGGTGTTTATCAAATGATCGCCCTTCCTCTGAAAATTGAAGGGGCGGACGCTTCGCCTGCACGAGTTATTTTACTGGATGATATGTTATGATATTACATGATGCCGTTAGAAAATTGCATGAAGTTGCTACCGGAATGGGTGCCGAAGACGGCGACCTTGTCTATATAAGCCGCCCTGAGAATCACATATGCCAGTTCTGTTCCGGGAGTTGTCTTGAGGTATGTTTCGGCGGGAGGGTCGCTGAGATCTCATCTACTGAGCCCTTTTGTGCAAAAATGCGGCTGGAAGATCTGTATGATGCCCCGTTGAAATCCCCAAAAACAAAAGCTGCCGCGGCAGGAGCTTTGACGGTGGTCGCGGGTTTTCTCATGCTTATTCGAAAACTGGGTCCTTGCCCAACCGTAAACTTTGAGGATTGCCATGAAGAACTGGTCCAGTATCTTGACGGTAAAAATGTTTACATTCTTGGCCGCGATATCGCTAAAATAAAACAGGCATTGCTTTTGGAAGATGCTGATATTGTGGTCGTGACCGGTGATGCATTGCTGGATAATGATCTTCTTGACGAAATCGATGAAGCAATCCTGCTGGAAAAAGAGTTGTTGTTTGTCGGTCCTTCATGTGCAGGAGTGGCTTCTCTCCTTGGGAAAAGGTCCTGGTGTCCCTATGGGACCTAATAATTTAACTCTTTTAAACGCATAATTACATTCATTATGCTTTTTGGTTCGTCCGGTATCAGACAGATGTTTGATCAGCGCCTCCTCTCCCTAGCTCCAATCGTTGGAGCCGCAGTTGCACAACATGCAAAACACGTTGTTCTTGGAACTGACTCACGAACCAGCCGGGAGATCCTCGCAAATGCAGTGATCTCGGGGTTGATCAGCAGCGGATCGGATGTTGTCTACGGCGGGATATGTCCCACACCGACTGTAGCCTTTGGTGCCGGGTTTGCGGATGCGGGCGTTATGATAACTGCCTCACATAATCCGGAACCCTACAACGGGATCAAACTTTTCCGGTCTGACGGATCCTCTTATACACTTGCTCAGCAAAAAGAGATCGAAGATGAGGTAGAACATCCGTCATGGAGTATGTGGGATGAACAGGGTGTATTAACTGATGCTGATCTTATTACTCCGCATAAAGAAGCGATCCTGACCTCGGTTTGTATTCCGGAAAACCTGACTGTGGTCGTGGACTGTGGTAACGGGGCAGGCGGACAGATCACGCCGAAGCTCTTTGAAGAATCGGGGGCAACCGTTATTCCGGTAAACTGTGATCCGTCAGGAAAATTTGCCCGGCCATCTGAGCCGCTCGAAAAAAATCTTCTCCACATCCCAAAGCTGATGAAAAAAATCGATGCTGACTGTGCAGTAGTGAATGATGGGGATGCTGACAGAATGATGGCATTCGATAATCGGGGAAGATATATTGACGGTGATCATATGCTCATGCTTTTTGCGAAGTATCTGGATGCAAAACAGGTCGTTACAACTGTTGACGCTTCTATGGCGATCGAAGAGATCGCCGAGGTTCACAGAACTCCGGTTGGTGACAGTTTTGTTTCCGAGGAACTCATCTCATGGGGAACATTCGGGGGTGAACCGTCAGGAAGCTGGATCTTCCCGAAACACTCTCTCTGTCCCGACGGACCCTATGCAGCCGCACTTTTCGCCGAGATCTCGGGTGAATGGGATGTGGCAGAGGAGCTTGATGCGATGCCGAGATATACCATCCTTCGTGATGCTTTGGAGACAAAATATGGAAAAGAGATCCTTTCAGGGCTCGGTGCGGACAAGCCGACGGACGGGATCCGGCTCACTGAAGAAAACGGATGGTGCCTGATCCGTGCAAGCGGGACCGAACCGAAGATCCGCTGTACAGCAGAAGGAAGAACTAAAGACGATGCAAAACGGATGCTGGATGCAGGCATGACCAGGATCCGTAATGCTATCCATCAAATCAAGGAGTAATCTATGCAGTGTGTAATTCTCGCCGCTGGTGAAGGATCCCGTATGCGACCCCTCACAACGTCCCGGCCAAAGGTCATGTTGCCTTTAGCGGGAAAGCCGATGCTTGAACATCTCATCAAAAATGTGCGTGATGCCGGCATCACGGATATCCTTCTTGTTGTCGGATACCGTGAAGAAGCGATCCGGACATGGTTTGACAACGGTTCGAAATTCGGCGTATCGATACAGTATGTTGTTCAGAGAAAACAGATGGGAACGGCAGATGCCCTGAAAACTGTCGAACCGTTTATTCATGA
>Ga0265294_10010582_pt1 | contig 10474 bp, 11 predicted proteins | sample MunlanPumphouse3_FD_192504 | JGI IMG/M metagenome (GOLD analysis project Ga0265294, IMG submission 192504) | Groundwater microbial communities from a municipal landfill in Southern Ontario, Canada - Pumphouse #3 | ecosystem: Environmental > Aquatic > Deep subsurface > Groundwater | place...
CTTTCAAAGCAGGAAAAGCTTTAAAAGAAGCCGTCGCAAAATAAGCAGACCTAATACATAAACTAAATTGTAAATTATAGTACTTATAATTTATCAGGTTCCTTATGGACCTGATTTTTTTTCAATTGTTTTAGGAATAGCAAATTATTAAGAAAGGTTGAATACTGGATGAGATTAGACAAATTTTTAAAAGTATCTCGTTTGATCAAACGTCGTACTTTAGCCAAAGAGGTAACAAGTGCAGGTAGAGTGACGTTAAATGCTAGAGTAGCTAAGCCGGGAACGGAGGTAAAACCGGGTGATATTTTGGAGATAGGGTTTGGTTCGCGACAGATCAAGGTGGAAATCCTGGATGTTAGAGAAAACGTGCGGACGGAAGAGGCCAAGGATTTATATAGAATCATAGAGTAAAATTGATATTTTATTTAAAAAATAAAATTTAAGTTAAGTATAGAAAACCTGCTCGATGCCAAACTAGATTTAAGAAAAAGCGTCAGAGGAGGTTTTTTATGCATAATTCAAGAGGGAGAAGAGCATTTTTATTGTTTGCTTTAGCGTTTTGTTTATGCTTGCTCGTCTCCGTTACGGGATGTGGGGAGCAGGAGAGCCGACCGGGAAAGGAAATGAAGGAAGAACCAACGATCTCTTTATATATTGCCGATACGGGTGAAAAAAAAGAGATGAAAATGGAGGAGTATATTAAAGGGGTGGTTGCGGCAGAAATGACCTCTACCTGGCCGATTGATGCCTTAGCGGCGCAAGCAATTTTGGCGCGCACATTTACTTTGGAAAAGATTGAATCAGACGGCGGGGTGCCGACAAGAGGGACGGATGCTTCCACTAATGTCGAGGAATTTCAAGCGTATGATCCCAGTAGGATCAATAATCGTGTGATCCAAGCTGTAGATAAAACAAGAGGGGAAGTTGTTAAATATCAGGATAAGTATATTAAGGCCTGGTTTTTTGCCGATGGCGGGGGTGCTACGGCAGCGTCAGCTGAGGAAGGATTAGCTTATAAAAAAGAACCTAGTCCCTATATCCAAAGTGTAAAAGATCCGGGATTTGAGATTACAGAAGAAGAGAATAAAAATTGGCGGGCAGTAATACCATTATCTACGGTAAGAGAAAGTGTAAGGAAAACAGCGGGCAATGACCCCGGACCGGTTAATTCAGTACAGATTGTAAAGAAAGGTCCTTCAGGACGAGTGACGAGCGTTAAAATTAACAAAGAGGAAGTAAGCGGACCGGCTTTTCGTTTAGCGGTAGGCAGTGAAAAAATGCGCTCAACTCTTCTGACTGGATTGAGTATTAGTGGTAACAACTTAGTCATAACGGGAAAAGGGTTTGGACATGGTGTCGGGATGAGCCAATGGGGTGCTAGAGCACTCGCGGAACAAGGTAAATCTCCCGAGGAGATTATTAATTATTTCTTTAAACAGGTGCAAATAGTAAAAGAGTGGGAGTGAAGGTGATGATTAATGCATGAACAAGAATTGATGCAAGCAAAACTGAAATTAGAAAAGTTAAAAAGTGAAGAGAGTAAACGAGGAGATACACTAAGAGAGGGGTTGAGAGAATCCCCGAGTGAATCTATTGAAGAGTTGTCGCTTTATGATAATCATCCGGCTGATGTGGGTGATGTGACTTTGGAAAGACAAAAGGATTTAGGTCTGCTTTTTTTTGTGGAAGATCGTTTAGCAATGATTGATGATGCCTTGGAAGCCATTGATCAAGGTAAATATGGAATATGTGGAATTTGCGGGTGCGAAATCAATAGGGAAAGGTTGCAGGCTATTCCATATGCAACCTTGTGTCAGGGTTGCAAAAAGGAATATGAAAGCAGGGAGAGACCGGCAGAACGACCAATAGAAGAGGCAGTTATGAATTTCCCCTTTGGTGGTTTGCAGGGGTATCATGAAGGCCTTGAGAATAACGCTTTTGACGGAGAGGATGCTTGGCAGGCGGTGGCTATGTATGGGAGTAGTGATTCACCTTCCGATATTGGGAGTGCAGAGAATTATAACGAGGTTTATATCAACTCAGATGATGATGTAGGAACAGTAGAGGACTACGAAAAAATAGTGGCAAAAAAATCGAAAGATGGCCAGATTTATCAAGAGTTTAAATAGGAGGGGAATATTTATGCTTTACACGCATAAAATTATTTAAAAGTATTTAGGAGTGGAGAAGATAAGATGATGGAGAATAATAAAGATACTCCTCTTTATCAGTTGCAACTACAAAATCGTGAAATGTTACAGGTCAACGGGGTAATAGAGGTAGAAAGTTTTGATGAGAAACAGGTAATTGCGGTTAGTAAGTTAGGGCCATTAGTTGTGAAAGGTAACGGACTACATATTACCCAACTGAACTTGGAAGAAGGGCAGCTGATGCTGGAAGGGGCGATTAATAGTTTTGAGTATGTAGAGGATAAACAGGCTAAAATGCGAGCGAAGGGAAAAGGAGTTATGTCACGGTTATTTAAATAAAAAAACGGGGTGGGCAGCATGTCTGTACTTAACCAGGTCATAATTTTCTCCCTTGTTTTTGTTTGGGGAAATTTTGTAGGGCTAATCTTTGATTGTTATCGGACCTTTAGGCAATTTTGGCGTCCTGGACTTTGGGGTACAAGCTTGGGTGATATGTTTTTTTGGCTGCTTGTCACTTCTTTAACGTACTTTTTTTTAATGCTGATTAGTTGGGGCGAAGTAAGATTTTATGTGTTTTTAAGTATAGGAATAGGCCTGATTATTTATTTAAAGTTATTTAGCCTATCAATCAGGAGATTATTACAAAAAGTGGTTTTTTATAGTAAGGTTTTATTTCTTAATCTATATAAAATGCTTCGCAAACCAGTAAAACTATTTAGTAAAATGGGATATCATCTGAAAAAAGGAGTTTTCAGATTGATGTAGAACTAGTTTTAATTAGTAACCCAGCTAGACATCAGGGAGTGTGGGGGCAGGTGGTTAATAGTAGAAGAAATAATACAAACAGTGATTATATAACTGTTAGACGTAGAAAAAGAAAAATGCCCCGTTATCTGAAATTTGTTTTTGCTTTTGTGGGGGCGTATCTTCTTTTTTCCTTTCTGGTTGGAGGTTATCAAATTTGGCAAATAAAGAAGGAGATTACTCAATATAATCAGCAAAAGGAAGACTTATTAAAAATACAGCAAGAATTAACAAGTGAGCTTGCGGCTCTGCAAGAGCCGGAAATGATTGAAAAATTAGCACGGGAAAGTTTGGGAATGGTAAAACCCGGGGAAATCCTGGTCGTTCCGGCAGTTCCCGGGGATAACATCCCGAAACCTAAAGATGTCAAGATTGAAGATATACGTGATTGAAAGATGTTGACACTGTGGGAAAGCTTAAGATATAATATCATTGTATGGATAATAATCATGAATAACAAATAAGAAAGAATTATTTTGGGGGGAAGTTTTTTCACATGTCAGTATCTGTGGGGGCAATAATAGAAGGGGTAGTTACTGGTATCACAAATTTTGGTGCATTTGTTGAATTGCCCGGAGGAACTACAGGCTTAGTACACATTTCAGAAGTTGCGGATTCATATGTTAAAGATGTCAAAGATTTTTTAAAAGAAAAAGACAAGATTAAAGTAAAGGTTATTCACATTGACGAAAAAGGGAAAATAGGATTATCGATTAAACAGGTTAACCCACCGAAAGTAATCGTTAATTCTCATAGAGATCGTACAAGAGGCAAGATAAGCCCTGAATCCTTCGAGGATAAACTGTCGAAATTTATGAAGGAAAGTGATGAGATTCAATCGGCATTCCGCAAAAGCGTTGATTCAAAGAGAGGGGGCAGAGGCTCCAGTCGTGTTTCTAAATAAGTTATAGATAATTAGCACTCCTCATGGAGTGCTTTTTTGATTAAACATAGGATGGTGTTAATATTGTGGGCAGCTATGGATATTGGGACTAATTCAAGTCGGCTTTTGGTAGCTAAATATGATCCGGAATCAGAAAAATTGTCTACTTTTCGAAGGGCATTACAAACAACGAGGATTGGGCTAGGGATGAAAGATGGGAATAGATATTTAAATCCGGAAGCGATGAACAGGACATTGCTAGCTTTAGCGGAATTTTCAGCTGTGCTTCAACATTATCCGGTAAAGAAGGTAGTTCTTCTGGCGACACAGGCTGTAAGGGAGGCTCGTAATCAAGAGGAGTTGGTAGAAAAAATTAAAGTCAGACTGGGTTGGGACTTGCAGATAATTTCCGGTGAGGAAGAGGCGAAGTTAAGTTATTTGGGCGCAATGCAAGGACTTACGGTGACAGGCGTTCCCATAGTAATTGATATTGGCGGAGGCAGTACGGAATTTATCCGTAAAGAAGAAAAGGGGAATGGGACTTATCAGGTTAAGAGTCTACCTTTTGGTGCGTTACGTTTATGGGAAAACCCTCTTTCTGATAAAATAATACAGAGACGTTTAGCGGAAGCACTGGCGGATTTCTCTTTACCCGAAAAGCCGATTTTAATAGGAGTGGGAGGAACTGTAACTACAGTTGCGGCGGTTAAGTTGGGTTTGACGCATTATGCTGCGGAGAAAGTCCAAGGATTAAAAATTAGTCTTACAGAAATCAGAGCTCTTTATGAAAAGCTAAAAGAGATGCAGCCTGAGGAGAGGTTACAGGTAGCGGGGATTCCTCCGGGAAGGGCTGATATTATCGTTACCGGTATGCAAATTTTAATTAACATCATGGCTTATTGGCAGACACAGCAGATTACGGTTAGTGACCAGGACTTGTTACAGGGTGTCATTCTCATTAATAATCAAAACCAATAATAAATATGCAACAATAAAGGATTTTAAAAATCTCCTTCTAAAAAAAAAATCATAGCATAAAAAGAAAAAAGGGGGGGATAAGATAATGGGGATAGCTGCTAATTTACCGGACCAGGTCTTGTTGGAATATGTTTTGGAAATAGATGATGGAGAAGTAGTATTTAAGGACAGAGAAACAATAAAAAACTGTTGGCGAATAAAAAGCACCAACAGTAATTATGCCATTTGGGAATATCAAGGCAATTTAGGCTTATTACAGGAGCTTTTAGAGTGGCGAAAGCTATTGGCAGAAAAGGGTTTTACGGATTTTCTGCATTTTTATAAAACAAAAAGTGAAAAAAATTTTGTACAAGTGAAACAGAACGGGTATTATGTAACGACCTGGCCTGCGGAAGGATACGCATTTTTTGCCCCTGAAAAACGCAGTGGGTTAACCAAAGTGGTGGAAGCACTGTCAAGATTACGTACAGCCGGGAAGCTTTTAGCGAAAAAAAAAGACACTCAAACAGAATATCTGGAGAGGGCAGAGGTTTATTGGTTAAAAGCATATCAGGAGAGATTGACGGAATTGTTAATATTTTATTGCTATTTACAGGAAAAAAGGTTGGCTAATGATTTTGAACGGCTTTATGTGGAAAACTTTGAAGATTTTTATGAACGGGGACAGCAGGCGATACAAAGGATGGTTTTAGCTAGTTCGAGCTCTGATAACAGTGGCGAAGAGGGCTTTTTAATAGGTAACTTTTTACCAGAAAACATGTTAGAAACCGAAACGAGTATTATCTTTTTAAACACAGCTTACGGTTTCAAAGGACTGCCTATTCATGATCTATCGTTGTTCTTGAAAATGTATTTACCGCTCCAGAAGTGGGATGAAGAGTTAGCTCTCAATCTGCTTACTCGTTATCAGGAAAAGTCAACCTTGGATAATCAGGAGAAAAACTTGTTTTTAGCCCAGCTTTCTTTCCCGGGGCGCTTTTGTATTTATACACAAAAGTATCTGGACGGAACAGGGGAAGTGTCTGAACTAGCGGCGGATTTCCAAAAATATCTCTACGAAATTTACTGGCATGATCGCTGCTTGGAGAAGCTGGAAAACCGCTTGTGGGGTGAGTGAAATGATGAAAAAAATAGATTCAGAAGGGGAACTGCTTTTGCAACCTGAAAAGCCGGGTTATCCTTGGCAGATACTTGAAGCTGATGGCGAAACCTGGGTAATTGTGCGTTGGAGAGATACAGTGGCTAATCAACCTCTCGGGAAATTAGAGAGTGTTTATTTAAAAAAATTTATTTGGGAACTTGTAGCTGAGCATGAGGAAAAATGTTTCTATGTTGGTGAAATAATTTTCCAAATAAATTATCGAGAAACAGACGCTGCCCAAAAAGAGTTAGAGTGGCAAGAACCCTGGGTGGAGGAATTTTTATTTAACGAAGATTTGTTCACTGAAAAAGATGAGGAGATGTCTGCCTTCCCGGAAGAAAAAAAATATGCTAAAACTGTTTTCTCTTCCCTCCTCTTGGAAGGCAATGAGCTTAAAGAGGGGCAAGACGACGGTGACACTTTAGTTGAGGGGATAAAATGCTGTGAGGTGATTCTTCCTTGGCGCTGCTGGCTTAAGGGTAAAGGAACGAACGAAACGCCGGTTTTAAAAAAAGTACATCTTACGCAAGCGGGATTGTACACGCTACTATTGGAAGCTCTTATTAAGTTGGAAAAGAGACAAGAGTTTTCTTCTACAGCAGAAGACGCTCTGACTACGAGTGTAGAGGAGGAAAAGTTGTATGAATTGACGGAGGACTCCATCTTTGAAATTATGGGCACCCCTGTTCAACGAGCTTTTTGGAGATATACATATAATCCGCGAAGAGAGAGGTTGCTTTTACGAGCAATGAAAATTATAAATTTAATTTATGTTAGTGCAGAAGGTGGTGGAGAGCGCTTTTTGATTGCTTCCGGTACAGGAGAAGAAGAAACGGTCATGCTCAAAGGAGTCACAAGATCCCTATATCCAGCGGAACTTGATATTAGGTGTGAGCAAATGAAACCAGGTTTAATCGGAACAAATAAAATAGTTTATCAATGTAAACAACTATATAGCATACAAAGAGAACCCCCGCAGAAAAAAGAAACAACAGCCCTTCCTGCGGAAAGTGCTGTGGCAAAACGTGATGTTGTACTTAATCTCCAACCACTAAAAAGAAACAGACCGGGTGAAAGATGGATAAATAAGCAAGAATGCTCTGATAAATGGAGAAACAAGATGATTATAACAATAAAACTTTAAAAAAGGTCGGAAAAATTTCTTTAAGCAAGACATGATATGCCAAATTTTTCCATATGACTGTAATATAATAAGGACAGCGCTTTTTTAATAAAAGGTGGTGAACATCTTGCTAAAAGCCCTGTCTGAGTCTGTTTGGCTAAACAAAAGGTTACGCTCGAAACTGCATCATGTTTTTTCCTTTAATTATGGCGGAGCTTTTCTATTAGGGGTTTTACTTTCCCGTGCTGTACTTTTGGGTGAATTATATCCTTTTGGGGTTGGTTTTTTTGCTGGCAGGTGTATATATAAAACCAAACAAAGGGGCGGGGCCTTTTTAGGGGTTTTAATAGGGGCGTTGTTTACGGTAGAAGGATGGTCGTTATGGGGTTATCTTGTGAGTCTATGTGCCATCTATGCCGTCTTTTTTTGTTATAAAAAAGAAGAGTTATCTTGGTTAACTGTTCCGTCGTTAATTTTCGCGGTTCATTTATTAGCCAGAGGAAGTATCGTTTTTTTTACTAGTAATGAATTATATTTATGGATTGAGATTTTTTTTGAAAGTATTTTTGTCAGTATTTTTGCTATGGTAACCGTGACGGGGTTTCAGAGCTTAACCAAATTAACGGAGGGAAGTTCTTTAACGGCGGAAGAAAATACAAGCCTCGGGCTGATTATTTTAGGGATTATTATTGGAATTGGTAGTATTTCGCTCTTTGGTTTTAGTTTACAAAGCATTTTGAGTCGGTGGTTAGTATTGTGGGGTGCTTTATTAGGCGGTCCAGGCGGAGGAGCAGCTATTGGTGTAGCAGTAGGTCTTGTTCCGAGCGTTCAGGGCATATTTACGATCGGGTCTATTGCTTACTATGCTTTAGGAGGACTTTTAGGAGGGATTTTTTACAATTTCCAAAAAATTGGAGTTATGGTGGGATTTGCTTTAGCTAATCTTTTTCTCACCTTTTTCTATACGGAAAGTTCGTTAATTGTACAAGCTTTAAAGGAAACAGGTGTTGCTGTACTTATCTTTTTGTTCTTTAATCTCCCTGTAAAAAGGGAGGTTAGTATTGCGGCGACGCTTCAAAATAGTAACGGTAACAGTAGTTGCCTGGGAGATATCGGTTCTTATTATGCGGACAAGCTGGAAAAAATGGCAGAGGTTTTTTACGAGTTAGAAAGAGTTTTACGAGAGAAAGACGGGATTAAACCGGAGAATAATAAGCTTAATCTGCTTTTCAATAAGGCAACGGGTCAGGTTTGTTCAGGATGCAGTCTGAAACGGGTGTGTTGGGAACAGGATTTTTATAAAACATATCGGGCTGTGCTAGACGCCTGCACGAAATTGGAAACCAAGGGGTTAGTGGGAGAAGAAGATTTTAATATAGATTTCAAAAAAAGATGTATGCGGCTTAGAGAGTTTAGCAGCGCACTAAATTCGCAATTGGAAGTTCTAAAATTAATAAGCTTTTATGAACAGCAGTTAGACTTGAGTAACTATATGGTAAACCGGCAATTATTTGGATTAGCGAAAATTGTAAAAAATTTTTCTGAGGAAATATTACAAAATGTAGAGCGCGAAGAAAATTTAGAACAGGTATTGACTGAAAAATTAGCGGAGAAAGGACTTTACGTTCACCAGCTTAGTGTAGTGAAGTCTCCAGGCGGAGAAAAAGAGATCCATATAACTCAGGGTATGTGCCAGCGTGAAAATCGATGCACAGCTTTGGTTGCGCCTAATGTTTCACAGATTATAGATAAGATGTATATTTTAAAAAGCCGACACTGTAGTGAAAAAAGGAAAAGAGGCCTATGTTCTTATGTCTTAGTACCAAACCGGGACTTACAAGTTACGGTAGGGAAAGCCTATTGTCCGAAGGAAGGTTTAAAGGTCTCGGGAGACCATTGTTCGGCACTTACTTTGCCTAATCATAAATTTGCTTTAATTATGTGTGACGGGATGGGAGTTGGAACTAAAGCTTATGCCGAAAGCAGTTCTGCCGTAAGCATTTTAGAAAAACTCTTATTGGCAGGTTTTGCCCCCCAAACGGCGGTGAAGACTGTAAATACGGCCTTGTTATTAAAATCTACAAGCGAAAACTTTGCTACTCTGGATGTAGTAATTATCAATCAAATTAGTGGATGGTGTGATTTCATTAAGATAGGCGGAGCGCCGTCATTAATTCGTTCTGCCAGAGGGGTAAAAGTTATTCAGTCAACTTCACCTCCAGTAGGGATTTTAGAAGAAATAGAACCGCAAATATTTAGGCATTATCTAGTTGCAAGAAATAATATTATTATGATGAGTGATGGCCTCTGGGATGCGTTAGAAAGCATTGAAAAACCGGAGGAAGGATTAGATAATATTTTATTAAAACTTGAAGTTTTTGATCCACAGGTGGTAGCGGATTATCTTTTGTTTAAGGCGAAAAAAGCGGCAGGCAACCAGGCATCCGATGATATGTGTGTGATGGTAGCTTGTTTAGAAAAAAGAGATTAGGTAAAATATAATAATACGAAAAGGGCTTCTGGTTAGCAGGAGTCCCCCTTTTTTTGTAGAAATGAAATAAATATTTATGGGGACTATGATAACATTTGAGAATATAATTTTAAGATTGGAATTAAGTGAGTGATGAAGGGTTTTTTACAACAAGAAAAAGTGGTTAGACATACTATTCTTAAATATAAAATGATTTCTCCCGGGGATTTGATTATCGCTGGTGTTTCTGGAGGACCGGATTCCTTGGCAATGTTGCATCTCTTAAAAGGGTTACAGGAAGAATTCAGTTTCAAACTGCATGTTGGTCATGTGGATCATTCCCTGCGCGGCAAAGAAGCCGAAGAAGAGGCGCGTTGGGTGAAGCAAACAGCTGAGAAATGGAATATTTCCTGTACCGTGACAAAAGTTAATGTTCCTCAATATGTAAAGGAAACGGGGTCATCGGTGGAAGAAGCTGGGCATATCCTGCGTAGAAAGTTTTTTTTAGAACTTTTAGCAGAGGTGGGTGCGCAAAAAATCGCGTTAGCTCATCAGGCAGATGACCAGGCCGAAACTGTTCTGATGCATTTTTTGGTGGGGGCAGGAATGCAAGGCTTACAAGGGATTAAGCCTGTTAACGACCCTTTTATCAGACCTTTAATTTTAATGCGCAGAGATGAAATCGAAGCATATTGTAGGGAACATTCTTTAGAGCCACGTCTAGATCCGAGTAATAAAAAGGACATTTATTTACGTAATAAAATTCGCCATCGGGTTATACCTTGGTTAGCTGAAAAAACAAATCCGAATTTAGTTGAAACTTTGAATAGAACTGCATATATTCTTCAAGATGATGAGGATTTTCTACAGAGTGAGATGAAAAAGTTGGCGCTGAAATATGTGCAACTAAAGGATAAAAAGATCA
>Ga0265294_10010583_pt1 | contig 10473 bp, 9 predicted proteins | sample MunlanPumphouse3_FD_192504 | JGI IMG/M metagenome (GOLD analysis project Ga0265294, IMG submission 192504) | Groundwater microbial communities from a municipal landfill in Southern Ontario, Canada - Pumphouse #3 | ecosystem: Environmental > Aquatic > Deep subsurface > Groundwater | place...
CTCGACCCTTTTTTGGTTTCCGGAACTACGTTAATCGTTGCAAAACCATCTTTCAACTTCAATGAATAAAATCAATTTATCTCAACGCATAATTGACGAATTAAACAAACAGGCTTGTAAGGAAAAAGCGCAGCATCACCTGCGGTTTTTCAAAACGGCACCGGGCGAATACGGGGAAGGTGACAAATTTATAGGGGTGAATGTTCCCGTTCAGCGAAAAATTGCCAAAAAACATTACCGGGAAATCACGTTGAATGAACTGGAAGAATTTTTGAGAAGCGAAATTCACGAATACCGGTCGACCGCTCTTTTTATGCTTTGCTACAAATTTGAAAAAGCGGACGAATCGGAAAGGACTTCGATAGTAAACCTGTATCTCGACAACATTGCTTTTGTCAATAACTGGGATTTGGTCGATGCCTCTGCCCCTCCGCTATTGGGAGGTTACTTGTTTGATAAAGAGAGGGATTTGCTTTACCACTTAGCTCGCTCCAACAACCTTTGGAAACAGCGGATTGCCATTATTGCCACGTTGTATTTTATTCGTCGCGGCGAGTTCGACGACACGCTCAAAATTTCCGAAATATTGCTGCATCATCATCATGACTTGATTCATAAGGCTGTGGGATGGATGCTCAGAGAAGTTGGAAAAAGGGACAGAGAAGCAGCACTGGCTTTTTTGCTGAAACATTACGCCGAAATGCCCAGAACCATGTTGCGGTATGCCATAGAAAAATTGGATGAAGATTTGCGTCGGCAATTTTTGAAGGGACAAATAAAATAAAACACCCCTCGGTCTCTATAATTCACAATAATCCACATTTATCAAATCAGCATGAAAAGAATTTCGATTGTATTCCTTCAGGTAGTTATCGTGCTTATCGGTATCGCTACCCTTTACCTGATGATTCGGTTTCCATTGACCGAAGGAAGGGCACAAAACTTAGACCTGTTCAGCATTTATCTTGACCCCTTCATCTTGTATGGATATGCCTCATCCATCGCTTTTTTTGTTGCGTTGTACAAAGCCTTCCAATTGCTCGGCTATATCGCCCAAAATAAACTGTTTTCACCAACCTCGGCAAGGACTTTAAGAAGCATAAAATATTGCGCAATTACATTAAGCATTCTAATTGCAATGGGCGGATTATATATAAGGATATTTCACAATAAAGAAGACGACCCTGCCGGTTTTCTTGCCATGTGCATCGTACTTACGTTTATCTCTATTGCAGTAGCTGCTGCCGTGGCTGTGCTTGAAAAAATCGTGCAAAAAACCATTGCCGGGAAAACAGAAAAATAAGTTAAGGTGATGATAGCGGCGGTATCCTTTGAGCGATATTATCACCTATCCCATCATGGTTGCCTTTGAGAAGTGGCTGGTCAGGGAATATCCACGATTACGACAATGATTATTCAAAAGACTTGGCCGAACTGCTTCCACACAACCGCAATCAAAGAAACTCCCAAAAACTTTATATCGACTCCGAATGTTTTCAATGTTTTTGAAATAAAATCTTGAGTCCCCTCTAAAAACCCTATTTTTCAAAAGTGCGAAAAATTGAGATAATTTGGTTGGGAGAAGATTAAAAATTTGTTCTTTAATGTAATTACGTTATTTTTGATATTTATCCCTATTTTATGGAATAAATTGAGCTCTTTTTCACTCAAAAGCGTTCTTTTACTTGTTTGCATCATATATTTCAGGATTCTTCTGAAGTTTATCCACGTTGCCCGTGCGTAAGCCCACAATCGGTTGGCGACAAGTCCGCGATAGCGTGTTTTGCCGTCGGTACAATGCACCCCAAGTTGGAATATCGAGGCTTCCACGTTGTTGCGTTTCCACCTCTCCTCTATGGGGATATCTCGAAGCTTTTGCCTTAACATCGATGTGCGAACGTTTTCTACTGTATCGATTGGGCACTTATTTCCTCCTTTTCCCTCGGAAGGATTGTTTTTTCAGGGGTAAGGGTAAACTGCTGTTCGAAAACCGATTTCAGTGTCCGATATGCTCCATAGTCATATTTCTTGAATAGCTTGATAAGGCGATACATCAATTTGCCCAATGCTTGAAAGCGGTCATCGATTTCTTTTTTTGTACTGCGATAGACGACCTTCTCGCCCTCCTCCTCCATGATTTGGGCGATGAGTGAAAACTCGGCTTGCGACAGACTGCGTTTGTAGATATGCTCTTCCCGCTCTTTGATAAACATCCGAAGGGTTTCGTGTACAAGCTCGTAACGACTGTACCAGCTTATATTGCTGCCTATCAACTTGCTGTCCATGCGTATCTGTTTACCGCTGACATTGAACTCGAGGATTTGCTCACGGGTAATGTGCTGCATGCACTGCTTGAACAGATCCACATCGTTTTCCCTGTTGTACTGCGCTATTCTCTTGCGGAAAAGGTAGTAAGTGGAAGCGGCCGGAAGGGTATCGGTCAGGTTCATCAATCCCAAGGCACTGCGCACAAGTAAATTGTACCTGCATTGCTCGAAGAGCTGTTCATCGCTCCATCCCTGTCCCTCTTTCAGGATCATCATCCCGGCCAAAACACGTATGGATGCATTGGGGGTGCCATTGTCCGAACAGTAAAGGTCTTTGAAGATATCTTCATTTACTCGCATTACGACGTGTTCACGAAAAATATTATGCCAGGAGTCTTTTTTCAGATAATGATTCAAAGAAGAGCCTTGCAGCAACGCTGCGGGGGATGAAAAAGCATCGAATTGTGGATTCTTATCGGATTCTCTAAACATCTTATCGGCTTTTAAATATACCGCTAATTTACTGAAATATAAATTAATATGCAAACATTTACGGCACTATTTTTAGTGTATTTTTGAAAAATAATTTATCTATATTTATCCATTCCTTTCGTCTCGAATAGCTATAAGAAAAATGCTGGGACTTTTCGGAGTGGACTCAATCTTCAAAAACTCTCTGAATTTGAATTCCTATACGGGCATCACCGAATGGTTACCCTGCAATGCGGGTTAATAATTTCTATCTGTTTTATAATCAGTGTATCGACCCGATATGGATGAGATTTTATGGCCATTTGTTTTTTACCGGGTCATTTTTTTTGTACTTTTGCACTACATTTTGCAATTATATAAAGGTGCAATTGCAGTCATAGCAGGTTACTTGTTAACGGTCGCAGACTGACAGCGGCCAACCGGCTGTATAGCTTTTATTTTCCATGATTGTTAAAAATCGGTTACGGGATTACCTCCATTACATGAGGGGTGTCTTAGTGTGTCAGAATCACCCGGCCTCTTCTTCTGTTTTTTCCGGGGGATATGAGTTAAATCAAATAATTTAGGTATGGATTTAAAAAGAACGATTTTTGTTTTTCCACTGTTAATTTTTTCAAGTTTAGTTATTGCGCAGCCGCAGAAGCGGGAAGATGGCTTCAAGATCGGGGGATCGATGCGGTATAATATTTTGTCCACCAACTACGAAAGCGGCGGGAGTAAATTGAACCCGGATGCTACTTGGGATACCTGGCGGTTGAACGTGGACGGATCGATGTCGGGCATCGACCTCAGTTTTGAATATCGCTTCTATCCTACTTTTGACACCCATTTTATTCACCACGGATATATCGGATATGCTTTTTCAGACAAGGTATATATGAAACTGGGTGTGTCTCAGGTACCTTTCGGTATCCCCGGTTTCGCGTCTCACTCCTGGTGGTTTCAGATACCCTATTACTTGGGACTGGAAGATGATTATGATATGGGCATCAGCTTCGATCTGAAACCGGCCCAAAATCTCGACCTGTCGCTGGCGTACTTTCGGCAGGCCGAACCGCAGGGGCCGGGTATAGATCCTTTCGCCGGGCGATATTCCTACGATATAGTGCCGGGAACCGGCGCTTTTGTAAATGACGAGGGTGAGCTCATCTATGGTGAAGAAGCCATAGCCAGCCTGCGGGAACTGAACCAGTTTAATGCCCGTCTTGTCTGGCATTTTACCGACAACTGGCAGGTAGGGCTGTCGGCCCAGTCCGGGGGAATTTATAATTCGGTACTCGATGAGACCGACCTCTCCACTGCCTTTGCCGCACATCTGGCCGGTGATTTCGGGCGGTTTAACCTGAAAGCCGAAGTGATCCGGTATGACTATAATGCCAAAGGCGACAACGGTCGGGATCTCGATGTCGTGCAAATGGGCGGATACGGCTACGCCTACGTCGGTGGCGACCGTTACACCGGTGGTGTGGCGTCAAAAGCCAATATCTATGTGGCCGGCTTGGCTTATACTATTCCTGTGGAGTGGGGTGCACTTTCTTCTATCCAGCCTTATATCGACTATTCTATGGTAGATAAAGATGTGGACATCTTCCATGATACCCACCACCTCGTACTGGGTATGATGATCACTGCCGGACCGGTATATACATACATTGATTATGCATTGGGGAAAAACCAGCCATGGCTGACCGACGATTTCGGGAAGGGGCTAGGCTCAGGCGTGGAAGACGCGCGCTGGAACAGCCGGTTCAATGCGAATATAGGTTACTATTTTTAAAAAGAAAACAATGTCTAAAAAGAGCAATAAAGAGAAGAAGGTGAAACTGAGGGTGGAAAATCTGACCCTTATCTTCGGTAAAAGGAAAAAAGAGGCGCTGGCGATGCTCAATAAAGGGGCTTCTAAGGAAGAGATCCTGCGCAAAACCAAATGTACCGTCGGCGTCAATAAGGCTAATTTTGAAGTGTATGAGGGTGAGATATTCGTCATCATGGGACTCTCGGGAAGCGGAAAATCAACTTTGGTCAGATGTCTTAACCGCCTCAATGAACCGACGGAAGGAAAGGTTTTCTTCGGCGACGAAGATATCACTCGCAAAGGAAATAAAGAACTGCAGGATACCCGCCGGCATGAGATGAGTATGGTTTTTCAGAAATTCGGATTGCTCCCGCATAAAACCATCCTTGAGAATGCAGCTTTTGGACTCGAACTGAGGGGCGACAACAAGGAAGAAAGGGAGGCAAAAGGGAGAAAAGCGCTCGAGACCGTGGGGCTGCAAGACTACGAGGATCGGTACCCATCCGAACTCTCCGGCGGGATGCAGCAGCGCGTGGGACTGGCTCGGGCTCTGGCCAATGATACCGATGTATTGTTGATGGATGAGGCGTTCTCGGCACTCGACCCGCTGATTCGGTCCGATATGCAGGATGAGCTCCTGGAGATTCAGAAAAAATTGAAGAAGACTATCGTGTTCATTACACACGACCTCGATGAGGCGATCAAGATCGGCGACCGTATCGCCATCATGAAAGATGGTGTGATTGAGCAGATAGGTACTGCCGAGGAGATCCTGACCAATCCCGCGAGTGAGTATGTTGAGAGTTTTGTGGAGAAAGTGGACCGTAAGACGGTGATCACCGCCGAAACTCTTATGTTCAGGAAACCGACGCTCCTGCAATTGCAAAAAGACGGACCGATGCAGGCTATTCGCAAGATGCGCTCTGTCGGACTGGATGTGTTGCCGGTAGAGGATGAAGAACGTGTGTTCAAGGGATATGTGAGGTTGAATGATGTGCTTGCGCTCAGTGAGGCGGGTGAAGACTCCCTTGAAAAGGCGCTGAAAACCCAGGTGCCCAGTGTTTACAAGGAATATACAGTGGAGGAAATGCTTCCCCTGATCTCCGGCAACAATTATCCCCTGGCGGTGGTGAGTAGGGAAACAGGGCAGTTGCTCGGATTAGTCACACAAACATCGGTGATCATCGAGGCCACTCGCTACGGTGACGAGGAGGTGAAACGACTGATAGAAAAAGCCAACGAAATTTAATGCTCTATGGTGTTTTTTTCAACTTCCGCACAACATCCGAATGTATTCGTTTTAGTTGTATGTAATTTATCCCATTTACTTGCGAAAGTTAACTATGTAGCCATAATATGAAATAATTAAAACCGAACATATGAGAAAAGTAATTGATTTAGGAAAATATATTGAAATCGGGATCGATGGCCTGGAGGAAAATTTTTCTGTCCTCTGGCGGATGATTGATGATGGCATCTCGTGGACAGTAGATCATATGAGTGATCTGCTGTTGGGAACCCCTTTCTGGCTTTTTGTCCTATTGGCTGTCCTGCTGGCATACTATGCCAAAGCAGGCCGCAGATTTATGACGAAAGAAGGTGTAAAAGCGGGGGGAGGTCTTGCCCTTTTCGTTCTCTCCGGCTTTCTGCTGATTTACCTCATGGGTTATTGGAAAGAGGCGATGCAGACCACTACGTTGGTGATCATCTCTACCGCGATCGCGCTTTTTTTTGGTATTCCTTTCGGTATCCTGGCGGCCAAGAACAAGACGGCAGACATCATCATCCGCCCCATACTCGATTTTATGCAGACAATGCCGGCGTTTGTTTATCTTATTCCGGCAATCTTTTTCTTCAGTGTGGGTAATACCCCGGGTGTGATTGCCACAGTGATCTTTGCCTTGCCGCCTGCCGTGCGGCTGACCAGTCTCGGAATACAGAATGTGCAACCCGATGTGATTGAGGCAGGGCGCGCTTTCGGTGCTACCGAGAACCAGATTCTGATGAAGATCCAGTTGCCGTTGGCAATGCCTACCATACTCACCGGTGTGAATCAGGTGATCCTCCTGGCCCTGTCGATGGTGGTGATCGCTTCAATGGTGGGCGCACGGGGATTGGGCAGTATTGTCTATCAGGGTATACAACAGAACGATATTGCAAAAGGGTTCGAGTCGGGACTGGGGATCGTGATCCTCGCTATCATCCTCGACCGGATCACGCAGTCATTCGCAAATAAAAAAGATTGAAAAATTTACATGTAAAATTAGAAAATTATGAAAAAGATGAAGTATTTAGGAACCCTGCTACTGGCCGCGGCCATCACATTTTCGATGATTTCATGCGGGGGTAGCAGTAGTAGCGATAGTAACAAGGTGACTATCTTATACCCTAACTGGGCCGAAGGGATCGCTTTTACATACCTGGCAAAAGTAGCGCTTGAGAACCACGATTACGCAGTGAACCTGATCAATCTCGAACCGGGGCTGATCTACGGTGAGCTGTCGAAAAGCAATTCCAAAGGTGATGTTTTCCTCGATGCATGGTTACCCTATACCCACGAGGATTACTGGAACGATTATGGCGATGACCTGGTGAAACTGGGTGAGTCGTTCAGCGAGGGAACAACCGGTTTGGTCGTGCCTTCTTATGTAGAGATCAATTCCATTGAAGAGTTGAATGCCCACCGCGATCGCTTTGGCGGTGAGATCATCGGGATCGGTAGTGGCTCCGGTGTTCATCGCAATACTCTTAGGGCGATAGAGGAATACGATCTTGACTTCGAACAGGTGACTTCCAGCGGGCCGGCTATGGTAGCCAGCCTTGATAAAGCGGTAAAAAACAACGAATGGATCGTGATCACCGGTTGGAAACCACATTTCATGTGGTCTAAATTCGACCTGAAATACCTCGACGATCCCAAAGGAGTTTATCCTATGGATGTGTGTGCTATTATTTCCAGAAAGGGATTTGAAGAAGATATGCCTGAGGTGGCGGATTTCTTTAAGAAGTTTAACCTCGAAGAGGAACAACTTTACAGCCTTATGGCTGCGATCGATGAGGAAGGTGAAGAGGCCGGTGCGCAGAAATGGTATGAAGACAACCGGGACTTGGTGGATGGGTGGTTTGAATAATTCCTGATAATAATTCCCGCTGTCTGAAGCACGACACTTTGTGTGCATGTTGCCGAAGCCGGATATATTGATATGGAGACGGGATTCGCCGGTAAGCCCACGCGTACCGTCTGTCGCATTACGCAAAAAGGCATATATGCTTTTCTGCAATATGTAGAAACATCACAAAGTTACCCGAATTCGCCTAAAGAGGAATAAAAAAAGGCCGGTATCCCCAGCCTTTTCCTGATTTTTGCCCCCCTATCTATTCCGGCAATTTGCCGCGACCATTCTTCAAAAAACATGGTACTATGGCCGGATAGAGGTGAAAAATGTCGGAATGAGGTGACTCAAATACCCGCCCCCACGTCCCGAACGTGGAGCGCTAGCCAACTGTGCTACATCCCGATTACTTTCTGCGAGCGCAAAGCTAATGATTTTTCGCTTGTTGGAAATAAATAACTAAAGTTTCGCACTTCTAAGTTGAACTTAGCTTGCAAACTACACTTGCCAACCCGCCACCGGAATTTGCAAAAGAGTTGTTTTTTTGACGACCCACCGCCGAAATTTTATACTTTTGTGATTATAAATTAGGATAACGTATGCAGATTCCACTGAACCAATTTGAGCAATATATAGACGAAACCATACTGAAACGAGGTTTGCAGTACTTCAAAAAAGGGCATGTACACGAGCCCGAAGAGATAAGCCCCGGTGTGTACGAAGCCATTGTAGAAGGCACCGAAGATTATACCGTACAACTTACTCTTAAAAACGGAATAATTACGGAGTATGCTTGCGATTGCCCCTACGATTTTGGTCCAGTATGCAAGCATGTGGCTGCCGTAATTTTTTACCTGCAACAAGAGGAGTTGGAACTGAACAATAAAACGAAAAAAACGAAAAAAAACCAAACGTCTAAACCTGCAAAACGAAAGACTGTTGCCGAGCAGGTTGACGAACTGCTCGAAAAAGCAACCCACGAAGAACTAAAGCAATTTGTGCGTGAAGAAGCATTACAAAACGCATCGTTCAGAAACTTGCTCTTGTCGTCGTTTGCCCAACATAACCCCAATGAATCGAAAGAGCTTTATGCAAAGCAGGTGAAATCTATACTTAAGACTGCCTCCGACAGACATGGTTTTATCGACTGGTCGGCTTCCAGGCTTGTTGGTAAAGCGGTTGACAACCTTTTGGAATCGGCTCGCAAACAAATGGACAACCGCAACTATAAAAGCGCTTTTTTTATTTGTACCGCCGTAATGGAACAAATGACCGAAGCCCTGCAATACGCTGATGACAGCAATGGCGATATTGGCGGAAGCATTCATGCCGCTTATGAAATGCTTTATAACATAGCACAGGAACAACCATCCGAAGAAATCAGGAAGCTGATGATTGAATATTGTTTTACCTCTTTTGATAAACAAATTTATTCAGGTTGGGATTGGCATATAGGCGTTTTACGTCTTGCCGCTTTACTTTTAAAAACAGAAGAAGAAACCGAGCGTATTTTTAAGCAAATCGATAAAGCCCAAAGGTCGAATTACGAGAGGGAAAGAGCTCAAAACATCAAGTACGAGATCTTGTTAAAGACTAAAGGTGAAGATGCCGCAGATAAATATCTTGAACAAAATATTACAAATTCAAAATTAAGGCGAGTAGCTATTCAAAAAGCGCTAGAAAAGAGAGATTTTGATAAAGCTGCTTCATTAGCCGAAGACGGAGTGAGTTATGATTTGAAAGACAGACCCGGCTTGGCAAAAGAATGGTACGACTGGTTACTAAAAATAGCACAAGCCCAAAACGATTCCGAAAAAATTATCGAATATGCGCGCTTGCTATTTATTGACAATTTCAGGAAAGAACAGGATTATTACACGATAATGAAACAACAGGTAAAACCTGAAGAATGGAACGCATTCGTTGAAGCGATTATAAAGGACATTAAAACGAGTAAACGATGGTTTGATGATATTAGCTTAATTGCAAGTATCTTCATAAAGGAAGAATGGTGGGACAGACTTTGGGAATTGGTTAAAAAGTCACCCAGTTTAAACACAATTGACCGTTACGAGAAATATCTTTCCAAGAATTATTCAAAGGAGATCATCGAATTATACGCAAACGGAATTCTGAATTACATGAAAAATAACATGGGAAGAAACCATTACCAAAATGCATGCAGCTATATCCAAAAGATTACTAAAATGGGAGGAAGAGACAAGGCAAACGAAATTATCTCATACCTGAGAACCGTATATCCCAAAAGGAAAGCATTAATGGAAGAACTGGATAGGGTATAAATCACAAAACTCATGCCCACGTATTTGGTGGCACATTTGCAATTCTCACCGATTGTTTATTTTTTATGGTTAATTAAACTATTTGCGAAAGAAAACGGCACTATTCTCGACCCTTTTTTGGGTTCCGGAACTACGTTAATCGTTGCAAAACCATCTTTCAACTTCAATGAATAAAATCAATTTATCTCAACGCATAATTGACGAATTAAACAAACAGGCTTGTAAGGAAAAAGCACAGCATCACCTGCGGTTTTTCAAAACGGCACCGGGCGAATACGGGGAAGGCGACAAATTTATAGGGGTGAATGTTCCCGTTCAGCGCAAAATTGCCAAAAAACATTACCGGGAAATCACGTTAAATGAACTGGAAGAATTTTTGAGAAGCGAAATTCACGAATACCGGTCGACCGCTCTTTTTATGCTTTGCTACAAATTTGAAAAAGCGGACGAATCGGAAAGAACTTCGATAGTGAACCTGTATCTCGACAACATTGCTTTTGTCA
>Ga0265294_10010584_pt1 | contig 10473 bp, 6 predicted proteins | sample MunlanPumphouse3_FD_192504 | JGI IMG/M metagenome (GOLD analysis project Ga0265294, IMG submission 192504) | Groundwater microbial communities from a municipal landfill in Southern Ontario, Canada - Pumphouse #3 | ecosystem: Environmental > Aquatic > Deep subsurface > Groundwater | place...
CGGCTGAGGGAAGCAAGGAGGAGTAATCTCCCGGATCTTTTTTTTCCTTATTTTTCCGAATAGGACTTTTATGAGATGTACTGCGATTTGGTGTACGGGACTCGTTTTGACACAAGAAAAAACCAACCGCGAACCGCAAATCAGAGATTTGCTCTCCGACTCGCTTCGCTCGCTTGAATCGGCGCGAATTCTATCCTAATTATTTTCCATATTCATTTCATTATTTTCCCAACAGCGGCGGCGTATTTTCCGAATTTTTCCCGGTGGTTTTCTACGGTCTGCGGCCAAGTGTGACGAGGATGATGCCGACAAGGATGAGGCCGCCGAAAAAGAGCATGAGGATGATGAGCCCGGTGTCTGAGTCGACGACCTGGATGTTTGCGGCGGTTTCGTTTATGGAGTCGAAGATCGTCTGTGCAGCCATGGTATATGTGAGTTATGTGCGGGGAGATTTAAGGGTATTGGGAGGTTATTGAAAATCTAATTTAATTGAGTGAACGAACGTAAATTGAAATTATTTTGATCATGAGAGTGAGTTAATAATTGGAGATCAATAATTCTCTTATCATACCCCGACCATTAGAATTGCAGTTAATCATTCGACGTGCATCAAAATGATCAATCTTGAAATCACAATAGAGCTTCTCGAAGAACATATCATCTGAGTTTTGATTTTTGGGATCGGAATTGCTCATCAATATTTTTGCATCCATTTTATCTAAATCTCTGAAATAAGTTGAAAGCACCCCCTGCTCCTCATCCTTAAACACAGTTTTATCATACGCCGTAAAATAAGATGTTGTGTTTAATGGGCGATATGGAGGATCAAAGTACACAAATGTATTATTATCAATAAATGAGAGTGACTTTCGATAGTCACCTCGCACTATTTTTACATTATGTAAATTATCTGAAATCGTTCGTAGATTTTCCTCATCACATATACGAGGATTCTTGTAAATCCCTATAGGTACGTTGAATAATCCTCGGCTATTAACCCGATACAGTCCATTATAACAAGTTCTGTTAAGAAATATGAACAACGCAGATAATTCAACCTTATCTTTGCATCCAGAAATCTTGATCTTATTATACTCGGTTCTTTTTTTGTAATAGATATCTCTACGAAGATCATCAGGACTAAGTGTATATATGGATTTTAATTCTTTTAGAACCTCAATAAGTTCGTCACTATGATCACGGATCGTGGTATATGTTATTATGAGTTCATCATTTACATCACTAATATACACATTTTCCAGAGAATAATGATTGAGAATGTCAAAGAGAACAGCTCCTCCACCTACAAATGGCTCCGCATATTTTGTAATTGTAGATCCCAGTCCTTCTGGATATCTTGCGTGAATTACTTCGAGATAGCGTCCCTTCCCCCCAGCCCATTTTACAAATGGTCTCATCATTGCTTTTACCATGACTTATTTTGCTCCAATTATTCATTCAGAGAGAATATAGATTAAATATGAAGAGAAGATTATTCATCATCAAGATGTTCCCATACTTTTTTGTGATCTGGGATGTTAAATAACGCACTTTCGATAATAAATTTATGTTTTATGTCTGAGAACACAAAATGTGATGCCATGTCTTTAGTATAAATATGATTTTTATATTTTATCAATAAATTATCACAGAATGACACGATTTTCTGTTCGTCCTCTCTAGTGAGATTACCACCAAATACCTTCCACAAAAGATAACCAAGGTCATATTCTGAGATATCATCTGTTTCAGGATTGTATAGTGAAAAATAATTTTCTCTATGACCTATTTGATAGAGATTTCGTGTACGTCGAGGTACCCCATCAGTTCTCCGAAGAACATAAGTCACTGGGTCCTCACCTGATTTAGGGGGTGAAAGCACATAAGATGAAGAAATACTTTGCATCTCCTTGAGAAACGTAATAGAATCATTTAATGCATTGATTAATTCACAATGATTGGCAAGCTCTCGATTAACTGGTGTTTTATCATAAAACGAGCGTAAAGCTATCAATGTTAATGTAACAACTTTCTCTTCATCCCTGAGTTTGCCTCCGATTTTCATCTTAAACTTTTTATTGTCAATGTTTTCTACTAATTTATTAATATCAATCTTCTCTAATTGAGTTTCGATTTTCCACAAACCTTTTGCAGTAATAATATATTCATCAATATGATTTCCACCACGTATCCAATCATTTTCTAAAAGAGTGGTGAGTTGAGACTGAGATATATTCTGACTTTTAACGCTGCAGGACTCCAACGTATTCATAAGAGAATTTGTTGTCATTTCCATGAATCTAACAAAAAGTGGTTGCTTATTAACCTTCTTTTCAGACTTCACTTTTTCCAATAACGGGGCATAGAATTTATCATGTAATACAATCACTGCATCTTGTTCATCACTCATGTACCACACCTCACACCAAATCTATGACACGAATCTCATCTGAATTCGGTTTCACAAACAATGCAAACATTAACTGGTTGTTATTGTTCATTTTTATCAGTTCATTTTTGATTGGTTGAAATGACTTTCGATCCATGGTATGAGCCTCATCAAATATCACAATGTACTTTCTCTTTCTGTTATTGTCCACATCGGAATCCAACAGAGACTGAATATACATGCTCATACCTTGCCCAGTACTAATATCAGAGGTATTAATTTCTTTACCACTAGTTGTGTAAATTATTTTGTTATTTAAGTCAATTCTCGTTGGCTCATAAAATGTTCCGTTATATGGGAATTGAGGTATTCTTTTAGCAAGATATCGAGAAATACTGTCATTGTAATGAATATCTTCCTCTGATTTTAAGAGAGCATCTGATTTTATTTTATCGATTGTCTTGTTGAAACGAATGAGATCAGCATCTAAATTGTCTGCCACATTTCTCAATCCATCAATTACGTTACTATATCTCCGATATTTATGGGGCTCAGCAGATTGAAGATCAACTAATAATCCTTCCTTTCGCGTTATACTCTGCTTTTTGGAATACCTTTCGTCTTTCTGTTTCTTAACATTAACAGTTAATTCAGAAATTATCTTCCTAAATTCCTCTTCATCTTGCTGAAAGATAATCTTGTATTCGGGATGATCTACTTCTAGTTTTTTCAAAGCACTTTGGATATTATTCGTATCCTCATAATCTGTTTTATCAATTCCAGATTCTTCTAGGGCCGCCTTATACATATCTCGATTTTTTATCTTTGCTTTAATTTGTTCAGAATATTGGTCCATTTCATTGGTCTCGCTAAGCTCTTCATTTGTATAATTTAGCGAACTGAAGTTAGTGTCTGCTATTTTTAGAGAATCCAAATTTGTTTTAAGCTTTGTAAGAGAAATTTGTATCAAAGTAATTAGTTTTTGGCACTTCGTTAAAGATTTTGAGATTTTCACATATCCATCATTCTTTTTTATTTCTTCATCTAATAACTGAATTAGATCACTAAGACTGGATGTAATTCCTGGTATTGAAACGTTTTTTGATTCATATTCCCCTAAAATATCTATTATATCATTATAAAAGCTATTAGCAGTTACTGCATTTTTCAATTCGTCCTCATCTTGATGTTCAAGTATCATCTGCTGAAGATAATTTAATACATCAGATATATGCTCTGTATCGATGGTGTGAGTCTCCAATATTTGATTCAAATTAAGATTCAAAACGGAAGTCAGGTTTGAGTTAATTTTTTCAACCTCATCGTAGTTGATATGACTCAGCATCTCCTTTATCTGAGTAAGGTTTTTTCGAATATCATTAAATTCTGTTTCAACAGCTATTTTCTTGCTATCTGCTTCTGTAGTCTTTTGTTTAGTTTTTACTATTTTTGCTGCTCCATTTAGTTTTAAAACTCTGATTTTTTGATTTAATTCTACTACTTTTGCAGAGTAATCTCTACATCCACGTAAATTATAGTATTTTGTGAGAATGATAAGTTTATCATCATAAGAGGCGATAGTTTCATTTAATGATTCAAGATCCTGTTTGAGTTTCTTCAAGTCTCCGTCGACAGAAGTTATCTTAGCTTCATCCCTGGATTTCCCAATTTCATTCTGGATATCAGACATATATTTTCTAAAATCTTTCAATTTTAACAAATATTCTCCTTGTTTTGTCAAAACTTCTGTTGTAATATCTTTTAGTTTTTCAACAGGATTTTCAGGAATTTCATAGATAAGGAAATACTTTTCTTTGAAGATTTGAAATGGAAGAGATTTCCGTTTACCATCAACAATCTCTTCGACGAAAACATCATTATCCCCTTCACCCTTTCGCGAGATCAATTGTACCTTTCCATCTGGACTCGTTAATGATAATCCATATGAAAGGACCTGATCCTTACGCTCCATTAACCATTTAATTTTACTTTGAAGAGTTGGAGATATGCGATGAGCAGTTGGATCAGCACGATGCCCGTAAAATGCTGCAGAGATAATATTCAATAAGGTGCTCTTTCCCTCTCCATTAGGGGCTTGAAAGCACACAATCGGCCCATTCATTTTTCGAATAGCAGGATCTTGGGGAACATATGTTTTTCTTTCATCCTTTTCATCACGAATAATTTTATAATCAATTTCTAACATTCTATTGTTCACCTCCAAATTCGAAAAGCAATTTCTCTAGAATGTCTTCATGAGAATACCCTTTTGATAGTAATTCTAATAGTCGTTTTTCTATTGGATCATCAAGTAATTCAGTAAGCAATTGAGCTAATGTTTCAGTTTCTGGAATTTCTTTCTCATCAATCAATTAATCACACCCCCATAAGACAGTGGGAATTTAATGATTTTCAATTGTGGCATATCATGAATATTAACACACGCATAACCTTTTTTCAGAGTTTGAATTTCGGAGTCTGATAAAGGCATTCCAAGAGATTTTACTGCATTTGCTTCGGATTTAAAGATCAACTTTGTATTAATGACATTTGCTAATCCTGAGGGAATATCCGATGGAGTTTGCGATGAAAAAATCACCCCTATTTTTTGACTCCTCCCCTGTCTGCAAATTGTGTCAAGATCTCCGAGAGCCTCTTTTGAGCTGGCGGTATTATAGAATTGATGAACTTCATCAATGATGATGAGTATCGGAACTTTACTATTTCCAGAACTTTTTAGTTCAACAATTTGATGTAATAAATGGCGTAGTAATACCGAACCAAATACTTTTGCAGATTCACTTTCGATATCAATAACCGACATCATGCCTTTTGAAAGAACATCAGAGGGATCAAGAAGGGATTCAGGTGGTCCATCAAAGTAATCACGAGCATTATTGAGATTTCTTAATATATTTTCAACTGTTGAATGAGCTAGAATAATTTCAGTAGAACCTGTCGTATAGAGGGCTGGATAGTGGTCTTTCCCCTCTTTAAGGGAGTGAATATTTGTAAACCAATCTACAAATGCAGCAAAGGAGATATCACGTGTTTTTCCTTTATCTCTCTCAGTCTCTCTCCAACTATTGAATATTTTTGGAAGAGATTCTGCAGCAATATCACTTATGTTTCGCAATAATCCAGTTAATGCATCTGGCTCAATCGTGTTGACATCTAAAGAAATGGCTTTTGTTTTATCTTTTGTAACTCCTTTAGTTTCCTTCATCGTACTGTTTTTCGGATAGTAAACCATGAAATTATCAATACCATGTGGATTTTCCCCTAATGAATCCCATTCTTTCTGGATTTGGGGATTTACTACAGTAGATTTACGATCCATTTTTAGGAAATCAACATCTTTTACGTTGACTGCCAATACTGCGCCTCCCAGTTCCTCCACAAAATATTGTGCTAGATACTTTGTTGCAACTGTTTTTCCACTACCAGTTTTTCCAACAACTAGTGTTTGATGATAAAAAAAGTCTGGATTTAGTGATGTATAGAGATACTGTTGTTTTTCATCAATTAATATCTGATTTTTGCTATCATGAACGGTTGCTAGGAAAACCTTTGGTCCCACCATAGTGTTATCTTCAGATTCCATAGCAAGATCAATCTCTATTTGATTTGAACGGCGGGCTTTCTGACGTGGTAATACTGGGTTAATTAGTCCATCGTTTCGTTCATCAAGATCGCGTATGATTCGTGCGGAGATCATATTTTGCCACTTTCGATCAGCTGATAGTCCTTCAATGTCCATGTCAACAATGAAACTTGAGGGACTGTAGGGAAATTCAGTTGAACTGTCCTCTACGCGTAAAATGTAAAGAGCTTTGTCTGTTTTTTCCTCAACAATTGTTAAGTAGGATCCTTTTGGTAAAATCGCAGGAGTACCGCTGCTGGAAACGAGTTTTACTCTTTGGTTCTTATCTTCTCCAATTACAATCCAGCTCATAATGTCATCTCTCTTGTTTGGTTCATCGTTGCCTGAATATTCGATTCTCTCATAATTTTCTTGATGTTAAACATTTTTTTCGTTTCTCTGGCATACATTTCAGCTATAACTATAGGTCTTACTTGCACGTTCATTCCCGGACCTTGATCCAGATAAAAATAATAAATCAAATCCATAACAAGCGGGATTAGATCTGTATATTTATCATACGTGTCTTCATGCAATTCAATTCTTTGAGGAGATTGGTTCTCAAAGGGTTTCATGTAACAAAAAACTTTTGAGATTTTCTCATTGCTATCATCAGTATATACAAAGAAATTGGTGCGTTCCCCCTCTTTCAAGAGAGTATTTGCCCAGTGCAAATCAGAATTGTACTTCCCACATAACTCTTTTGTTTGATCCACAACCAAATTACTAGTACTATTTTTAACGATAAAAATTGGCATTACCATCCTTTCAAGTAATTTTTTATTTAATTGTATACTAAAAACAGTTTTTACACCACTAATTAATGGGCCATCTATAAGAAGGAGTGAAGAGTCTGGACAGTTTTTTAATATGAAGATATTTCGTTCTCGATAATAGTCATTCTTATATGAGGCTTCTATTGGGTCTTCATTACCAAGTTCTATCTTATAGGATGCATCGACACCTTTAATTGTTGAGTTTTGTTCAAGAAGTGTTTTTGAACGCGTATAAAATGCAAACGATAAACAGTTTGCAGAGACATAATCTTCATTCTCAACAGAAATAAGAGAGTGACAGGTTACGTAACCCGCCCCCTCTAAAGCTTGAAATTTATCTATTGATTCATCGTATGCCATGCAGAGAACTTTATCTAAGAGATCTTTTCCTCTTTTTGGATCAAGCAATTCACTTTTAACAGGTCCTATTGATGAAAGTTTTGCACTACTTTGATACTGTGCGCTATCCGTACTCACATTTAATGATGATGGCATTATTGACGTGAATTCAACCTTGTTCCGTAGTGATGACACGCGATCTTTGAATTGTGGATGCAAAATAAATTTATTTTGCATAGATATTTTTTCCATTTTTAAATCTCCTTCATGATAATTCATTCAACAATTTTAATCTCAACGTCATACTCATCATCGTCCACAAATGATTGAGTAATCATCAATAATGGCATATTATTATAATCAACAATATTTTCTTTAATCTTAGCCTTGAATGATTCATCCCAGTTAAAAATAGTGGCCTTATTGTAAATGCCTTTGTTTGTATCTTTTTTATAGACTGTAGCTTTGAAATATTGACGGTGATATGTCAGAGTGATCTCTTTTTTCTCCCCTTTTGAAAGGTTTTCAGCATTAAAGAATAAGAGAATTGTATTTGGAATAATAAAGAAATTATTATTCAACAAAGTGTTATCGACACGCTTTATGAGTACATCTTTTTCTAGAACTGCCTCTTTATAGGGATCAGAACAAGACATTATTCTTTCTGGAGAATGGGGTGCAGAAGGAATAGGAAGGTTATTTTCATCTGGTTTGGCATAGGAACCTAGTGGCTTTGTATCTTCCTTATCTTCAGCATTCTTTTCAAGTAAGTGGATAATTTCCTTCAATTCTTTCAATGAGAGTTGTATTTTTTCATTATGCTGTCTGACATATTCTTCTGCAATCTCGATTAGCCCCTTGTTTAAGGAATGAAATACTTCGTAGGAAAAGTCTGTTGATCGTAACCAGTTTGCTCCATACAATACTTGTAATGCTTTTACTCGGTGAGCCGAGTCCAAAGTAGTTCCCTGAAACATTAAGGGGAATGGAGTTTTTGGGTAATAATGTAAATAAACAAGGGTAGATGAAATATCTCGTTCAATGCCGATCTCAGAAAGTTTCGTTATAATTTTTTTAAATATGGGTGATTGTTCTATTTTGATATGTGGCTTCTCTACCATAAGCTGATCTCCAGAGGAAATTAGTCTAGAGAACTCAGGAATCATGTTTGATAAGCGTGTGGCAAGAAGGGAATTTTCAGTTAATAGATTAGCATATATCTCTGCGTAAGACTTCACCAATTTATAATAAGTTATAAATCTCCCATTTTGATTACGTCTACTGAAAGAGGTAATATCACCACGTTTGGTTGCCGTCTGTATATCTAAAGTAATATAGTCCTTATTTAGGGTATTGCATTTTGTTGATAAGCTAGAGATTGGTAACTCCCCATATATCATCAAAGCAGCAATTATCTTGGATGGGCCATTAGGAACTCCAAGGACTTTTAATATATGACGAAGTTCTTTATTTATATGATGGGCATCCTCCTCTGTTTCCAGTTTTAAATCAGTTAATGGCTCATCTATCTCGGCAGTATATTCTTCCCCCCTATATTCCTCGTCCATCGATTTGACGTTGGTCAAAGGTGTTGTAATACTGGTCCGTCTTGTTGTAGTGGAATCCTCTACCAATTCTAAATTTGGCAGCCTATACCTTCCCTTTACAGGTAAGGCTAAAGGATCAGAATATGGAACAGAACATTGTATCCCAAAAATATTACTCAAAATTTCATTTAGGCTTGTATATCTGATTGAATCATTTACTGTAAGTAAGCGTGGGTTATTGTGTCTTGAAATCAGCTTTTTCTCTTGAATTAATCTTCGTTTATCAGGTTCACCTAATTTAGTGGGGGGAACAATTACACTACTTATTACTGAACCAAAATGAAGGACATAGTAATTTCCTTTGTTATAATATGTAAATCTCGCTGAAATCTCCCTTAATTCTAGTTTTAATGTGGGGTTACGACTATATTTTTTAGTAATACTTACAAGAGAATCTTGTTTCTTAACCTCGTCAAGTAATTGTGATGAATCGACAATGAAAAAATCAATGACGTAAGTATTTTTACCAATCTCCGTCTTATAGAATTTAATTATACAATCTCCACACGATTCTTTAAAATATTCCCGAATTACATCTCCCAAATCATTACTCCAGAATATTCGTGTACGAGGACTTTTTACCTTGGGTATTATTTGTTCCTTTATAATATATCCGTCATAGTTTTTCTCACCAAATTTAAGAGTAAGCAATATTTTATCTCCAGGATTTAAGGCATCTGCCTTAAAAAACGGACGGACTTCCAGAGGAATTCCAGAACCATTATAATTAATAACGGATTTATCGACATGTTTCGTCGCTGACACTCCAACCAGATCCCATGAATAAATAGATGAAAACTCGGGTGTTTTGATGGAATCAATAATTTCTGAGGATTCTACATTTAATGCAGGTTTCTCTTCTTTGAACTCCCCCTCTTTCCTCCCAAATAACTCCGCCTCTTTAGTCAATACCTCATTAGGATCACACGGGAATCCTACAACCATTTCAACGATTGTATGAAGATCATTAAATCCCGAATCAAATGATTTCAGCTCCCACAAATAGTTGGATATTGATGTTAAATATCCATCAAAGATGAGCTTTTGTTTTTGTTTCAACGCATCATGATTTGCTAGAGACTTTAAACTTTTATTAAAGGTAGATCCTCTTAACAGGGTATAATATCCATCTGCTTTTTTCACCCTCGCATGTGCTTCTCCTGATTTAATAACGAGCACATCTCCCCCAAGAGAAAGCGAGTAATTGGATAGCAAAGATGAACTATTGTCGTTGGCTGAATCAGCAGTGAGACTCTGTTTTTCCTCATCAGGTCCCAGGTCTGTATTCACTGGGAGATTCTCAAATCCTGTATCCTGGTTGATTTTTTCAGCCCCATTCTCTTTAATAATCGGAATTTCATCTTCACGAGAGAGAGACTCCAGTTTTTGCTCTTCTGCAGGACTGATATCCCCCTCCTCTATTCCCACCTTATCACCAACATTCGCCGGTAATTGCATAACGTCAGGAGGCATCTGACCCGTTGCATCAAATGAATATACCCACACAGATTCAGCGGGTAAAGAATCTAACTTAGGGACATTATCGCTGCCACACCCCGTAATCATCTCCAAAGCTAATGGAAAGGTCGAAAAGGTACAATCACGTCCTAAGCGTAATAACGCAGAGTCAAATGAACACGGGAGTAATAATTCATTACTTTTTAGCGCTTTCCTGATTGATGCCACATTTTCTGAAAGACCAAGATCCTGATTTAAGAT
>Ga0265294_10010586_pt1 | contig 10472 bp, 8 predicted proteins | sample MunlanPumphouse3_FD_192504 | JGI IMG/M metagenome (GOLD analysis project Ga0265294, IMG submission 192504) | Groundwater microbial communities from a municipal landfill in Southern Ontario, Canada - Pumphouse #3 | ecosystem: Environmental > Aquatic > Deep subsurface > Groundwater | place...
TACAGGCTCATCACTTCTGCCCAGTGCCAGGATGGCCATGGTGCTGAGGGTCTCATCACCCTGATTCATGATCTCAAGGAGAGGCCTGAGTGAGTGGGGGATCAGCGCTCCGAGGGCCTCTGCCGCCGCTTCCCTCACCTCTTTACTGCCGTCATCTGTGAAAAGCTTCAGAAGGAGTGATACTGCTGAAATCTCCCTGATTTCTCCGAGTGCTCTGGCTGAGGCTGCTCTGACTTCACCCTCAGGATCACCTGTGCCTGTGATCAGGAATGGCAATGCTGATCTGATTTTCAGGGCTCCGAGGGCCTCTGCACTGGCGGCCCTGACTTCAGAATGCTCATCTTCAAGGGTTTTTATCAGGTAATCCACAGCTGGATCACCGATCAGTCTCAGGGCTTCAACGGCGGCTGACCTGATCCCCCTGTCAGGATTCTGAAGTGAGGGTGCGATCAGGGCTACCTTCTCTTCAGGGGTGCCTCTCAGCTTCTTCAGGTCTATGCCAAGCCTCTCCCAGGGATCACTCTGTGGAGGCAGGGCATCTGCCTGATCAGGCGTCCGGCCTCTGATGACAGAGAGGGCCTCTGCGGCGGCTGTCCTGATCTCGGGCTCGGTGCTCATCTCTGCCTCCTGAAGGCCATGTATGGCACATCCACCCATCTCTGCCAGGGTGCCTGTTACAAAGAGTCTGAGAAGGATGCTCCCACATGTTAGGGCCTGTATGAGTGATGGGACTGCCTTTTCACCCATACTGATGATCTCCTCCTCCCTGCCGGCAGCGATGAGCCACCTGACTCTCATCAGATCGTCAATGGGGATCCCGCCCTGCTTCTCAAGAGCCTCGGCGGCCTCTCTTCTGACATCAGGAGAGGGATCCTCCAGAAGTCCGGAAATCAATTCAGTGATGCCATCCTCTCTGAGATCAAGAGCCCGGACTGCACTGGCCCTGACCCTGGAGTCAGTATCACTGAGCAGGGATGTGAGCATCGAACCAGCCCCTCTGCAATCCCGGAGTTTTTTGAATTCACCATTCGCAATATAAATAAGAGCCTTCTCTTTCTGGTTTACAGGCTTCCAGCCGGCAGTCTCAAGACCCCCGGCTGCCTTTGCCCTCACCCCGGAACTCCGGTCAGAAAGAGCGCCGATCAGGGGGGGTATGGCCTCTTCACCTGCATATCCAAGGGCCTCTGCGGCTCTGGCCCTGTCTCTGTTCTTACCTGAATTCAGTACAGGCACAAGCAGGCTGACTGCCAGGTGACCCATATCTCCGAGAGCCTCTGTGGCCGCGGTTCTGATATCATCATCACAACTCCTGATGGCGTCCAGTATGGGATCAAGACTCCTGACATCCTCAAAATTACCTGTTGCAATCTGGTAATAAAGCCTGTCTGTGCCTGTTGCAGGTTCCCATCCGATATTTTCAAGAATTCTCGCGACTTTCAGTCTCCATTCCTGACTGCCCATCCTGAGTTCACGCAGGAGCGGGCCGACAGCCACCCTGCCCAGTCTGGCGAGAGCCTCTGCTGCCGGTTCTGAAATGTCAGTCTCCTCCTTAATCGTCCTGATCAGAGGGTTGACTGCTCCTTTCTGCCCTGAAGCTGCGAGTATCTCTACAGCCATCATCCGCACATCTCTCTCTCTGTCGGTGAGTGCGTTGCTGAGGGCGTCCACGATATGTGGTCCTCCCATCTCTCCGAGGGCCTCTGCGGCTGCCATACGTATTCCTGTATTCTCATCGCCGGAGAGGATCCTGCCTGTGGCCTCAGCGGTGCGTCTGTGCGGGAATCTGGAAAGTACAGCCATGAGGGCAATTCTGGTCTGATCTGATCGGTTCCTGTCTCCTGTGGCCCTGATAATCTCATCAAGAACAGACTCCCCCATGGCAGTAAGCACCCCTGTGATCTCCTTTCTGAGGGTGGGGTTGGCTCTCTCAAGGGCATCTGTGAGTTGATCTGTTGCAGGCCTGCCTGCTCTGACAAGGCGTCTTCTGGCCTCAGTTCTCTGATCACTCTCATCACTTCCAAGATCCCTGATCAGGCGGGAGATGATCTCTTTCTCCTCCCTGCCATTTCCTGGTCTCATCCGCTGCCTATGATCCAGAACATCGACTGCCTTCTCACTCACAGCCCTGTCAGGGTCGTCGGCTGCCCTGAGTATGAAGAGTCCTGCCCTCTCGTCAGTGATCTCACCAAGGGCATCAAGTGCCAGCAGGCGCCTGTTTCTGTCCTGTCTGTCCTCAAGCAGGCTGACAAGTGCTGTGATCTTCTCAGTAACAAGGTTCCCGGGGTGTGCAAAGGCTCTGACTGCACTCTCTCTCACATCCTCATTACTGTCATTCAGGAGTGTGATCAGAGGTGTGATCACTTCAGGATCATTTATATTTCCAAGAGCCTCGGCCACAGATATGCAGATGACCTTATTCTCTGATTCAGATGCTTCCATGAGTGCAGGTATCATCACAGATATCTCCATGTCTGCGAGTGCCAGGGCAGCAGCACTTCTCACTCCTTCATCCTCATCCTCAAAGAGCCTGATCAGAGGATTAATTGAGAAGGTATCCCTGATACCTCCAAGTGCCGTGGCAGAGGCCATCCTGATCTCGGAATCATCATCTCTGAGCATTCTGATGAGAACCGGAACTGCCTGCGGGTTTCCAATCTCACCCAGTGCCTCTGCGGCTGCGGCTCTGATGGCTGTATCCTCATCGCCAAGCGTCCTGATGAGATAACCTGAGGCCGCATCTCCAACCTGTCTGAGGGCCTCGACCGCAGCGATACGTATCTGTTTGTCTGAGTCTCCAAGTGGTTTTGCGAGTCTTGCAGCCTTCTCCTCAGGTGTCTCATTATGATATGAGGTATCCTCAGTCTCAGTAATATCCATCCCTTCTTCTCCAAGGGGTGGTGCAGACTCATCTTCACTGATCATGGTGAGTGCATCTGAGGCCAGTTCCCTGATTCTCTTGTCTTTGCCCTCCGTTTTGAGGTATTCGAGAGCTTTTTCACCTGTGGGGCCCATGTCCCTGAGTGTCCCTGCGGCCTTGTGGCGGACACCTCCCTCCTTCTCGCGGAGTGATGCGAGGAGATATGGGATGACCTCTGTACCCATTCTTGAGAGCTCGTTCCACTGCTCTTTTGCCATCAGAAAGAATACCTTCTCTGCGGTGTTCTGAGGTTTCCAGCCGGTCTTATCAAGTGCCCATGCGGCCTCCACCCTGACACCTGGTGCAGGATCCCTGAGTGCCTTTCTGAGAACCATCTCTGCCTTATGCCCGCCTATCCCCCCAAGGGCTTCCATGACAGCCCCGCGTATACCTGGATCACCATCGTCTCTCATCCTGATGAGGTATGGAAGGGCCGTAATATCACCTGTAAGACCAATGGCATGGAGCGCCCGGGTCTGGATTACATAATCCCCGTGTCCGAGGAGATCAATGAGTGCCGGAAGCCCGGTAGATTTCATCCTGGCGAGTTCCCTGAAATTGCCTGCTATTATCAGGCAGAGTACCTTCTCCTCTGTCTGATCCTGCTTCCAGTCATCCCAGCCGATATATCCTATTGAACGTGCGGCCTCCTCCCGGGTCTCCCTGTTGCTGTCTTTGAGGGCTCGTATGAGGTATGGGACAGCAGTTCTGCCTGCATATCCAAGGGCCAGCGCCGCCCCTTTCCTTATCCTTGGATCTTCACTATGCATGGCAGCTGAGAGTGGCAGGACGGCCTGCTCTCCCATATGAGTTATGACAGAGCCTGCTCTCTTCTGTAAATCTCTGTCTGGTGTGGTGATCAGGAGATGGAGTATGGGTCTGATGGCCGGGATCCCTGCCTCACTAAGTGTCAGAACTGCCTGTTTTCTGGTTTTGGCCTTTTTAGCGTTTAGATCCTTGATCAGGCGATTGAAATCCGCTTTATGTCTTGATTCTTTCTTATTGATGCTGTCAAATAGGCCCATAGATCTGATCTGTCTCTGGCTCAGAATTTTAATCTCAGTAGAGAAAAAAGGTCTGTAATGTGTGGGTCAGACCTGGTTTGCAGATCTGCTTTTTGGGGTGTGTGGTTGAGGATTGCAACCTGCCCCGGCAGAGTGTTTTCTCTCTGATTTCTGTGATTCTCAAGGAGATTTCTGATGGCCCTGAGTTCTGTGAGTATCTCATCCTCGGTGGTGGCGGCCGACTTTCTCTCAGCAGGCCTGTCGCCGGTATCGATGGTTGTGGTGCCGCGGACATATCCCATGATGAGATCACGCAGGGCTTTGGGTTCTGTGGAACCCTCTATCTTAATCTCAGACTGCGTCTGGGTGCTGTAACCCGCGGTCTGGATCTTCAGTGATGAGATCCCGAAGAACCTCATCAAAGGACCCTGTACGATATCAACATTTGTTATCCTGCTGTACGGCACAATGCCTGTCTTCCTGAACCAGACTCCCCTCTGCCAGGTGATCTCGTCCTCAGTGAGGCAGTAGGCAATGCTTCTGTAGTACATCTGAACCCAGATGACATAGAATATGAAGAATACAAGGAGCAGAGCGCCGATCACAAGGCCCATGGCTCCCTCTCCGAATATCGCGAGAGGAATGGCCCACCAGCAGACCCCCAGAACCAGGATCAGCAGCATTGAGATTATGTAGACAGGTTTCAGGCCAGGATCAGGTCTGAACTCCTCGCCTGTGCTGACTCTCCGGGACTCTGTATGGATCATAACCCATTTTTGGACTCCCGCTTATTTAATCTGGTGCTGGCTGTGCCAGAACCTATATTAATAAGAGTGATTATCTTCGAGTATATAAATCGTGGAGGATGCGAAAATGATGGAATCCTGGAAATGTACTAAATGCGGATATCTCTATTCCCCTGTTGTGGGGGACTCAGAAAGAGGTATTGCCAAAGGAACAGCCTTTGAAGACCTGCCTGCTGACTGGACCTGCCCACGCTGTGGTGTAGGCAAGGACAAGTTCGTAAAAGTGGAGAAGGCCTGAGATGACAGGAGAACACTGGAAATGCATGGTCTGTGGCCATGTGTATGACTCTGAAACAGGGGATGAAGGAGTGAACGCCGGTACTGACTTTGCAGATGTCCCTGATACCTGGGTATGCCCGGTATGTGGTGCTGAAAAGAGTAAGTTTCAGGAGATAGTCTGAGATGGCAGTACGGGATATAACAGAGGGCGTTCTCTCTGTAGGCGTGATTGACTGGAACCGCGAGATCTTTGATGAACTGGTTCCCCTCCCATGGGGAACCTCATATAACTCATATCTGGTGAAAGGCAGTGAAAAGACTGCACTCATTGATACTGTTGATGAGGCCTTTGATAATGAGTTTGTCGCGAACCTGATCAATGCCGGCGCCGGCATGGTCGATTATATTGTCGTGAACCATGCAGAGCAGGATCACTCTGGTGCACTGCCCCTTGCCCTCGAACTCTTCCCTATGGCGACCGTTGTCACAACACCGAGATGCAGGGATCTCCTCATCAGCCTTCTTCAGATCCCTGAGCAGAGGATCACGGTGGTAGAGGACGGTGAGGAACTCTCACTTGGCAACAAGACCCTCAGGTTCATCCACGCCCCCTGGGTGCACTGGCCTGAGACCATGCTCACATATCTTGTGGAGGACAGGGTTCTCTTCTCATGTGACCTCTTTGGTTCCCACCTTGCCACAAGTGATCTCTTTGCAGGTGAAGGAATCTGTGCACCTGAAAAGAGATATTTCGCAGAGATAATGATGCCCTTCAGGAAGCAGATCAGTGAGCATCTTGCCCGCCTTGAAGGGATGGAGATTGATTTTATCGCTCCAAGCCATGGGCCTGCCTATGATAAACCTGAGATCATCATGAATGCCTACCGCGAGTGGGCCTCAGATGATCTCAAAAACCTTGTTCTGATCCCATATGTCTCGATGCATGGCTCAACAGCCGAGATGGTGAAGGTGCTCTCTGATGCACTGATCAGACATGGCGTTGGTGTGCTGCCAATAGACCTTGCGAGACAGGATACAGGCAGGCTTGCAGAGGCACTTCTGGATGCCGCGACGATCGTGCTTGCCACTCCAACTGTGCTCAAAGGGCCGCACCCCCTTGCTGCCAATGCCGCCTTCCTTGTGAACATGCTCAAGCCAAAGGCACGCTGTGCAGCCATAATCGGCTCTTATGGCTGGGGCGGCAGGACCCTGAAGGTGCTCACTGAGATGATGCCTGATCTTGAGGCAGAGATGCTGGATCCCGTGTATATCAAAGGTATGCCCAACGAAGAGGCCCGGGCTGCCCTTGAGTGTCTGGCTGACGATATATTTAAGAGGCATCAGGACTACAACATCGTCTGAAGGGAGTGTATGTCATGACAAAAATTCTGGAATTCTACAGTTGTGGAAAATGCGGCAACATCGCCATGATCACCCATACAGGGGACGGAAAGCTTGTCTGCTGCGGGGAGCCAATGAGTCTTCTTGAGAAGAAGACTGGTAATCCTGCAACAGAGAAGCATGTGCCAGTCGTGGAGAAAACAGAGGGCGGAATCAGAGTAAAGGTCGGATCAACCCCCCATCCGATGGAAGAAAAGCATTATATCCAGTGGATCTCAGTCAAGGACGGTCGTGACCTCTATATCCATGCCCTCAGGCCAGGTGAAGCACCTGAAGCTGAGTTCTCTGTTCAGAGTACAGATGTCAGGGCCATGGAGTTCTGCAATGTCCATGGTCTCTGGGTGAACAGGGATTAAAATTCTCTCATTTTTTGGATATAGCCCCATTTGGAACCATTAAACCCGATTTGTGGGCCCTTATGAGCAGTAATCAGTATCAAAAGGCTAATCTTTTGGGAGGATCCTTTTCATACAATGGATAGGATCGAGCAGTTCTCGGCAATTACCGGAGACATTGGCACGATTCTTCGGTATATCAGCGGCGGTGCCTGTCTGCCACTCGTGGTTGCGGTGATATATGATGAGTGGGACATGCTCCTGCCCATGGCCTCAGCACCGGTATTTCTCTTTCTGCTGGGCACCCTTCTGTGCAGTCTGCCCTCCTCAAAGAGAGAGGCACGCCTGAGCCAGGCACTCTTTGCGGTAGCCCTGATCTGGCTGATATGTGCCTTTGCAGGTGGTATGCCATTCACATTCGGGACAGGCATGCCATATCTTGATGCTGTCTTTGAATCGATGTCAGGCTGGACCGATACGGGGCTTACCCTGCTGCCTGATGTGGACGCTACTCCCCATACGCTCCTCTTCTGGAGATCACTGATGCAGTGGCTCGGTGGCCTTGGTATTGTGGCATTCACTGTGGCGATGGCAAGTCGTTCAGGCCTGACTGAATACCGTCTTTACAGGTCAGAGGGCAGGACAGAGGCTTTCATGCCAAGTGTGGTGGCACAGGGTTTCCAGATGTGGAAGATCTACATCATACTGACCATATGTTCGATCCTGTTGATCAAGGTCTCAGGTGTCCCTGTCTGGGATGCCATCAATATTGCGATGGTGGGCATTGCAACGGGTGGTTTCTCGGTTCACACAGCCGGGATACCCTACTATGACAACGTGCTTCTTGAGATGCTGATTATACCTGTCATGCTTGCAGGCGCCCTCCCATTCAAGCTATATTACCTGAGTTACAGAAATAAGAAACTGGGATTTTTCAAGGATGAGCAGGCACGCCTGCTCTTCATATTATTTGGTCTCGGGGCTGCCCTGCTTGCATTTGATCTAATCACATTCAACAATCTTGATATCTGGACTGCCATCAGGCAGGGTCTCTTCATGTCAGCCGCGGGCGTGACCAGCACCGGTTTCCAGGTGGCCTCTCCAGGGCTCTGGGCACCAGTCTCTGTCATGATTCTCTTTCTTCTCATGTTCATTGGCGGGTCGTCAGGCTCGACGGCCGGAGGTATCAAACTGAGCCGTATTGCCCTTGGTTACAGAGGTATGGTCTGGTGGTTCAGGCGGGTTTTTGTGAGCGGCAAGGTGCTGGTTCCATTCAGATATGAGGGTAAGGTCATACCCAAGAATGTGGCAGAACTGGAGGTATCAAGGAATATGCTTGTCATACTTCTGTATATGATAATCATATTTGCGGCCGCCGTTCTGGTGATGCATGCTGAGGGTGACATACAGGTGGACTCCAGCAATGTCATATTTGATATCATTACTGCGATCTGCAACAATGGGATCTCCTCAGGTTTTGTCTCGCCTGATATGTCCCCTATATCGAAGATCGCCTTTATTGTCATTATGTGGGTCGGGCGTCTTGAGGTGATGCCTGTCATTGTGCTTGTGATGGGTCTCCTGCGGGGATTTGAGTACTGATCCCACTGCAAAGGACTGATATCCCAGCACAACCTAATTTTAGATAATGAAACAGATCGCCCTCTACGGGAAGGGTGGGATTGGCAAGTCCACCACCTCGGCAAATCTCTCTGCTGCCCTGTCTGACACAGGTCTTGATATAATGCAGATCGGGTGTGATCCAAAGCATGACAGCACCCGTATGCTGATGCATGGTACCTGGATTCCCACTGTGCTTGATCTTCTCAGGGAACGTGGGGAGGATGGGATCTCAGCTGATGATCTGGTCTTTAAGGGCTACAATGGAGTCAGGTGTGTGGAGGCCGGGGGGCCTGAACCTGGTGTGGGCTGTGCCGGCCGCGGCATCATCGCGACTTTCAGGCTTCTTGAGAAATTTGAGGCTCTTTATGGGGATATCATCCTCTATGATGTCCTTGGTGACGTTGTATGTGGCGGCTTTGCGATGCCCATGCGTGAGGGCTATGCTCAGGAGGTCTACCTTGTCACCTCAGGAGAGTTCATGTCCCTGTATGCTGCCAACAATATCTGCAAGGCTATTGCCCGTCTATCTGGCCATTCAAGGAGCCGCTGTGCCCTTGGTGGTGTGATCTGCAACTCCGCGAATATAGAGGGCGAGAGGGAGCTGGTCGAGGAGTTCGCAAGGCGGATTAATTCGCGTCTGGTTGCTTTTGTGCCCAGGGATCGCATTGTCCAGGTCGCTGAGATCAACAGGCAGACTGTGATCGAGTATGCCCCTGATTCTGAACAGGCAGATGTATACCGTAACCTTGCGGCCAGTATAATCTCAAATGAGACCTTGACAATCCCAAAACCACTGGAGATGGATGAACTCGAATCCCTTGCACTCGAATTTATCAAGGCTTGAGGGCTGCACTGTGATGGGGGCTCTCACTGTCTGTGCCTTTGTCAGTGATGCAGTCTGTGTGATCCACGGGCCTTCCGGGTGTGCGCATGTCAACACCTCCCTCATCCATACCACCCTTATTGAGCATGACTGCGTTGATCTCCCTCCCCTCCTCTCAAGTGATCTGAATGAGGAGGAGGTCATATTCGGGGGTGAGGGGGCCCTTGAGAGGACGATAGATGAGGCTCTTGCAGGCAGTCCTGCGGCAGTTTTTGTGCTTTCAACCTGTATTCCTGAGACGATCGGTGACGATACTGAGGCTGTGTGTGTCAGATATGCCGAATACGGGACTCCGGTGATTTATGTCAGGACTGCCGGTTTTCTGGGAGGGACTTTCCATGACGGCTACTATGCGGCTCTTGAGGCTGTCACTGAACTCTTTGAGGAATCTGATGAGCAGGGAATGTCTGTCAATCTTGTGGGTGAGAAGAACCTCGAGTATGAGGTTGATGAGAATTTTAAGGAGATTGAACGCCTTCTTGGTGCCCTTGGTCTCTCTGTGAATGTGAGGTGCGTGAGGAATGTATCTGTCTCTGAAATCAGGGGATTTCGGAGGGCACGCCTGAATATCGTGAGGGAGGACAGGTATGGGACTCTGTGTAAATTCTATGAGGAGAAGACCGGGATTCCAACAATCTCCGGGTTCCCTGTCGGGCCTGCGGAGACTGTCAGTTTCCTCAGAAAGGTGGGGGAGATGACTGGTCTGGACTCTGCCCCTGCTGTGGAGGCTGAGTATGCCCTCCAGGCCTCGATTGCAGAGGATTTTGCAGATCTGCGGGGCAGGAATGTGAGATTCTCGTCATCTGTGTATACATGCCCTGAGGCCTCGGTTGTCAGGGATATTTCCTGTCTTGCAGGTCTTGAGATATCACCTGACGGCACTGAGATCCCTCTTCCTTTTGGTATGCCTGTGGGAACATCAGGCGTGCGCCGGATTATGCATCTCTGGAGGAGGTATCTCCATGAGTAGGGGCTGTGCAAATCCCCTCTGGCCATGTGCCATGGTTGGGGCTGTGGCGGCCCTCTCGGCCTGTCGTGATATCGGGGTCGTGGTGCATGGCTCATCTGCCTGCTACTATTATGCAGATGCAGCGGTGCCAGGCCCTGTCCAGTCCACCATGCTGGTGCAGGACGAGGTCATATTTGGGGCAGGTGACCGCCTGCGTGAGGTCGTGGGCGACCTTTCTGACAGGTATGAGAGGATTGCAGTTGTCAATACCTGTGTGCCATCTGTGATGGGCGAGGATATCACTGATGCCCTGGATGGCTATGATGTGATGGTCA